>Ga0214921_10000105_pt1 | contig 157984 bp, 108 predicted proteins | sample LL1505_MetaG_FD_177992 | JGI IMG/M metagenome (GOLD analysis project Ga0214921, IMG submission 177992) | Freshwater microbial communities from Lake Lanier, Atlanta, Georgia, United States - LL-1505 | ecosystem: Environmental > Aquatic > Freshwater > Lake | place: USA: Georgia | collected... | reverse complement strand
TTGCCACCGAACGTGCTTGAGCCACTCACATACAGTGGGCCACTGATCGCGACAGTGTTTCCAAAGACCGCCGGGCCGCTCACGTAGAGCGACGCGTTGAGTGTAGTAGCGCTGCTCACGGTGAGCGCGCCGCTAATGCCCACGTTGCCACCGAACGTGCTCGAGCCACTCACATACAGTGGACCACTGATCGCAACCGTGTTCCCAAAGACTGCCGGGCCGCTCACATAGAGCGACGCGTTGAGTGTAGTAGCGCTGCTCACGGTGAGCGCGCCGCTAATACCCACGTTGCCACCGAACGTGCTCGAGCCACTCACGTGCAGTGGACCACTGATCGCAACCGTGTTCCCAAAGACTGCCGGGCCGCTCACATAGAGCGACGCGTTGAGTGTAGTAGCGCTGCTCACGGTGAGCGCGCCGCTGATGCCCACATTGCTACCGAAAGTGCTCGAGCCACTCACGTGCAGTGGACCGCTGATCGCAACAGTGTTTCCAAAGACCGCCGGGCCGCTCACGTAGAGCGACGCGTTGAGTGTAGTAGCACTGCTCACGGTGAGCGTGCCGCTAATGCCCACGTTGCTACCGAAAGTGCTCGAGCCACTCACGTGCAGTGGACCGCTGATCGCAACAGTGTTTCCAAAGACCGCCGGGCCGCTCACGTAGAGCGACGCGTTGAGTGTAGTAGCACTGCTCACGGTGAGCGTGCCGCTAATGCCCACGTTGCTACCGAAAGTGCTCGAGCCACTCACGTGCAGTGGACCGCTGATCACAACCGTGTTCCCAAAGACCGCCGGGCCGCTCACGTAGAGCGACGCGTTGAGTGTAGTAGCGCTGCTCACGGTGAGCGTGCCGCTAATGCCCACGTTGCTACCGAAAGTGCTCGAGCCACTCACGTGCAGTGGACCGCTGATCGCAACAGTGTCCCCAAAGACTGCCGGGCCGCTCACGTAGAGCGACGCGTTGAGTGTAGTAGCGCTGCTCACGGTGAGTGTTCCGCTAATGCCCACGTTGCCACCAAACGTGCTCGAGCCACTTACGTGCAGTGGACCACTGATCGCAACAGTGCTGGCAAAGACCGCAGGGCCGCTCACGTAGAGCGGCGCGTTGAGTGTAGTAGCGCCACTCACGGTGAGAGAACCACCGATGCCCACGTTGCCACCAAAATTACTCGAGCCGTTCACGTAGAGTGGGCCGGTGGCAGCAACAGTGCTGTTAAAGACCGCCGGGCCGCTCACATACAGCGAAGAATCAAGTGTGGTTGAGTCACTCACGGTGAGTCTACCGCATACTGTGACATCATTTTGATAAATATCGCCACCAATATATGTTGTTTTGCCACACACAGTGAGATTGCCGCACACAGTAAGCGTACCGGGGATAACGACATTGCCCGCCTGTGCATACTGCCAGTAGTGCAACTCATACGGAGGCTGATAGCCAAGAGTAAATGGCGAAGTATTAAATCGCAAAAGCGCATTATCGCAATCGACGACCCATACAGCAGGGTTGTAGGGGATAGAGATCCCTCCGCTGGCTGTCAACGTTGGCTGGTAAGAGCGGCCATTGCCAAAATTGCCTGGGATCATTGCGCTGAAGCCAGATATTGTATTACCGCTCGTGCAGACATACGTATTGGCACTGGACAGCGTTAGAAACTTGGCCTGCGCCGGCCGCACAAGATCTGGTGACGCCCCCGAAGGGTCCTGTGGAAAATCATTCATACCAATCCACCATACGCTTGAGCTGTAGATCGGCTGGCGCTCCACAACGGACGTATTTGAGTATCCAAATGAATATGGAACTCCTGCCATTGTTTGAGCGTATACTAGGTGCGGAAAAAATGTTGTTTTTCCTTGTTTTGCGCAGGTTGTGCAATCATGATTGTATACACTTGAGGGCTTATGGTGATCCTCCATAATATATAGTCGATATCCAGTATTCGCCGTTGCTATATGCTTGCAATACCCCTCCTACATTGAACTGTTTTGCACTGGGTGCTGAAGGTTCTCTTTCACTGGGTAGTATTAACGTTCCAAAACCACTACCTGAAGTAATGTCTATTGACGAAGAGGGGTATATAGATTTGATCGTGATTTGGACACCTATATAGTTAAGTGGCGATGGTAAATTGATAGCCCTTGATGCACGATTTTCTACCAAAGTGTAATACATGGGCATCGGGCCATTGGCAGCAATTAGCGCATTGAAATTGTCTGTATTTCCATTAGCAGCGTAACCATGAAGACCCCATCTATCAACATACAAAGGAGTTATAGTCGATATCCAATCTTGAACACTAAATATAGATAAATCCCCACTTATTGTAAATTTTAAAGTGACCCTTTCATTTATACTAACTGACGTAGGGGTAGCAATATATGATGGCGCGATAGGAAGGAAATTGCCACCACCTAGGGTCCAGGTTGGGGTTGCAGCCCCTTGACTAGTCAGGACATAACCGACCGATCCTTGACCGTTACCGGCAAGAGTAATTGGTCCGTTCAAAGTCATGCCATTGCTCACGGTGAGAGAACTGCTGATGCCCACGTTGCCACCGAAAGTGCTCAAGCCACTCACGTAGAGCGGACCGCTGATCGCAACAGTGTTTCCAAAGACCGCCGGGCCACTAACATAGAGCGATGAATTCATTACCGAGGCGCCACTCACCGTGAGCGGACCGCTGATCGCAACAGTGTTTCCAAAGACCGCCGGGCCACTGACATAGAGAGACGAATTGAGCACCGAGGCGCCACTCACCGTGAGCGGACCGCTGATCGCAACAGTGTTTCCAAAGACCGCCGGGCCACTCACATAGAGTGAAGAGTTGAGCACCGAGGCGCCGCTCACCGTGAGCGGACCGCTGATCGCAACAGTGTTTCCAAAGACCGCCGGGCCGCTCACATAGAGTGAAGAGTTGAGCACCGAGGCGCCGCTCACTGTGAGTGGCCCACTGATCGCAACAGTGTTTCCAAAGACCGCCGGGCCGCTGACATAGAGCGACGAATTGAGCACGGAGGCACCACTTACTGTGAGTGGCCCACCGACCGCGACACTACTTGCAAATGTTGCCGGGCCACTGACATAGAGCGACGAATTGAGCACCGAGGCGCCACTCACTGTGAGAGGGCCACTGATCGCAACGCCGCTTGTAAAGGTCGCCGGACCGCTGACAAATAGTGTTGATCTGAGAGATGTGGCGCCATCAACAGTAAGGTCTCCACCAACTATCAGATTTTTAGGCACAACTACATTCCCATGCTCCGTATACTGGTAATACGTTAAGCCAAATGGAGCGGCATAACCCAATTGGGCCGGCGGGACCGTAAACTGTAGGACACCCCGATCGGAATCGGCAACCCAAACAGTCGGGTTGTATGGGATCTGAACCGAAACCCCAGCCTTCATACCAAATAGAGTGGGCTTGTATGAAGTACCATCTCCAAAATTTGCAGGAATCATAGCTAATAGCGTTGGTACAGTAGAAGTGGCCACACACCGATAGGTTGTTGGGTCACTTGCAGATACCAAGTCTATGAAAGTGGCATATGCCGTTCGTACCAAAGGACCCGAGGGGGTCGGCGGGAAATCATTCATACCAGCCCACCATACACTCGAGCTGTAGATTGGCTGACGCTCAACAGCGCTCTTGTTTGAGTAGCCAAATGAGTAAGGGACGCCCGCCATATTTTGATTAGCGATTTAAGGTCAGTTAATCGTGTGGCGTATATTTAGGTGCACAAAAATATCAGCATAGCTTGATTATTCTCTGTTAAATCAGCTGCTCTACTCTTTAACAAAGAGGCTAATCTTAGCATACTGCGAGGGCGTCAGCCTAATGTCGGCAAGATCTGTCATTGTTAAGATAAGTTCTGTTGGCAAGGGCGCTGTCTCTGCGCTTTGAATGCTGCGCATCGCAGTGTTAAACAGGTTGACCTTCTCCGCCGGGACTGTGTACTTGCCATCGCCGGCGCTAGTGCCGTAGCGGTTGACGATCTCATTGCGATCGTCCATAAAGCCCTTATGCACGGGCCGAGTCCAGTTAATTATTTTGCAAATTTTTGCCGCAATTGGCACGGGCATCGGCATCGACCCCAATGAATCCAGACCCTCAACAGCATCTATGAGGGCCCCCGTCATAATCCAGGCAGGCGCTGCAACAGGTGCTGCAACAAGTGCGGAAGCGGGCGTCGCGGAAGCGGGCATCGTCGCGGAAGCGGATTTGGCGGCCATTCTCGATCGGTTATAGCTAGAGTGTTTAACTGTCTAATCGGATCGCTCTGGCGTATATGCTACATATTTTGGCTAAAAAACGGCTAATTTGCAGCCTCATGTGACACTTGTAATAATTGAATCGTGGCCTCAATTAAATATTAGAACCCTCCCTTCTATAACATCACCAATGGCAGCCCCCTCAGCTTCTAAGCATACTGAACTTGTCCAGAGCATCACTAAGGCTGTCGTCGACGGCCTTGCAAATGACTTTGCGGCGCTCTCGAGGATGGGGGCAGAGCATCAGGTTATGTTGAGTACCATTGAGGCCCGCTTGGTTGTGTTGGAAAGTATGAAGGGTCCGGCTGCGCAGACAGCTACGCACACCAAGCGCGTTGTCAATGCGGCGCCGGCTGCAGCCGGCGCCGCGGAGCCAGCCACGGTGCCAAAGGGAAAGAAGGCGGCCGCAATCGTTGCGGCCGCCGCTGATGCCGGCAGTAAAGCAGCGACAAAGTCAGCACTGCCAGCCAACGCCCGGCTCTACTTCCGCATCAAGTTCTGTCAGGATGCTGCAGTGCGCGCGCGCTACGACAATCCTGAAGTTCGCGCGAGTCTCGCGGAGGTCACGCCGCCCATCAAGCACGTTCCAGACTCGCCCGACTACATGTTGGCGCTGGCAAGCTACATCTGGGACAACAAGAAGTTGACAGATGCCCAGAAAGAGGAGATGCGCATTGAACTGGCAGCCCTTAAGACCGAACAGGCGCACAGTAGCATGCCAGCACAGCTTGAAGCGGATGCGTAAATGCATCGCATCTAGCGGCCCTAACTCTGAGTAATTAGACCTGCTCAGAGCAATCAATAAACATGCAGAAATGCATGTTATTTTTTTATGACATTTCTGCGATGATAATACAGAGGCCAAACCAAACTCTACTAAGAAGATGGGTAGTCTACGTAAGCGAGGATCTGCTAGCCGAAAAGTAGGACGCACGCTCGCTTCCAAAACCAAAACCAAAAAAGTGGGTGGTGCTAAGCGCCGCCATCGCAAGGCTGGTGACGTAAAGAAGACAACACGCCGCAAGCGCGCAAAGAAGGGCGGGCTCACAGTTAAGCGCACAAAAAAAGGCGGTGCCAAACGCCGCAAGCACAAAGCCAAGAAACATGGCACCAAGAAGGGCGGTGCTAAGCGCCGTCATCGCAAGCGCAAAGGCTCTAAAGGCAAGAAGCTTGGCACCAAAAAGGGGGGCGCCAAGCGTCGCCATCGCAAGCGCAAAGGCTCTAAAGCTAAGAAGGGCGGTGAGATGAAGAAGGGGGGCGCCAAGCGCCGCCATCGCAAAGGCTCTAAGGCCAAAAAGGGCGGCAAAGCTAAGAAGGGAGGCGCCAAGCGTCGCAAGCGCAAGGGCTCTAAAGCTAAGAAGGGTGGTGAAATGAAGAAGGGGGGCGCCAAGCGCCGCCATCGCAAGCGCAAAGGCACTAAAGCTAAGAAGGGCGGTGAAATGAAGAAGGGGGGCGCTAAGCGCCGCCATCGCAAGCGCAAGGGCTCTAAAGCTAAGAAGGGTGGCAACATGAAGATGGGCGGTGCTAAGCGCCGTCACCGCAAGCGCAAGGGCTCTAAGACCAAGAAGGGTGGCGACATGAAGATGGGCGGTGCTAAGCGCCGTCACCGCAAGCGCAAGGGCTCTAAAGCTAAGAAGGGCGGTAAAATGAAGAAGGGGGGCGCCAAGCGTCGCCATCGCAAGCGCAAAGGCTCTAAGACCAAGAAGGGCGGCGAGATGAAGATGGGCGGTGCTAAGCATCGCCACCGCAAGCGCAAGGGCTCTAAGACCAAGAAGGGCGGCGAGATGAAGATGGGCGGTGCTAAGCGCCGCCACCGCAAGCGCAAGGGCTCTAAGACCAAGAAGGGCGGGTGTGGTGCTTAAGATGCAGCACAAGATGCGGTATATCTGTGATTGATTCAAATAAAACCATTTTTATGCTTATACAACATTAAGAAACAGATTTGAAGACGGGGCTTGTAGAGTATAAATCCACTGGCTAGAGTATGTCTAACCAAGATCTGGAGGTCTACGCTGCTGCGGCGGCGACGTGTGATGGTGTCTATACTCGCCTTCGCGCCCAAGTTGAACTGCTCCGCGAGGGGGCCGACAACATCGCAGTTATTAAGACGCTGCTTGACATGACAATCCCGAAGGATGCGCCTAGTTGTGCAATCGCAGGTGCACTGCAGTTCCTTGCAAATGGGCGAGACTCTGGGGCCCTCCTACACGGCCTGTTTAAAGACCGCCGAGCTAGCCTCTTGTTACTGATGGACGGGACAGCTGCGGCCAAAGCACTCATGGCTGAAGATCTTATTTCGATCCATAAGACCAAAGAGGGGTATGTTGTTACTCGGCTGACCGATGCTCTTGTAGCGCGCAGCAGCCACGTTGGTCACCACGTTGGTCGCCACGAAGGTCGCCACGAAGGTCGCCATAACGGTCGCTACGACGGTCGCCAGATTAGGGGTGACCAGCATGGCAGATTACTGCACTCTCACCAGAAAAATCTGCGGGGTGGGCGGGGTGGCACCCGTGGTGGCAATCGCAGCGGCGATAAGGTGCCTTACTCAATGAGTCCCGATATGGTTAAGGATATTATTGATAATGCGGCCAAAGATCTGCGCGCGGGCGCTGTAGAAGAATTCCCGTTACCGACGCACCAACGAGCGACTCAATCATACAGCACTGCGCTTGTACAATCAACAGCCGATAAATCGGAGTCATTTATTAAGACTGCAGTGGCCTCAGCCGTTGGCACAGTGGCCGAGACCTCAGCTGTTGGCACAGTGGCCGAGACCTCAGCCGTTGGCACAGTGGCCGAGACCTCAGCCGTAACCCCAGCAGCATCGACAGGCACAACTCCAGTCGTCTCTATACGAGTCAAAAAACCCGCGGCGGCACGCGCAGCCGCGGCAGAGCCCTTAGTAGCGAGCGTAGTTACACCCGCTGCAGCAAGTCGTCGAGTTGAACGTTGGGGGGATGATGTAGATGATGGTGGTAAGTTCTTCAGTGAGCCACCGATCTAGGCAAGTAATTCGCATAGATCTATGGGCTGTAGCTCTTTTTCAAAGAACTCTAACATTTCAACCGTATCTATTATAACACTCAATATGACAGGCCCTAGCGCGGTTATCTGCCATGCCGCATTTTTCGAAAGCGATGGGCAGATCTGTAGGAGATGTTGCGAACGGCGCTCAAGAGCCGCACACATTGCCAAAATCGACCCCTCGTGCGAAATGCGCGCCCGCAGACTCTCAATCCGATCAACTGCCCCATCACTTCGCATGCACCAACGCATTGATAATATCAGTCGCCAATCTCCCTCTATTGTTGGCTTGGGTGCCACAACAACATCCGGCAATCCATTTCGCAAATTGTTGTAAATGTCGATGGTCAATTGGGATAAACCAATCTCATAATCAGAGGCTGCGTAATCGAAATATGCCTGCATTGTATTATGTAGAAGAGTCTGCATTCAAATTGTACTTGCATTTTTATCAAAATACTTGCATTTTTATCAAAATACTTGCATTTTTATCAAAATACTTGCATTTAAAAGAGACCTACCATCACTATAGCAGGATGGAAGAGGAGGGATTACTTAGCGCACTATCTCAGGCGGCTATCGCATCCGGCCGCGGTTTGATCAATCCATTGAGCGGATCAACAGCGGGCCAGGTTGATTTAAATGATCCGACGCAGCTAGGGGATCTTGAAGATGCTGGTTTGATGAGCCATATGGATGAGGCTCGCGCCCAACTAGCCGACCAGGAGCGCGCCTCAACACTTCTTGTTGAGAGCGCTCAGCTCTCTGAAATGGAGGTCGATGGGCGGAGTGCGCTCTCCGACCTCATGACACTTCTGCGCGAACAGCGGGCGATGCTAGCCAATGCCCGGGACACTATTTTCCTCCACTCTTCGAATGCGGCAAAAATTGCAGCAGGCATTGCGCCACATGGTTACCCGCCAGTGGACTTATCAAAGCTAGCGGCCTCGTCAAAGGCGGCCGTCCCATCAGGTATCCGCGCAGACACCGGTTCTCTTGTAATGTTAAGCTCACGAATTAATGAGGCCGGTAATGAGATTGAAAGGGTCTGTAGCGCACTGGAGGCCGCTGAAAGTATACTCACACGGGCGCGCCGAAGCGTTGAGGGAGTGATGACTGGGCGGAGCCAGAGATGCACCCATTATGAGAGCGCGTGGCATGAACTTAGTAAGACACTACAACTGCATTAATGTGTTTGAACACTCCTATTTTTGTCTGCAACTGAAGACTACTGCGTCAACTAAATGAGAAACAATGTCTTATAGTTTCAATAAGTTGCCTATTAACAATGGAGCCCTCGACCCTCCATCAGTTATTTTAACAGATTTTCCTAGATACGATCCAGATAATCTGTTAATATCGCATGTCGTTAATGCAGATGCGGAATATTTCGTGGATGGAGCTGTCTTGGAAGATGCCATGAAAGAAACTGCAGAAGATGTCGCAGATGGAGATGCTGTGGAAGCGGCTGCGGAAGATGCCGCGGACGGAGATGTCTCGGAAGATGCCATGAAAGAAACTGCAGAAGATGACGCGGACGGAGATGTCGCGAATTATTCCACAGATGGAGATGCTGCCGAATATGGTGATGCAGCAGAAGACGCCGCGGATGGAGATGTCGCGGATTATTCCACAGATGGAGATTCTGTGGAAGCAGCCGCGGAAGGAGACGCCGAAAACGCCGAAAGCGCCGAAAGCGCCGAAAACGCCGAAAGCGCCGAAAACGCCGAAGACGCCGAAGATGCCGAAGATGGTGATACTGCCGAAGATGGTGATACTGCCGAAGATGCCTCGGAATATTCCATGAATGGAGTTGCAGCTGACATGGATGGAGCCTTAGTTGTTATCTACTCCGACAAAGACATGGAATTAGAAGACTTGGATAAAGAAGCGGGATCGGAAAAAGAGGCAAATGCTGCAGTGGGCGAAGATGTTGCAGATGGCTTAGATGATTTATACCATGATTATGATTTCTATGTGTACGACTCGGCAGCTAGTTTATCAGAACTGGACTCGGCAGCTAGTTTATCAGAACTGGACTCGGCAGCTAGTTTATCAGAACTGGACTCGGCAGCTAGTTCATCAGAACTGGACTCGGCAGCTAGTTCATCAGAACTGGACTCGATTCTGGATGAGTTCAGTTCTGCCAGAGTATTAAAACAACGAACCGCACTCGATGAGTTATTAGAACTGCAACAAAACCCCACCGTCTGTTATTTGATCACTGAGGTTTCATTACAGTCATGTTACATACTAATAGCCGGCCTAGGCGGCAATGCCACATGTGGTGAGTATATCTGTCGAATTACCATACCAGAAAGGTATCCCATAGAAGCTCCAGTTGCTCAGTTTCTATCAATAAACGGGGTGTTTGATCTCAGTCGGCTGGTCCAGATTGATCCTGCCCAATGGGCTAGCGATAGTACTCTCAATGGTTTCATCACATGGCTGACCAGTTTGATATTGAACCCGCAGCTTGCAGGTGTAAAACCACTGAGCATAACAGCGATGCCAAAAATCATGCAGAGTATTGCATATGGCTCGCGCGCTCGAAATCTGCAACTCTATAAACCATTGGTAGATCAGTTTGATCAAGAACTGGCTAAACGACTCTCTCTACCAAAAGAACTCTGTCCGATTGGTCACCAAATTAATAGAGATCGCTCAAATTTCAGTAGCCTGATACATAGGAGCCATCTCGAAAAAACGAAGATCCTTGATCATCATATGTTGCAAGCCAGGTTTAAACATACTGTTGGTGCTGAGATAGACACTTCTTTGGGAGTGCCCAAACCATTGCCCGTGAAAACAGAAAATATGACTCCCGAAGACCTGCCTGAAGCACCCGAAACACCCGAAGCGTCCGAAAAAGTTCCTGAAGCGCCCGAAGACCTGCCTGAAGATGTGCCCAAAGAAGCGTCTGAAGACCTGCCTGAAAATTTGCCCAAAGAAGCAACTGAAGAAGCATCTGAAGATGACTCTGGAGACGTAACAGACATCCTAGCAGATAGGCTTGCTGCATTAGAAAGTACAGAGCTAGAATTGGATGCTGTGGCAGATATTGCCAGCAATGCCTCTGACAAAGATACCTCAAGCGATTCAGATACTGAACCGGAACCACTTTCAGTATCGATGCTGGCGTCCATATTGACACGGCCAAATATTAGAAAGTAGGGCATACATGTATAACTGTTTATTGTCATTTTTGAAACACCTTCTACTGGTGAAATAACAAGTTAATTAACACGATGGCAGCTGACAGACCTAAGTCATTCTGTCCACCAGAGTTGATCCGAATCTTAACTTCGCAGTTAAAAGTCGTAAACAAGGGGTTTACGACCTACTTTACTGCGATCCCCGATCGCACCGACATCCGTATCTGGTATGTACGGATTGCTGGGCTTGATGCGCCATACAAAAATGGCGAGTACCTGTTCTGTCTTGTCGCCCCAGACGAGTTCCCACAGAAACCGCCCAGTCTAAAGTTTTTGACAGACAACGGTCTGTTTGTCCCCGGGCATAAGGTCTGTATATCGGTCGGCGAGTTTCATACGAACGATAAACCTGGTAAAGATGGCGCACATGGTTGGCGACCCTCGCTGGGTATGCATGGCTTCTCCCTCGAAGTTGTAAATGCACTGATCTGCCACGCCGACCTGGGGGGCGGCATTGGCATTGCGCATAAGTCGCCGGCCGAAAAGCAGTATCTTGCTAGCATTTCACGCAAGTTCAATGAAAAACACTATCCAGAGATTGTGGCTGATTTAGATGCGTTTGCCGAGAGCCATCGCTCTCTGCCGGCGGTAAAGAGCCTGTTTGAAGGCCGCGGCGAGACTGCAGCAGCGACTCCTGCGCCAACGCCCGCTATGAGTGCGCCAACGCCCGCTATGAGTGCGTCAACGGCAACGAGTGCGCCAACGCCCGCTATGAGTGTGCCTATGTCCGCAGAGATTGCGCCAACGCCCGCTACGAGTGTGCCTATGTCCGCAGTGATTGCTTCAACGCCCACAAGTGCGCCAACGCCCATAGCGGTCTGGCTTAGCGCCGACGATGAGTTAGATGCGGTGCTTGCAGAAATGGAGCGCATGCAGTGAGCTATTGACTATTTTTTGAATTGGCAATATGCGCCAGCATTAGATGCAGCTGCATATAACCAGCAGATTATGTATTTACACATTGGCGTGGTCGCCGCGGCAGAGCGCACTGCGCTGCTGGCGGTTCAAGCCGATCGCGAGCGATATCGCCCCTTCTTGGAGGCCGCCGAACATTTTGCCTCCCGTGCAGGGTTGATTGTGTGCGGCAGCTCTGCGCTGCCCATGTTGACCGGCAGCGCAGAATCTCTCGATTATAGGTATGACTTCTACAGCAGTCGCGGGTTCGCACTCGCGCGCGAACTCGCGGATGTTATATACGATGCGGACCCCAATGGCCTTGGCCACTATACAACATTAACGACCAACATCCCGCACCACAACTGGAAAATTATTGTAGATGGGCGCCCTCTGTTTACGATTACCACAATTTCGTCGCACTTGAGGTCTTCCTGCAGCGTACAGCGGCCGGCGCTGTACGACTCTACCATAAAAATTTCGGTAATCCAGCAGGAGCTTGCTCTGATCGACCTCTATCGAGACCTCTGCGATCCAACGCGATTAGAAGATATCAAAGAGCTCCTCGCCGCGGAGTCAAAACTCCGCGGCGAGTTTGTAAAAAAGCTAGCGCATAATCCTGGCCGGCCTAAACAGCGACAGCACCCCCGCCCGATCGCCGAGTTTCAAGCGCGACTTCTAAAAGAGTTTGTGACAGGGCCCGGTCGTGTTCTCATCGGCGCTGCCGCGCTGCCAGGTGGCGCCTTGCTGCCACTCCAGATAGTATCTAGCGAGCAGTTTGACATCGAGGCTGAAACTGTTGCGGTTATCGGCAAGTCACTGGGGCTGGCAGTCGCAGCGCGCACTACTGAGATGCATATCCCCAGCGACACTCGCCTGCGCCGGCTAACTCTATCGGTGGTTGGCCCCCATCACCAGGACACCATCATTGAAATCTACAATACAGCCGCCTATGAACTTGTTCCGTTTGTGGCAGGATCGCTCCGCATGGGGTCTCCTTTCGTCATATTGCGATTTCTATTGATAGACATTTGGCAGGCGCGCCAGTCATCGGCGGACGGCGATGGGGCACTATATCTATACACTGAGGCGGTCAAACTGCTCGATGGCCCCCCAGAAAGTGTCCTGCCGATAACATATACGGGTAGGGCCGAGGATGCAGAGGTTGCTTTTAAACGAGAGGTTCAGTCGGCCATGATGAAGCTGGGGGCCGATGGCAAGCAGAGATTCTTTAGTGTGTATATGCCAGCCGCCGGTAAAAAGAGTGATCCTACTATAAAATCCTCATTGAGCCGCAGCAGTACGGCTCTCTCAAAAATAGAGCCCGACTCCGGGTTTAAACTCCTCGGGGAGTTCGACCCCCTCCCCGAGGAAGAGCCGTAACTGCGACTACTCATCGACGGGTGCGGCACCCGCTGCCAGGCTAGCAGCACTCTTTGCCGACTCGGAGCCGACCTCGTCATAGGCGCGCGGGCGGAGTCCCAGTCGCACTGTGACGTTGGCGGCCGCAAGCTCCTCGTGGAAGAGGATCGCCGACTTTGAGCCGTCGACGGCAGAGATATCGGCCAGTTCGCCGCACGACTTGCAGTTGTAGACTCCCTGGAATTCGTTGTAGGCCGCGAGCGCCGAGCAGCCGCGGCAGACGTGCATCACCCGGCCGTCTGAGTCCTGGCTCGTCTTTTCAAATAGATTGTACATACTCCCGTGCGACTCGAGCCCCCAGTGCTCCATCTCGCCGATGCGCAGGCCGCCATGCACATGCTTGCCACCCAGCGGCTGGCCCGTGGTCGCGTCGGTTGGGCCGCTGCCCGCGACCGACTGCTCGTCGTCGAGCACGAACTTCTGCAGGCGCTGTTCAGCGCAGGGGCCAATGACGATCGCGGCGTCGAAGTACTCGCCGGTCATGCCGTTGTAGAGGCGCTCGCGGCCGTTATAGCGGTAGCCGAGCTCGACCAGCTCGGCGGCGTTCGCGCGGTGGTCGACCGGCAGGAAAGAGGTGCCGTCGGTGATCGCGCCGCGGCGCGCGCAGCTCACGCCGCGCGTCGTCTCGATCAGCTGGCCGATAATCTGACGCGAGGGGATACTGTTCGTGTTGATGATTAGGTCCGGCGTGATCCCCCTCTCGGTGAACGGCATGTCACTCTGCTGGAGCACCGAAGCCACGATAGACTTGTTTCCAGCCCGACTTGACAATTTGTCGCCCGTACGCAGCGGCCGCTCGTAGCGCAGCTTCACGACCCCAAAGAGCTCGTCGTTCGCGCCGCGCGGCTGCAGCACATCCTCTACGATGGCGGGCTCGTGCAGGCGGTAGACGATACTGCGGTCGGTGAACTGGTACTCGGCCGAGGCCGCGGTTGCACCAGTGCGGCCTAAGCGTGCAATCCGGCCGATCAGAACGTCGCCATACTGCACAACCGCGCCGCGGCGAATGAAGCCATCAACGAGCTTCTCGTAGTTCGCATTCGGCTTGAGGTTCTTCGTCGTGAGCCGGTCGGGGCACGCGAACGACTCACCTTTTTCGAGCTCGGCCAGCTCGTAGCGGAAGAAGGCCCCTGCAAAGAGGCCGCGGTCCGTGCTTGCCTGGTTCACAATCGCCGAGTCCTCCTGGTTGTCGCCGCCGTAGCTCATGTAGGCGATGATCACGTTGTTGCCGTTGGCCGGGATGAGCCGGTGGGCAATCGTTCGCACGAGCGGGATCTCATTGTAGAACTGGAAGAAGCGGTTCTTATCTGTGCGGAATGGGAAGTTGAGCGCGTACCAGCCGCCGGTCTGGCGCGCATGGTTAGTCTCATAGGTCACGCGCGTCGGCTGCGTGTGGTGGCCGTAGGGCGAGACGTGCGCGGCCAGGCCGAAGATCGCCTGCTCGACGTCGCAGTGTGTGTACTGGCGCGTAACGTCATTCTGCACGGCGCGCAGAGTCATAATCGACTCTGCGATGAGGCAGTTCTCCTGCTCTTCAGGCGTGATGTACTCGATGACGCCCTCGCGCAGAAGGTCGGCCAGCGACAGCTTTCCCGCGACGATCGCGCGCGCGTGCTCCGGCGTGTAGCGGACGTTCTGCACGAACTCGACGGCGGCGGGCTCTCTTCCGCGCGTGGCCGGGTCGGCGCCAGCCCACGCAAACCGCGCGCGCAGAGCCGCGTCGTACTCGGCGATATTGTTGTCGACGATGAGCAGCGGGCGGCGCAGGCGGCCCACATCGAGCCAGAACTCGACCTCATCGAGCACCGGCTCGTGCGCAATCGTCGTCGAGGGGTCGACCGCGCGCCCCTCGCGCCGCAGCGCCCGGTAGCGCGCCACCAGCTCGTGGGCGCTGTTGGCGCAGCCGATCCACTCGCCGTTGACGAACACCCGGGCGAGCCGGCGCCGCAGCATCTCGGCGGAGTCGACGCGGTCGAGCGGCGTGATCGCCGCGTCGGCGAGCAGGCGCAGCTTTAGCGGCAGCGCCTCGCCCGCGGTGCAGACGCCCGCGGTGATCGCCAGCTGCTTGCGCATGCCGACGTTCTCGCCGGTGTCTGCGCTCTGTGCGACACAGATGAAGCCCAGATAGGTCGGGTGGACTCGCCGCATCATGTCGGCGCGCTCGGTCTGCTTCGAGGCGTTGCCGGCGTTCTGTGTGACGACAGTGCGCAGCGCGCTGAAGGTGTTTAGGCCGTTCTTGCGCTCAAGCGCCTGGCTGCTCACGCGGTTGGTCGCCGCGCGGCGGCGCACAACGATCGTCTTGTTGCCGGCCGTAATCGCCTGTTCCATCGCGCGGTTGAGGTCGCTCGTCGAGACCGCATTGCGGAACGTGTCGACGAGCGAGCCCTCGGTAATCGTGTCCCAGGGGTTGTTCTTCAGCTCGCGCCGGATCGCCCGCGTAATCGGGATGACGATGCTGTTGTTCACCTGGGTCTTGAAGGCCTTGGCGAGCGAGACGCCCGCGCCGTGCACGCGTTTGTTGCGGTAGCTGTCGCGGTCGGTCGGCGGCAGCGCGCCCAGGTGGACGAGCAGCAGCTTGTGGATCAGCAGGCCCAGGTAGCGCAGCTTCCGCGTGCGCGACTCCCAGCTCTGCCCCATGTGGGGCAGCAGCACTTTGTCGAGGCCGCCGGGGCGCGTCGGACTGCCCAGCAGGTCCTCGTTCAGGTAGGCGATGGCGCTCTCGCTGCTCTGGTACGCGTTCGGATTGATCAGGTAGCTGACCACGCGCTCGGCGGTCATACGCACCAGTGTTTCGACATCGAGCACGGGGAGCAGCGGCGCGAACGTCGGGTCCGCCAGCTGGAACGCCTTCTCGAGGATGTCGAGCATGCGCGCAGTGATCGGGCCGCTATCTTCGAGGTCGAAGACGATCGCAGCCGCCGTCGCCTGGTCGCTCAGGCCAAACAGGCGGAACACGAGCCAGAAGGGGAGCTTCACCTTCTCAAACTTCGTTGAGTTGATCTCGATCGTGATCTGACCGTTCGTCATGTAGCGCAGGCGCACCTGACTACTATTGTCGAAGGCGCCGCCGGGCTGCGACAGGAACTCCACGCGCATATGCTCGTTGGCCTTCATCTGCTGGTGGAAGTGCGGGCTGTTGTACCGGATATTCTCCAGCAGGTCGACCACGTACTCGCCGCGCTTCGCGATGAAGTAGCCGCCGGGGTCCGTCGGGTCTTCGCCGAGCTCCTTCAAAGCCGCGCGCGTGCAGTTGCTCGTGTGGCAGCGAGTGCTGCCGACCATCACCGGGAACGAGCCGATGTGGAACGGCGGGATCTCCGCCGAGCGCTCCTCGACGCGCCCATCGACGAAGCTTGCGCGCACCGTGATGGTCGCGCCGAGGGTGAGACCACCGCTGTACGGGATGCCGGTGAGGCGCGCGCCCCGCGGGTAGAGGTCGGTGAACTGGCCCGTCAGGTACTTCGTGCAGGCGGGGCGACCCACTTTCAAGTTGTTGAACTGGATGCGCAGCTGGTGCGACTTGCACTGCCGGTCGGCCTCTGTCAGGGTGCGCACGTTCGCGTGCGTGCGGTCGATATCAAAGTACTGCGTCATGATGCGGTTCAGACCGCCGCCATCAACAAGCTCGTTGAAGCCGATGATGTTGTGGCCGACCAGACCGCCCGCGTCGACCGAGGCCGTCACGAGCGGCAGCATGTCGCGCTGGGAGAGGCCATCATTCTCCACGGTAGCGATGGGGGGTCGCACGACGCGCGGCTGCAACTCAGCCGAATCCATCAGCGCGCTCGCATCGGCCCCCATGGACATATCGACCACCGTTCCTGCAAATGCCATCGTGAATGTACAAATAACAAGAGTATATATACTGCACATTGCGGTTCAAATGGCCAAATACCGATCTATACGCGTTTATAGATCTTTACTTAGTATTTACTGCCCCCTGGTCGCGCGTTGCAAAACTGAAAAGGGGGTGCTCATAAATACTCCGGTAAATGTCTTCGATACTCGGCGCAACCCCCCAATCCATCGCAGCCCTCTGTGGCAAACTGCAGGTCCCATTTACACTGGCGGCCCTAGCTATCCAGAATGCGGCGGCTGAGCAGATTGACGAAGAGACGGCCTATGAGGGCGCAGCCCCTTCGACAAAGGCAGGCGCGCGCGTCTGGACAACCTACGAGCGCCTGATGGCTGATGAAGAGGCCGCTGCACTTGCGGCGGCCTCGCGTACGAAACCGGTGAGAGCCCCGCGCCTGAAGGTCCATCCGATCACAAGCGTAAAAGAGGCGCGTTATGCCCTTGCCGCATTCATCGTGGCGGCGGCGGATTGCATTGTGGCGGCGCCCGCTGCCTCGGTAGCGGCGCTGGCCGGACCCTCAATCGGCGTGATCCGCTTTATGGAGTCGGTGGTAGCCCAGTTGCGCGCGCAACTCGCAACAAGCCCTCTTAACCATGACCACATGTCGGTGGCGAGCGTGCGGCGCGCGCTCGATCTTCTGATTGGCGCGCGCACTGGCGCAAAGACGGTGGCGCTTGCGCGCGCCGCCGCTATCCGATTCGCCCCTGTGGCGGATCAGGCGACGCGCCTCATCGTAGACTTTATGAAGTGTATTGCCTGGGAGTGTGCGGCGCTCGCATTCGAGCGCGGCTGCGGCGAGCGCCAGTTGGCCTGGTCGCTCAACCTGAAGTCCTTTCACACAGTACTGGCACTATTTGGCGACAATAAAGCTATGAAAAAGTATGTCAATGCCTATCTGCAGGTTACGCTCCTTTCGGTTGCAACCAACAGGTCAGAAGTCGAATCAAAAGAAGAAGACGCCGAAGAAGACGCCGAAGAAGACGACGCCGAAGAAGACGACGCCGAAGAAGACGACGCCGAAGACGACGCCGGTGGCGCTTCTCAACCAGTAGTTGCATCAGCCACTGGCGGTCAAATTACGGTACTTGAATATGACGACTAGTTGAGTACTATTTTTTGAGTAGCTCGCTATTGACAACGAAACTTCTGCTTAATATATACTCCATGTCCCTAGTAACCGCAGCCATAATTCTACTGATCATATGCGTGATTGCATCAGCGCGCGCCAATGCTCGCTATAATGAGTACATTAGCGGCTACTGGGTGATCCATCCGGATTTTGCATCCCAAGCCGCTCTCAACGAGTTTCAACTCTTTATAGGGCCACGAGCGGGGGGCTCTACGCAAGCGGGGGGCTCCGAGCGCGATGGCTATCTAATTATTGTCGATAGCGCGGGCACTGTAGTTGCCAACGGCGCTGTAGACATTGATGTGCGATTCTCGATGGGCTCGGCACTGGGCGCTATGTTGCAGAATAGAAATGATGAGTGTCGCGGTCGTTTAAAACTTATTGCGGCATCTGGCATGGACACCCTGCCAACTGACTTAGACCTCTCACTCTCTATTCTTAATGGAACACTCACTCTCTACGATGCGGGGAGGGTGTATGCGTGTCTAGTAAAGGATATCGCAGTATCTGATACCGCTTTGCAGGCCTACTCGGCGAGCGATCCAAATTCAGCGAGCGCACCTGTGCCCGCAATTAAAGAGTAGCGCCTACTTCCAGTCGTAGCAGTGGTGGTGTGCCGCTACTTATGGTGCGCAGCTGAGCCGCCCATGACTGCCGTTAGCGCCGTGTTGATCGCGGCGCCCGGCAGAAAGCACGACAAATAGTAGTGTGAAGTCCATAATGAGTAGATCGCTTACTCACTATGGACTCCACAAAACCTCCTAGCTTGCCCATAGAAATATGGCGCTCAGCCAAGCAAGGAGATCTGGAAAGTGCTTGATAGCCATTATGGACAATGGGCACCAGTAACTCCCAGTTATTTTTGTGTGAGCCGGCTCGCACAAAAATAGGTGGAAGCCTTTATAAGAGGTCCTTAAGTGCTTTCACAGCGCGCACTTTAACAGCCCGGCGCGCCGGTTTTGCCTTGATCGTGATCGATTCGCCGGTAAATGGGTTGCGCCCAGGGCGCGACGGGGTGGCGGGCTTGTGCTGAGCCGTAACTTTTACGAGCCCGGGGATAGTGACTGGGCGGCCGCCCTTGAGCTCACTGCCGATAACCTCGGCAAGTGCGACGAACACACTATTTACTTGAGACTTTGTCAGGGCCGATTTACCGGCAACTTCTCCAACCAGCTGGGATTTGGTAAGGCCTTTGGGGGCTTTTGCTCGAGAGCCCTTAGCACTCGAGCCTCTTTGCGCCTTAGCAGACATGAACGGTGATAGTATAAAATGTGTATATCTTTTAGCAGTAGTAAACACATCACCTGCAATTGTAGATCGGACTGTCACTACATTGAAGGCGATTGAATCATGTCGCACTACCTTATTGCAGATGCCAGGGAGCGAGCAGTAACCCCCTTTCTAGAAGATGCGATTGTTCATGCCAAACTGTCTAATGCTGGCTCGCGCCTAGTACTGGGGCGTCAAGTAAATACTGGAGACTACTTAATCTGCCAGCACAGCAGAGCTGGAGACCCGCCCTCGTCGACCATTCGTGCTTGCATCGAGCGGAAGACGCTACACGATTTTGCTGCCAGCTTTAAGGATGGGCGCCATGCCAATATCCAGAAGATGCGCGACCTGCGAACGCAGACCGGGTGCCAGCTCTACTACGTAATTGAGGGGCCGGCCTTTCCGAGCCCCTCTCGAAGGATATCCCAGATCCCTTATGCGAGTATACTCACTGCCATTACAAACTTAATGGTGCGAGACAACGTCATGGTGATTCAGACTGAAAACGAATTGCATAGCGCCAAGAGGCTCGCTGATCTCATCACTGCTTTTGATAAGTTACCGGCGGTACAGGCTTCTCCAGCTTTGCCGGCTTCTCCAGCTTTGCCGGCTTCTCCAGCTTTGCCGGCTTCTCCAGCTTTGCCGGCTTCTCCAGCTTTGCCGGCTTCTCCAGCGTTGCCGGCTTCCTCACCAGTTCCAGTGGTTCCAATTACCACCGGTGGCGCCGCTGAAACTGCATTAGAGACACTGCAGATAGATGCCGAAATGGCAGCCCCGATGATCCCAGAGTGTTTAACAACTCCGATGCATCAGTCTGATGCGGATGCCGTTATCTCAATGTGGTCGCAGCTGCGTGGCGTTTCAGCAGTTTTAGGAAAAATAATTTCTCAAAAATTCTCAGTCGCCGATATTGCGGCGGGTCTAGTGAGTGATACGCAGATTAAACAGTTGCGGACGGCGACCGGTCGCGCCATAAATGCGGATGCGATTAAGAGTCTTCGCGCAATCGGGGGGGGCGACGCCGAAGCTGCCATTCGGACTGTGTCCGGTATACGGGGCATTAGTCGACCCACTGCTACTCTAATCTTAACGTCGATTGGGGGACTGGTTGCGCTATCCGACATTGACCGCATAGCAGAGTGCGCTGAAATTCAACTGCCACATGGTAACAGAAGCGTCAAGCTTGGTGCGGTGCGCGCGACTCGGATCCAAACACTGCTCAATTATGTAGCGCGGTAGGCAGCAGACTAGCGACATGCCCTCTACTCAAGCTCATTATTTGGATTATTTTCAGACGTATCGTAGTCAATGTTTTCTCCAGAGAAGGGGTCTGACGTCTCATCTTCAGGGCCCGTTGCCTCAATATCTTCGCCAATGTCGCCCACCTGATCGGGCGCGCCCTCCTCCTCTTCTAACAGTTCGCGCTCGCCGCTGAAGATCGCCCAGTCGAACACCCCGGGCTTAGACATGCGCCGTGCACTGCGTACCAGATTATATAGTGCATTTTTTGCAATAACCATGCCGAGTGGGGAGACCGCAGCAAGCGTCACTGCAAACTGGCAGTAGCTCTGTATAGCAAAGTTCAGTGACTCAGCCGGCGACCGCGCCGCTACAACTGCCGCAAACTGTCGGCAGTAGTCTGCGCCCAGGTCGGGCAGTGCAGCCAAATCGGCAGCCTGATTTTCGGCGGACACCCCAGCGGCCGTAAATAACTCCTGTAGCGCGGGTGTCGCAATTGGGGACCGCCGCAGTGCAAGATAGTTTGCGAACATCGCTCGAGCCGTCGCATCCGCCACAGTTATGCGAGGGTCCGCTGGGGTGTCTGGCGGAGGTAACACGTCGCGCCCCTCAACGATGTCGGCAAACTCTCGCCCAGCGGTAGCGCCCACCGCTTCGAGGAGAGCGGGCGTTGTCTCGCCGAGCGCCGCCGCATCGGTGATTATCGAGTAATCGTATGACCAGGCAGACACATCGATCGCTGAGCTCGGTGAGCTCGTTAATGCCACTGCGCTTACCCGCTTCTGTGAGCTCGTCGCAGCGAGTATCCGTTCAGCAGTAAACTTTTCAACATATTTTGCGTAATACGCGCGCGCGCTGGCGCTGCGGATCGATAATAGATCGGTGGGCTCGATGCCGCAAGCTGAGCAGGCGCCACCGGCCTTTAATGGTGTGTGGGTGCCGCCCATCGGGCATCGGGACTCGTAGAAGAGGAAGAACGAGACCAGTTCTGAATTTGCACGAACGGCCGCTACGGTTTTCGCCGGATCCAGTGTATGGAGCGCGCTGTGGCGCATGCCGCATACTGCGCACCCAACATCAACTAGAGGGGCCCCCTCGGGTAGTTGCCCAGATGTTCGCGCTTTCATGACGGCCTCGACGCCACGCAGTTCAAGTGTTGTGGCCTCTTTGGGCGCGCCCTCTTTGGGCGCGCCCTCTTTGGGCGCGCCCTCTTTGGGCGCGCCCTCTTTGGGCAGCGCCCCATAGTAAAAGGTCGCTTTTTTCCCCCAGTCATGCGCAAGCCCATTTTCATCGTAAAGTTGAGTGATTTCAACCTGGCTGGGTTTAAAGCGCTGCGAGAATGTCGTAGAGGGGTCTGCCTCCGCGCGAACATGCCCATATGATTTCTCGCGCTGCAGTGCATCTTCAGCGGTGCGATACCGTTGTAGATCTGCCTCAAATGAGGCAAGGGCCGCTTCATTATATACTTGAGTCGTATACTTAACAAGAAGGCTCCATGATTCGTAGTATGCCCCCATTTCAGGCGAGTTTACTGGTTTATGGGTAGCAAACTTATCACTTATCGCGTGCGACTGTTTCTTAACGTGAGCCTGTTTCTTATTTGACCCGCCGGTCACGCCGGTCGCGTAGAAGGCGGCAACCGCCGCCTGCTGTTTTTTCACCTCAGCGCTCGACCAGCTGTACATACCCTCGGCACTGTAGAGTGACACCTGTGGCTCTTTCAGCCAGAACTCGTAGATAGTGCCGGTGGGGATGCTTAAGCCGGGGCGGCCCGCAAACAGGCCGGTCAGTGCGGGCAGTTTTGCTGCGGCCCGCGCCCGCGCAAGCACCGCCGTCAATGGAGCGCCCATCACGAGCTCGAACTCTTGGCGGCTGGCTGCGCTGGTTTTTGGAGACTCCAGCGGTAGATCGCCCACAGAGCGCGCCGCCGTAGCCGCATACCGGTACACCGGGTCGACCGTCATCATCATTATGGCAAACTCCGCTGCAACGTCAGGAGCACTGGAGGGCTCCCCCGAGGTCTGCACCATCCGGTATGCTGCGGTAAACTGCGCGCGCAGATATTCGGCCGAAACATCTTCAAGCTGCGCGATCTGACCACCCATCTCAGTCGAAATTACATTGAGCATCCGCTCGGCGGTCGCGCTCACCCGCTCGCCGGCGCGCCCGTTCGCAAAGGTCGAGGGCGCCGCGCGCCCCTGCAGCGCATCAAGAATGTATGCATAGACGAACAGTGCGGCCAACAGCTCGGTCCGGGGCGAGATCTCGTCGCGCAGGTCGCTCGCCTCAGAGAGCGCGACTTCTGGGCGACGCGCGGCCCGCCGCCCTCGCACCGGCCGCCGCGGCTCGGCGGCCTCAGAAGCGCTCTCTATAAGGGGAACCAGCGCGGTTGCCGCGTCGCCGGCGAAGCGCCGCTCGTCCGTCGGCACGGCAAACTGCACGCGTTGCAGCGCGTTAATTGCGATCGCCCATATGCGGGTGCGGAGCCCGGCGCCCAATTCACCAAAGCGCCCGAGCGCGTGGGCCGAGCGGCCCGACTCTTCGCCGGCGACATCGGCCGCCGCAAGCTGCTCGGCGCAGATGCGACAGTAGTATGCGGCCTCGCTGCCGCCAACGCGAAGCGCAAACCGCTCGAGCCGCGCACGAACTTCCGCATAGGGAGCGCCCCGCGCCTCTAACATGATGCGCTCCTGTTGGTGGGGGCATATTGCATTCTGCCCGCAGCTGCGGCAGACGTGCCACCGCTCCGCCGGCCGCGCTGTTTTATCAACGCCCTCGATGTAGACTCGAATGAGGTCTTCTAGGAACTGCGCGCGGCTCTGGGCCGTCGTCGCAGAGTTCATCTTTCGGACGATCCGAACATGGGGGCAGTTGTTTTTAGCAGCGGCCGTGTATGCAGCCAGTCGATTCTTGGCCTCGGCCTCGACGAGCTGGCGCTCGTTTTTTGTAAGCAGCGCCAGCACCTGCGCTGGCTCGCTCAGCGCCACGCTAGACACCATGAATTCAGCGAGGCGCCCGCCCGGGGCGCCCCGGGCCACGGCCCCCAGCGTCGACACTATCTCGCGCATGCGCTTGCTGCCGATCTTCTCTTCAACCACCGACACGAGTAGGCGCGCGTGGCTCATTCGCTTATCCATGGCGAGCGCGCTCGCCATGGATGAGATGCGCTTGGCCGAGACGATGGCCAGGCGCTCGAGGTAGTCGGCAACGCGGGCAGACTCCCGGCCGCCCGTGAGCACTGCCACATAGGCATCCGATGCGCCAGAGTGCCAGATCTCGTTCAGCGCACTGAGGCGGTAGCGGAGCCCATCCGGCACGATGTCGAAGATCTGCGAAAGCCGGTCGAGCAGGTACTGCCGGCGCTGCAACTGCTGCGGGAGGTCTGGTAGCGCGTCTGCGCCACGGGGCGCCTCGTCTGTTCCTGAGATAAAATCTGCCAGCGATTCTGTGTGGGCGCGCAGCGCACTTGCGATGGCGGGCGGGCCCACTACCCGCCCGCTCAACGCAGCAGCAATTGCTGCCGCCGAGAGCGCCGCCGCAGCCCCACTTAGGTAGAAATCGGCAGCCGCTCGAGTCTGCGCAAGCGCGCTGATGATTACTGCGCGCGGCTCAAGCCCTAAACATATATACTTGTACCCCCTTTTCTTGAGGGCTCCTTTGAGCTTCGCACTCCGCTCATCGCAGTTGTCGTCAAGTGCGGCTTCGAGAGGCGCATGCCGCCCCAGCGCACTGGCGATCGCAAAGAGCGCCGATGAGTAGGCGCCCGAAGCTGCAAATTCACCAAGTCCAAACTCATGGGATTCCCCAAATAGAGCTGCGGCTAAAGCAACACCCGACTGCTGGCCGGCAACCGCAAGCCCCACTACGCTCATCTGCTCTTCGGTGGCAAACCCAACGTTGCGGCCAGTTGTGTCGAAAGCCTGAATTGCGAAGGGCGCGCGCACGATTAGGGCACCGGCCTGCGCACCATCTCGGTTGGCCATCCTCGTATCTACAACAACTGGACGAATTGCACTGTTTGCCAGCAACTCACGCAGCAGAATTGTATCTAATGTTGTGGTTGTTGCGGACATCAGTAGCGGACCATAAGGCCCACGAAACAGTGCTCCTATTGATTGGATTGCATAGGGGCTGCCAGGGGGGCGTTTTGTCGCCACGGCTTGCGTTTTTGAGCCGGCCGGCAACTTTGCCGCTTGCGGGTTTGCCGCTTGCAGGTTTGCCGCCCCATATAATACATCGCTCAACGCTGCCAACTCGTCGGCGCCCGCGTTGGCGATGTCTATGAGGTCGCGCCGCACTGTGATAACTTTTATTTTTACTCGATCCCGTTCCATCGCGAGTTGGCCAAGTGTTAGTAGTTGAATAATAGCAAGGCCCTCTCTATAATAGCAAAACTTGATTTATCAGACCAGAATCTGCTATTTTTGAACCCAGGATCCGCGCCATAAACAGATATATATGCAAATAGACAATTGAGTCCGGGTTCAATAGTCTTATAAGACTAGGCATATCTACCAGTCCATCCAGTATGAGTGCCCAAAAGAAGATGTCCAAAGTGCAGTCCAAAATGCAGGTGCCTTTAACGCCCACATCCGTTACGCCCACAGCGGTAACGCCCACGGCAGTAATGCCCACGGCGGTAACGCCCACGGCGGTAACGCCCACGGCGGTAACGCCCACTGCCGTAACGCCCACGGCGGTAACGCCCACGGCGGTAACGCCCACGGCGGTAACGCCCACGGCGGTAACGCCCACGGCGGTAACGCCCACGGCGGTAACGCCCACGGCGGTAACGCCCGCTGCAGTCCCGCGCTTCCTCAAGCGTGCCGAACTGTTTGAGTATCTGGAGAAGAACCGCGGTGCTGAAGATATCTTTGAGCGTGTGTATGCATTCGCGGAGGCCAGCGGTGTCCGCATCCGGCATGACCAACAGGAGTGCATCTCTACCATAGACCAAACGCCCTTGACGACCCCCACAAACAGCGCACAAGAGTCGCCCCGGGGTGCACGGGGAGCCCCCTGCACTGAAGCAATGGCAATGACTATTGCGGAGACCGAATATGAGTCAGACTTGACATCGGTCGTGTCCGACTCTGATGGCTCAGTGCGCGCATCGGAGACGGCCTCGATGCGCGCATCGGAGACGGGCTCGATGAATACATCGGAGACGGCTCTGAGCGCGACCTCGAAGCAGTCGCGCCGGTCGCAGCGTGGGAAGGTGGTCAGCGTGCCCTTCACGCGGGCGCGCGATGGCACCTACCGAATGTCGCTGGGGCAAATCTTCCAGGAAGAGGAGATGAATCAGCCGGCGCCCACTCGCGGGTCGCTGGTGTGCCGCATGTTGATGAGCGGCGGTCGCGGTGGCACTGCGGTGCAGCGCGAGTTCAGCGGGCTCCTCTTCGACTCGGAGAGCTGGCTGCCGCTGGCGACCCCGCCGCCCGCATTTAAGCTGCGACCGGCGACCGATGCCGTCAATGCGCTGCTTGTGGCGGATGCGTATGATATTATTCGGGTGGACGATGGCACGGTCGTCACTCTGTACAAGTGGAACCACCCGCAGCATGGAAAAGTCTGGGGTATGGCCTCGAATAATGGCTATGACGTGTCGTCGCTATACTGGATGGGGCCCATGACCTATGCGGAAGTGTTCTACGACCTGGCGGTGCGCCGTTACCCTGAGTTCGTAACGCAGACGGGCATGGGTATCACCCGCACAGGGAAGTCGACGCGACTCACGTTTACAAAGTTGGACCCCAGCTTTAGCTACACGGTTGGGTTTCGACACCACAACTTCCACCCGGTCGTGGAGGACCCTGAGCGCATGTGGTCAATCCAGTCGCTGCCAAATCTTGCGCAACGCTATGGCACGACCGTCGAACTGACATTGCAAAGCCTTGCGGTAGATCTGGCTGCCACAAAAACAGGCACTTCTAATGTGGTCTCCAGTGAGAGCCCAAAGGTCTCCAGTGAGAGCCCAAAGGCCTCCAGTGCAGGCCCAGCACTCTTCGAAGCGGGTTCCGAAGCGCCTGTGCTGAAGATTCCGGCACAGGCCACCATCGAGCCCACCCAACTGGCGCGCGAACTGGGCGTTGAGCAGCTCACACTGGCGCATTTGCGCACTGCAGGCGTATGCGCATTCGAAACGGCAATTGCCCACATATCTGGCGCCGCTCGAGTATTTCCGGCAGACCTTGCGTTCAACTACGGGTACATATTGCGGCTGCGACCGGCCGACCGGCTGAAGCCGGGGGCCGCTGCCGTGGTTGCGGCCAACCCCGATCACGAGCATGTGCTTGTTGAGACGCCACTGCTCACGCGCATCCGCCGAATCGTGTACGAGCGCGCGCCCCGGACCATTCGCGACCGGCTGACCGCTGAAGAGCGTCAACAGTTCAGCGCGCTGCGCGCGTTCTTGACCCCAGACCGCCGAGACTTCTTGCTGATCTTTCCGGCCTGGGCTGCGCGTTTCACCACGTTTGAAAAGTTCACCAATAGTGTTATCGCCGAGGCGATCCACATCCTGCGCCAGCGCGTGCGAACCCCGCCGAGCCGGGACCCGCGGCCGTCGACAATGGCGGGCCACATCGCCTCGGCGCTGCTGAACCACATCTCGAAGACGATGGCGCTTACGGCGCCGCATCGTGATGCCGAGAGCATCCTGCGCGACCTGATCATCGTTCCCGAGAATGCGTACCTGTTCTTGCGCGCGATGCAGGCGTAAATGTTAATCGACATTATTTTTCTGCTGCAACAGTCAATTCCATTCACAAACTTGATTTGCGCAGTAGATACAGATGGCAGAATTTATTGACCCGTGTTACGGAAAACATCACCAGTTTGGCCAATGTGTTTCTGGTTTTGCAGCTCGCAACGGCGCCGACGCTAAGTTTGGCGGTGCGTATGGCGACCCATATGGGACATACGGAACCGCATACGGCTACGTATATGGCGACAGTAGCAGCAGCGACGATGAGGGCGAGAAGCGCCCGCGCCGCCCTCGTCGCGCGCAGGCGGCGCGCACGCAGCGCGCGCAGGACCTCGCGCGCGACGAGGCGGCCGTTACTGGCGCTGTGATGCGCGCCGGCGCAAACGCGCGCGCCGGCCGCGCGCCGGCGAACCGCCAGAACATTTGGGGCGGCGGCCTGCGCCGCAGCGCCGACAGCGAAGCCCGGGTCTACCGCGAGGATACGACCCCCCTGCGGATGGAGCGCCTCGTCGAAAACGGCCTTGCAACGGCGCTCGACGAGACCGGCAACCCATTCCGGCCCGACTGGCCAGCCGGCCCCGCGACCAACCCGCCGGTCGCTGGCCGCGCGGTGCCTGTCGGGTTTGCGCGCTACGTGTCGCCCGTCATCAACCTGGGCGACTACCAGTTCCGGCGCGTGGCCGCCTGGCGCGTTGCGATCCCCCGCGCAATGCCCGAGCTGCGCGTGCAGGACCTGCTGGACCGCATCTGGAACTATGGGCCGGCGAGTGCCGGCTACGTCCGCATCGGCAGCACGCTCGTGCCCGCGACGCTCGAGCCGGGTGCGCGCGCGGCGCTCTCGGGCGCCGCGGACAATGGCGTGGGCGGCACGCTCGGCTACAACAGCAGTGGGCTGAGCGACTTCCGCGACGTTTAATTTGTCTGCCAGGCTGAGTTAACGTAGTTGTCCTGCCGGAGCGATTTGGTCAAGGACCAAATCGCTCTGGCAGGTTAACAAATCTCCGTTTTTTTACTCCTAAAACAAAACCTGCAAGCGTTATAGCTGATGTCTCGTTACGTAGTTCAGCCGAACTCAACGCCGTGGTCTTATGGCAACAACCAGCCTAAGCCGCCGCGCGGCCAGGGGTGCAAAAGCGGCTCCATTAACATGGACACGCACGGCAACCCTAAATCGGTGAATCCAGTACCCAGCGGCTTTCAAAGTGGGTTTTCGACCCAAATTATTATACCAAACCCCTTTGATGACATGGGGGTGCGCGGCTCATATCTAGCTCGCAAAAGTGGTTTCAATGCCGTGCCCGGTCAGTTTGGCAAACGGCCTTGGCAGACAGGATCGGTAAATACTGAGATCATTACTCCCAATCGCTATGATGGATTTGTACCTGGCCGCGAGACCAAATGGGGAATTGGTTACGGGGGTGACTCCTGGGCCGAGACCGAGATGGGCTTCAACGGTATGAGTGCTTTTAAACCAAGCCCGAATCGGCCAGTCTACCGCGCGGAGCACTATGCGGCGTTTGCCGGCGACGATGAGGCGCTGGCCGACTACGAGTCGTTCGACGACTGTTTCGACGACGGGACCCGGCGCATGCACTTAAGCAGTGATTCGCGCGGGGTCGAGCGCAAGTCGGCGTCAGACAATTACCGGAAGGCCCTCTTTAGCGCCGAAAAGAGTCTTGCCGGAGTGGGTTACATGACGCGCAACACACCCCAAACCGGCAGCGACACCAACATGGCCAGGGTCCTGCACCCAGTCGACGGCGCCCCCCAGAACCGGCGCTGGGTGTTCGACCCGTCGACGAGGCGCTGGCACAAATAAACAGCGTCCGCAAGCTCACTCATCCAGCCACGAACTGGCCGCGGCGACCGGGCTGCCGTCCATGCGCTCCGCATCGGCCCGCGACTGCGCGGCGAGCACCTCAAATGAGAGGTCGCGCCCGGTCAGCGTCGCGACGAACTTCTCAGTGCCGCCGGCAATCACGTCGGTGAGCTTGAGGTCGCCCAAATGTTTTTCAATCTCGTCGATGCGCGCCCAGCGGGGCCACGCGGCATAGTCGCTGCTGGAAACGCCATCGATACTGTTGTTGTAGTTGTAGGCGTCGACCAGTTGGACTTTTTTCGCGCGATCTCCGACGCGGGCACTCCACCTGCTGAATGTGTAGTCTTGGAAAACTGTCGCGATAAGGCTGGCACCAGCACTTGTGCTTGCACTTGTGCTTGCACTTGTGCTTGCACTTGTGCTTGCGCCACCCTCTTTAACTACAGTGTCTTGGTCCGCTCGGATTGCAGCTGCGGCCGCAGGGAATTTACGCACAAATTCGCTACAGTCGCAGTCGGCGCCGCCGACTGCGCCGCAGTCAAACAAGCACCCGCCCCCGCGTTTGGCGCGAGCGTGCGCCACGATCTCGTGCAGTGCGCCTATGAGTGCGCTGCGCCCCGCGCGTTCAATCTGTCGAGCGAGTTCAGCGGCGCCGGCCGCGACCGGGTACGGTCGGCGCTCTTCGGCGTCGGCCGCGCCAGCAACCTCAATAGCCAGCGCCGCCGACATGCCGATCGCAATAAAGTCAACAGCGCAAAGCGCGCGAAACACTGACTCAAAGTCGGCAAATGCCGCGCCCTTGATTGCATCCTGGTTCGCCGCTACATACTCGGGCGCATAGCGGTGCAGCAGACGCATCACCCGGTTGACCTGGTCGCGGTAGAAGTTGGTTGCAAACTGGGGGGTGCGGCCGGCCTCGAGGCGCGGTCGAAACACCGGCCCTAGGATTGCGCGGCTGTAGTCAATGAGGCAGCCCGAGATGCCCGCTGCGGGAAATATGTAGCTGTCGGCCTCTCCGCGCGGCCCCGTAACATAGAGCATCACCGGATCTTCGTAGGCTGCTGAGTATTTGACCTCAAATTTAGCTGATCCCAGTTGTGTTACCTGCTCAACCCGCTCGGCGCGCCCCCACCAGTAGACAGTGAGGTTATTTGCATGCAGGTCGCCGTGCACAACACCGAGCCGTTCGTGCAGGCAGTGCGCGCCCCACATATAGTCAAACATGAGCCGCGCGAATGAGCCCAGGTCTGAAAACAGTGTGAGGTGGGAAGGCGGCACCGTTAAGTCGCGCCGCACGTAGGTCGGCCAGGAGTGGAGGGTGCGGCCCACGTCTTCAACCGAGTGCATCATAGTTGTGTCCGATACTAGCAGATGGCTCTGCGCATACTCAAGACTCTCGTAGAGGTACGCCGACAGCTCTTCCGTGTGGTAGGTGCGCAGCTCGGGCTCGAGAGGCGCTTCTGCGGCGCAGTCAAGATTAAGCGCGCAGCGACTTTTACGTAGGTCGGTGATCGAACCGCTCATCTGTTGGCTGCGCCTATACCGCTCGTGCATGGCAAGGTTCTCAAACAGCTCGGGCCCCGTGCGTTCAACGTACGACCACTGGTTGAAGAGAGGAAACGCTGGCGACACGTAACTCACCACCAGGTCGCCCACGGCTTTTGCGACCTCAAGCTCACGCCAGGCCCCCAAATTCAGGTCAAATGGCTGGTTTACTTCGCGCACAAACATCGGGATCAGCTTGATTCCACTGACCACACTAAATCGATCAATGCTTCCGCTCACAAATCGGTTACGAGTAACAGTCAATATATTGAGGCTAGCCTCTATCAGCGGAGGGGTAGCCGTGGCGATAGCGGTAATAAATCTTGCATAGTCAGGAAATACATGCACGGCAATCAACAGTTCTCTGTTATCCCAAAGATCCAGCATAAGTGCCACACTTAGTGCCAGTACGGCCAATCTACTCTCATTGACGGTTTGATCCACAGCCGAGTTGGGCTCTCCAAACGATTCTGTATAGAGGGTTAACTCAGATGCCGACTGCATCCGCAACAGCGCCTCTTCAAACGGCGCTAGCTGCGTGGCGCTTGCCGCGCAGCTCTCCATAAAAGAGGTTAAAGAGAGCGTGCGGCGGCGGAACTCGCCGTCGCGCGACGTGAACGTGGGTGAGACCGTAATATATGCGGGCATGTCTGGATTGGCGAGCGCCTCTTTTAGTTGCGCACCAATCGGCCAGTATACGAGTGCAAAGTGGGTTTTTATACCAGTAACTTCCCCCCCAATTACGGTGCAGTTATAGCCAGCCTGCGCCAGCGGCGTCCTCATCTTCAACTCGAGGAACTTCGACATCCGGAGGCGCCCCGTGATCGTGCCAAGTTTACTGTCGGTGATATCAGTTGCAGCAAGATACTGCGAAATAAGGCCGCTAAAGAGCCGCCCGCCCTCAGCCCCAGCAACACCAACCGCCCATCGGTACTGATCGGCGTACCACTCAGACAGCTCTTTAGTGGCCATGTATCGTCTATATATGGCGCATTAGTTTAAAATTGAAAACAGTGTGTTACTATTATCCGGTTGAACTCGTTTGAGTTCAATATCATAGAAAATTAACCCCATCAACGGTATTATTGGAACTTCTACTGACGTAGGTACTCGGTAATCTATTTATGGGGAGCGGGTGGCGCGTTTGCGCCACCCGCTCGTGCATGCGCGCTCGCACGCTAGCTTGCAAGCAAGCGCATGCCACCCATAAGATTACTCAACCCGGGGCATGTTCTGAACTAACAGCCATTACTGGCATAGCAGACGGCGCACAAAACTACAATTAACTTACGTGTTGTCGAATGCGACTGCCGGTATTGGCCCTTAGCACAGTGGCTCCAACAATATCGTTTTTTGCCCGTCCTGCCTGTCCTGCCGGACGGGCTGCGTTATCTCAGCCCGTCCGGCAGGACAGGCAGTTGTGCGCACAAATTGCAGAGATGTGCGCCTGCGTATAAGATGGCCCGTCCTGCTGCCAATCCCTTTGAACTCGCCGGCCGGCGCGGTCCAGCCCGCGCGCCGGCCGTGCGCACCTGGACCGAAGCCGAGATCGCCGAGAAACTCGAGGGCTACCTCGAAGTGGTGCCGGCGAACTGGCACCTCGTGCGCGCCGGCGCGCACGTGCGCTACTACACGCATGCCGAGGGATTTCGCCCCGGCGGCCTTGTCGCAAAAAACCCCACCGATGCGGCGCCACAGGGTGCTAACGCTGAAAAGCGATTTATCCGGTTCCAGTCGGGGTTCAACGAGCGCGCGCCCGGCTACTTCAGCTGGGTCGTTGCCTATGAAGACATCTCTCGCCTCTTTATCAAGCCCGATGCGGCGGCACTCACGGTAATGGCGTCGCTTGAAGAGGCTGTGCGCGGGCTCAATGAGAATATCCGAAAGATTGCCGACTATGCAAAGGGCCTGTCGGTGCGGATCGCTGCGCTCGAGGGGCGGTAGTGCCGCGGCTCCTATTTTGTCACCACGCGCGCTCCTATTCGACGATCATATCGATATGAGCGACCCGACACTCCTCGGCAACTTCGCGCAGCACCGCCGCGCCGATGTGGCCACGGCCAATAAATGCGTGCCGGTCGACACAGGAGCCGCAGGTGGTCGCGCTGTCGTTGAAGTGCACTAGCCGGAGCAGGCCAGAGTCGATCGCGCGCCGCACATACTCAACCGGGTCGTGGCCGGCCGCATACACGTGGCAGGTGTCGACACAGATCCCGAACACGCCAGCGAGCTCGGCACCCAGCGAGCTGACCATCGCGAAGAACTCTTCGACGCCCGTCAGCGTCTCGGTGCCCTGGCCCGCTGGCGTCTCTAGCAGCAGCGGGCACTCGGCGGTCGCCGCGGCCGCCGCAATTGCGATGTTTACCCGCATCGAGGCGGCTGCCTCGGCGGCCGGCGCACCCAGCGACTTGCCGACGTGGACAACGACGCCGCGCGCGCCGATCGCCACCGCCTGCTCAATCGTGCGCACGAGTAGCGCGGGCGGCTCGGGGCGGCAGAGATTGATCGTGTAGGCCGCGTGGACATAGATGCGCCGCTCGCTCAGCTCGGCGGCGGCCGCCTGCAGTTCGCCGTCAGCTATGTTGCTCGCATGCAGGCCGCGCGGGTTGCCCAAGAAGATCTGGAAGGGTCTGTCGATCGGCAGCGCGCGGACCGTGTTTGCGATGGAGCCCCGGCGCGCCACATGGTTGCCGATCTCAAAAATATCCTGAATTTCATCGCCAGTGAGATCCATCACCCATATACTTATATGGGGTAGTAGCCAGCTTCTGATTGCCGAATTTGGTCTTTGACCGAATTCGACAGACTGCGTTTACTGTTTCGTCCGGAGGTAGGGGGGGGCGCCCGCCGCGTGGCGCAGCGTCGGGATCACGCTGCGCTTCCAGTCGGTGCCGACGGCCTTCTCCGACATCGCGTACATGTCGCCGTGCTCGAGGCGCAGCGCGATCCGTTTCCCGTGTGGCGCCTGCCGGTAGAACCACTGGTAGTGGAGCGGGATCGCGGCGCCCAGACGCAGCGCAATCACGAGGCGGCGCTCGCCGTCGCCGTGGAAGCCGATACCGGTGCGCGCCACGTCATAGTAGTAGTTGCCCTCGGCCAGCAGGTTGGTCGCTTTCTCGGCGCCAAAGTAGTGCGCAAGCGCGCTGCGCACACCGCTCAGCGTCGGCAGCGCCGCAAATGGCACAATCCGCCCGCGCCCCGCCTCGTATGCGGGCTCCTGCGACCGGTCGTCAAAGCAGAGGTTGTGCCGCGCATTCTTGTTCTTGACGGCGCCTCGAAAGCGGGCCTTCTTATCGACGATGGGCAGCAGCGCCCGCTGCTCCGCGAGCGCGCCATCGGCGGTCGGCGCGCCGGCGGCAGCCGCCGCTGCCGCCGCAAGTGCTTCATCGCGTGCGGCATTCTCCGGCGCCGGCACCACCGCGACGGCGCCGGCGCCGGCGCGCTGCGCCATCCGTGGCAGCGGATTGCGCATAACTAGCACGTATGCGGGCTCGGGGCCATCCGGCGCGTGGAGTGCGCCACCGGTCGCATCTGTGCCCAGGCTCTCAACGTCGCCCAGCGCGACCAGGTCGATAAGCTCGCACTCGATGTTGTCGGCGCGCAGGCGGCCCATCGCCCGCCGCAGGTCGGCCTCGCTGAGGCCCCCGCCTGGCGGACGGTCGGCCCCCAGCTTCTCCATACCGGGCCCGTTCTCGGCAACCTCGCAGAATGTGATCGTAACGGCGAGCGCCATCGTGTAATATTCAGCGACGCGGTTTCAATTTGCAAATTGAAACCGCTCTACAGGGTATATAGGCACGGTTCTGCGTATGCGTTTCTGTTCACGCGATGGGCGCGCCATGCGCCGCAACCCCGCCTCTGGCGAGGTCGTATTCATCTGCACCAGCTGCGGCACCGAAGAGAAGGGGAGCGCCGCCGACGCGCGCATCAGCGGCGCCGTACATGGCGCCGCCGAGACAACAGAGATGTACCGGCGGCTGATCGAGACGGCGCCCTACGACCGTACAAACCAGATCGTGCACCGCGACTGCCCCGAGTGCGGGCTGGACTACGCGGTGCAGATCCGCGTAGGCGATGCCGAAGTGGTTATCTACAAGTGCAAGTGCAACTACGAGAGCTTTGGGGCCTCGGCGGCCGCAAGAAAAGCTTAAATCTGTTTGCAATTGTATGCTTAGTTTTTACCAGTATACAAATACATGCACCGGGGACCGCAATCAACGGCGAGTGCATATTTAAGTGTAACCCCGCGCGCGCCCCGCGCTCAGCCGCGTGGGGCGCCGCAACTGCACGCGGGTGCGGCCGATCTGCGGGCGGCCACAATCACACGCCTGCATGCGGCTAGACACGCAACCAGGCATGTGCCGGCGCTTGCGGCGCCGAGCCCGACCGAAAACTGGGGGTGGCACCCTGGCCAGTCCAAAAAACAGTGGGGGCCCCTTGCGTGGCGGTGGCTACACAATACAACAATCGATTATGCGCAAGACCCTTCAGAGGAGGAGGCCAAACAGATGCTGCGCCGCATTCGGGGCTTCATCAGTAGTCTACCATGTCCGGAGTGCCGCGCTCATTCCATAGAGTACCTTGCAATGAACCCCCCAGACCTGTCGAGCTCCCAGGCGCTCCAGGCATGGGCGTGGCGCTTTCATAATGCAGTCAACGTTCGTCTGGGGAAGCGCCCGCTGCCATTTGCCGCATACACTCAGCTCTACCTGAGCGAGATGTGCCGGGCGAACTGGTCGGCCGCCGAGTGTATGGGAGTTGTTAGAAAATAGCGATAAGAACCGAATGCCCGCTCATTTTTCCAGCGCACGCCCACTTCGTTGGTAGATTGGACACGCGCTGTAGTCAAACTTGGGCCTTGACTGTCCCGAGCGCCCCGGGTAGTAGTTAAGCGGTAGCCCCTTAAGGATCTGCGAGATGTCCGGTTCTAGTCCTAGAATAGCCGGCGGTGTGTCTCGCAGGCGCGCCGCATAGCCTGCCATTTTGATAACATAAGCGGCGTCGGTGTTTACGGCGCCAAGCGTGCGCACGCTTGGCGCAAATGGGCTCTTCTCGAAAATATCTGCAATCTTTTCTGGATCTGCGGCAAACGCTTCAACAAACATATCTTCGGCGGCACCCAAGATCTCAAGCATATGGGCGTAGTATGTGCGAAAAGTCTCACGCGTCTCACCATCTGATCGATTTGCCCACTGGAGCATATATAGTAGGATGTGCTGAGGCGATGCGACGTAAAGCGACTCGCCCCCGACTGTCTGGCCCTCGGCCACATCACATAGCCGCACGAGCGCGACCGAGACCAAACGCCCCGCAGAAGAGAGAACGGTTGCAGATCTCTTTTTGAAACTGGCCGGGTATATATCAGCGTAGGGCTCAAACTCGGTGGCGTCGGCGCCTATGGCATCGCGCGGCGTCGGCGACACTACGGCAACCTCAGCGAGAGCGCCCGAGGGGAGTTCAAGCTCTATAGAAGCGCCGGTTATTGCGATGCGCAGTGCGGGGGCCTTGACCTGTGAGAGACGGGATAGCGCCCGCGGGCCCAGCTGCAGTGCAGTTGACGATAGCGATGCGCGCACCGCCGCGTAGCCCGCAAACCCGGTGAGCGCAACAGTAAGGTCGGCCGGCTGGGTCGCCTCTGCGACCTGCACAGCAAACTCTGCAGAGATGGTTGTCAATCCACCACCAGATTGACCCGCAATCGGATAGTGTTCCGCCAGTAGGTTGTAGCGCTTCAGATCTTTCCGCCAGCGGTTGAACACATCTTCGCGGGGCGCGCCGCTGAAGGGAAAGCAGAAAGCGAGATGCATATCGATTCTCTGAAAATCTGGGTGAACGATGCGCAGGTCCTTGTAGGCGAGCGTGGGGACGCGCGCACAGACGTCTGCCGGGAGGTAGCCCAGATCGGCGACCGGCCGGTAGTTAACCCGCACGCGCATCGTCTGCACATGCACGGCGCGGATCGCATCAACCTGGGCAAATCCTGCGCGGTGGAGTTCGTCGGCGAGTGCATAGGCATCATCAATCGCCGTGGGCGATAGCGCGTCATAATCTGGCCGTTCTTCATCAGGGTAGATCGCGGCCCCCCGCAGCCGTAGCGCGCAGTCGATAGCGAACCCGCCAAACACAATAAGCGCGCGCTCTGCGAGAAATGCGCGCACCTGCGTGAGCGCGCGGTCCATTATAGGGCCATCGGCATCCCGCCGCTTTGCCAACGCCTTCGCTTCGTCGGCGCGGTCGCTAGCCCAGGTTACCAGATCTTGCCGTGCCATTTTTGAATCTGGTAGCTGTCATCAATATAGAAACTACTATTTTAGACACTTATATTAATATATATCGGCGGTAACTGGAGGTGCTGCATATGAACAGGGGTAGATCTAAAACGGCAGCTTCAGGCTCGGCAGCTTCAAGCGCGGCAGCTTCAGGCGCGGCAGCTTCAGGCGCGGCGCCTTTAAAGCGAAACCCAACAACGGCGGCCGCAAAGGCGCAGTTGCGGGCGGACCCATTTGGCCTGGACCTTGCTAATGAAGTGGCCATGCCCGCCGATTTCGACATCGCTGCAATCCTGGCTGGCGGCTGGTCCGCGGCGATTACGCCGCCAGCGATTACGCCGGCGGCGATCGAATCTGTCTGTTCAAACTGCGGCGGCGACCTTCGGTGCGAAATCGATGGCCTGCGCCGCGTGTGCGCCGTCTGCGCACACGTTGTCGAGGGCGATTCGACAGCGCCGGAGGATGACGACGCGCCGCGGCAGCCGGCGGGCGCGTCGCGCCTCAAGCTCGTCGGCGTCGGCAGCAGCTCCCTCCAGCCCGACCTCTACCGCAGCAGCAGCGGCGACAGCTCCGTGACGCAGAAACGCCAGATCACTGATGAGTTTATGCTCTACCGCCAGCAGTACATCGAGCGGGGGGGGCAGGCCATCCCCATTAATGCGATCACCCGCGCTGTCGACTACTACCATGAGGTGCAGCGTGAGTGCGTGAAGCGCTCACAGAACAAGAAACGTATCATGGCGGCCTGCCTCCACCACGCCTGCATTGACATCGGGTTCTTGCCATCAAATGCAGAGATCGCTGACTTCATGCAGCTCCCGAACAACGGGATCGCGCCCGGGGTCAACTTCATCCGCGCGCTCGCCGCCGACGGCAAGATGTCGATCGACACCTGCACGGATCCGTGGAAGCCCGCGCGTGCGGAGGTGACCACACTGTTTGCGCACCTGGGTCTAAACAGTGATGAGCTGGCACCACTGCGTGAAGCCGTGTTTGACATAATCAAGACGGCGGCCGACGAAAAGATCGGCACCAACTCCTTCCTGCGCAGCAAAGTGGCCGGCGCGACCTACACCGTGTTGCGCCGCGCCGCGCTCGCCGACGGCATGAGCCTCCCAGCGGCCGAGCTGCGATCGGCGGTCGCAGTCGCATCGGGTGGGCTGCAGGCATTCTGCAGCGACCGAATCCGCAAAAATACAGTTGAACGCTTCCTGCGCGAGCTCGAAGATTACCACTCCAAGTTTGAGGGGCTGTATGTGCGCCACCACCTTGATGCGCGCCGCGGCGCCGTACGGGTGTAAAAACAGACTCAAGTTTTAGTCACCGAGAGCGACTATCGTTTTTTTAGCGGCCTGATTTGCGAGCGGCAGCGCTGGCAGCGCCATTTCTCGAGGGTTCCACTCCTCGATAATGGCCTCCCCATTTGGCCCCCAGCCCACATGCCGGCGCAGCAGCAGCGGGCAGCGCCGCTCGATCAGTTCGCGGTGGGCGATCTCGCAGGGGTCGGTCAGCAGCGCGAGCGCCGGCGACGCCGCAACGTAATTGGTGGCGCTGCGCGCGATCTGCTGGGCGCGCACGGAAATGATATGGCTCGCCTCTGATTTCTGCAGCCGGTGGTCCGTGATGCGCTGGTCGGCCGGCCGGACGATCACCTGGGTGGCGGTGTTCGCGCTTGCTGTAACCGGGTCTGCGCGGGCGCGCGGCGCCTCCGCTTGGGCCTCTTGTGGCATGTCCTCTTCGGTGAATACGCTCTCATTTTCGCTCTCCTCGTCGGAGCCATCTTCGGCGGTGGCGTCGGCCGCTTCAATTGGCTCTTCAGAGGGGACCTCGCTCACTGCATCTTCGTAATCGTAGTCGTCGTTATCCTCTTCGTCGCTCATTTTTATAACAACAAGTTAATAAACCAACAAGCAATGTAGCCAACAAGTTATAAATTAGGAACATTGTTATTCAATTTACCCACAATGTCCTCCTGCCGGACAAGGACAGGCATTTGAAACTATAGGAGCCGCAGTCTATAACGCAATGCAGTGGTACTACACAATTCTTTTAGTCTGTGTTGCCTACTGGGCCGGACGCAAATGCAGTAGTCGATCGGCCGCCAACCTACTGGTGGACGCGGCGGCGGCAGTAAATGACCTCGTGGCTAGGGTGCGACCCCTGTTCCGTCTGCTGTTCGATCGCTGCTACGATTTTAGTGGCCATTCTATTGTGCTGCCGGGCCAGGGCACTTTCTACGTCACCTGGGCGGCGACGGCAGTTGAGAAACGCGCCGTCACCTGGCTCTACCAGGCATTTGACACCCCCGATGAGTTAGACTGGCAAGAGTGTCTAGCAAAGTATAAACTGGCGAAAGTCCCTACGCACACTCTAAAATGGATATCAAACAGAGGTGTCTGCACTACAGCGGCGGTGACGATCGATCTGGTGGCCGCGCGGTACTCTGTACTGCGCACGTGCGGCACCGGCGAGATCACATCTGTAGATGGCGATATTGCAATCGGAGCCCTCACACCAGTTAATCTGTTTGGTTGTCGATAATAGGGTTTAAGGCCTTTATTTTACGCGCCCGTATCCTAACTAATACAGTTAAAGATTTCTGACCGCAGTAATATGATGGCGCAATCTATGCGCGCTAGTGTCGAGTGTGCGCCATCGCCGGCGGAGACTGAAGCTGCAGTGCGGGCTGCAATTTCAGAATCTGCGGTTAAAAAACGCATGGCCGGGTCGCGGGCGCTGACGGCGTGGCTCCGGGACATCGCCCACTCCTGGATAACCCCCAAGAATGATGAGGGTACAAATGTGATAGATCAGGGCGAGCGGGTCACCTATAACCTGGGTCGAGCGGCCCTCTCTACACTATTTGGCCACCTCGAGGTGGCGCGGCTCGAGGGCACGGCCGCCCACTTCTCTGAACGTCAGGGGACGGTTGCCGCCCCCAACTGCGGGATCATGTTAGATTACGACATCGTTACGAGACTGCGGCAGCCCCAGCTCAGCGACCGGCTCTACTACCGGTTTGCCGGTGCGCTAGTGAGTCGCCTCTCGCATGATCTTATAATGACGGCGGCCGGCGTGGTGGGCGGCGCGGCGGCCGGCGCGGTGGGCGGCGAGCGGCGCCTGCATGTATTCTTTATCGTTAAGCCGGAGGCCGTTGCGCTGCCGCAAAGCGCAGACAGCGGGGAGCAGCTCTATAAATTTGGACTGCATGTGCTCGTGCCCGGCGTTCAAACGGGTCGCAGTTATAAGAAGTGGCTTATCCGTGAGTTTCGGTCGGAGCCCGGGATCATGGCCGCGATCAGCGAGCTCGGGGCCGTCGGCGAGCCCGCCGACTGCCTCGACCAGAATAGCGCGAGCGTTCCCGTGCTCTTCTTCGGCAGCTGTAAGCGGGGAGGCACGCCCTACGTGCTGGGGGCGGCGCTCGAAGTCACTGTGGACTGCTCCGCGGGCGGCCCGGCCGGCCCGGCCGGCGCCGCGTGGGTCGCGCCTCCCGTCATCCGCAAGATCTTGCCTGCTGAGCTCGCCGGCTTCAACCTCGTGGCCGAACTCAGCCTCACGCACGCGGCCGAGTATGCCGACGGCCGCGCCCCCTTCGTCACAAAACTGCAGTACGAGTGCACGGCGGAGGTGGCCGCTGCTGCCGGGGACTGGGCCGACCGCGCGGCGGATGGGGCGATCCCCGATGAGGCGCTGCTGCTAGCCGAGCACACGCTGAGCACGCTTACGCTCCACAACGCCGAGGCGCGCCACCTGCACGCGCTGCTCGACCTGTTGCCGGTCGAGTTCAGCAGCGACCGCAACCGGTGGCGCGACGTCGTGTTCGCGCTGGCGAACACCAGCGACCAGTACAAGCCGCTCGCCGTCTGGTTCAGCCAGCGCTGCCCCCAGAAGTGGGCCGACGGCGGGCCCGCGGCGCTAGATGCGCTCTGGGCGGATGCGGTCGCGCGCACTGGCGGCTCGACGCTCACGCTGCGCTCGATCGCGCACTGGGCGCGCGCGGCAAACCCCGAGCGCTACTCTGAAGTGATGGAGCGCAGCTACTTCACGATGCTGACGAGCTTCGTCTACGAGCACGGCGGCCGCCTCCAGCACTACATGATCGCGAAGGTCCTCTACGCGATGCTCGGTACGAAGTTCTGTGTCGACATCGACGTAGGCGCGCGGGGGGGGCTCGCCTACTGCTGGTTCGAGTTTGTGCTGCCGGGCCAGCAGATGCGCGCCGGCGAGGTCTGGAAGTGGCGCCGCGAGACCGAGCCCGACGACGTGCACATCTACATGTCAGAGAAGCTCTCGCGCGTGCTCGACCAGATCAGCGACCATCTCGAGGAGAAGCGCACAGGGGCCGCCGACGAAGATGCTGGCCGGTACTACCGGGACCTGGGCAAGTCGTTCGCGGTGTCGAAGGGCAACCTCTACAACGACACGTTTAAGAATGGGGTTATCCGCCAGGCGGGCTACCTCTTCCGGCGCCGCGGGTTCGCCGAGACCCTCGACAAGCTGCCGGGCCTGTTCGGCACGCTCAACGGGGTCCTGCGCGTCAGCCCAAAGTGCGAGCTAATCGACCACTTTCACGAGTACCCGGTGAGCCGTTACAGCCCCGTCGCCTGGAAGCCGTTTGACCCGGAGGACCCCTGGACAAAGCTCGCGCTCGGCGCGATCGCCGACATCATAGTCGAGCCGGACGCGCGCGACTGGATCCTCTTCCATGCGGCCCAGGGGCTTAGTGGCGATCCAAAAGAGGGCCTCTTCCTCATGTGGGAGGGCGGGGGGCAGAACGGGAAGACCTCGTTCCTGCGCTGGGTCGCGAAGGCCCTCGGCCCCTACGCGGACAAGTTCAACATCCAGCTGATGTGCAGCGACCGCGAGGACGCCGACCGGCCGAACAGTGCGATGATGCGCTTCAAGAACCTCAACTACGCCTACAGCGAGGAGTCGAACAAGTCGCAGAGCCTGAACGTCGCGCGGATGAAGGAGATGGTCAACGCCGGCGAGGTCTCGGGCCGCGACCTGAACTCGAAGCAGGAGACATTTACGATGCGCGCAAACCTCGTGGCCGCGTCGCAGTACAGCTTCATCGTCAACACGACCGACCACGGGACGTGGCGGCGCCTGCGCCACTACACGTCGAAGGCGCGCTTCCGCCGGGACCCTGACCCGACAAACCCCTTCGAAAAGCCCGACGACCAGCGGTTCGTGCGCGAGTACCCGAGCGACCCGCAGTTCCAATCGAGTATCCTGTCGATCCTCTCGCACTACTACGAGCGGCTGCAGAACGAGTACCGCGGCGAGCTCAAGCAGGTGCGCTCGCCGACGATCGACACGGAGACGGAGCACTTTCGCGTCGAGCAGGATGCGCTCCACCGTTGGATCTGCCAGCATGTGGTGGCTTCAACGCCCGAGAACGGGGCGATGGACTACCCGCTGGGGACCCTCAGCGCGCTCTACGCCGAGTGGTACTCGAAAAATATCGAGCGCCGCCACCACACTGCGGGTGCAGTGATAAAGGAGCTTGAGTCAAGCGCGCTCTGCAAGTACCTCAAGCCCGGCCTTAACGGCACGCTCATCTTGAGGGGCTGCCGCATCCTCACGACTGAAGATGTCGCGCTCCGCGACGGCGAAGAGTTCTTAGCTGTTGCGGAGGCCCGGGGCGGCCGCACTGCCGCCGAAATTGCCGCACTGCGGGAGCGGGCGGCGGCAGACCCGCGCCCATGGTGGGCGGCACGCTCCCCTTCTGTTACAGCACCTCTACCTGACAGCTTTATTAAGTTTACTGACGATAAGGTCCAGTGCGCGCGACCGGCGATGGCGCCGATTGCAGAGCGTGGGCAGGTGCGGATGCTTAGTGATACCTATATCGATGGGCTACTCGGTGAGATGAGCGAATCGCTTGCAAGCGAGGCGCAAGCAAGCGATCTGCAAGCAAGCGAGGCACAAGCAAGCGAGTTTTATAATGCCGCGAGCGATGCGACAATTAATGTAAAATTATAACTGGAGTCAAGCGTGATTTATAATAAGTGATGGATACCAATCAGCCCGCACAAGAGGCGCCGCAGGCTGCGGCACCTCAGCCCGCACAAGAGGCGCCGCAGGCTGCGGCACCTCAGCCCGCACAAGAGGCGCCGCAGGCTGCGGCACCTAATGCTGACTATGTATTTAACTGCCCCCACTGCCAGATGCTCGTACAGGTGCCCCGTGATGGGCTGAACTGTCAAATATTTCGCCATGGGGTTCTAAAAAGCAATCCTGATGTGCAGATCCCGCCGCACGCATCGCAGGCGGAGTGCGAGCAGCTGGTTGCAAATGGTCTTATTTATGGTTGCGGCAAGCCTTTTATATACCGGGGCGGAGATGCCGCCGAGATCTGTGGCTACATTTAACTCACTTTGAGTCATCGTGCGAGCACTTTGCACACTCTACCTGTTTAATTTTTAAGTATCGTGCTACCAGATTTTCATAAGCGGCAGGCGCAAAGAGGGCTGCCGCCGCGCTATCACTTAACTGAAGCACTGGTGCCGTTAGCTTACTGCCCCGCGCCGTCATGACGGCGCGGCATGCGCGGTCATATGCGGCAAGTTCTGAACGTATCTGCGCCTCCATCCTATTATATGTAAAAAAAGTTGAACGAGCCCTCACTCCGCGGCAAACTCACGCACCAGCAGACTGTCCGGGTCGAAATCAACATAGCCATCGAGCACGCAGACGAGGTTGGTCTCGGCCGCGTAGAGCAGCGCCGGCGAAGTCTCTTCGGGCGACCGCCGGCCAGGGCCCAGCCGAATCTGATCGGTGATGATCCACTGGGGCGGGGCGATCACCGAAGCGATGCGCAGGCTCGCAAGGTGGTCCGACATCGCATCAGTGAATAGCGCAGGCCCACGGGTCCGCAGCGGCGTCTCCTGCACGTGCTGGACATAGCCGGGCCCCGCTGCGCTATTCGCATCGTAACGCATCAGGTTCATCATCAGGCCGTCAAATAGACAGCGCTTGAAACGCCGCAGCGCCGGCGTAAACTCTTCAATCGGGCACTGTGAGAGCCGCATCGAGTCCAGTCGGCAGAAATTCAGCCCAGCGCCCGCCATGTCCGCCGCAATCTCTTCGCGCACGTATGCAAGCTTCTGCATCGCATCAAACTGCAGTCCACACTCGTTACACCAGCGGACAACTGCTGACAGATCACCGGCGGCCGCGGTAAGCTGTGCCGCGAACGCATCGAATATCAGTACTGCCTCCGCAAAATCGTCAGAGAGGAGGAGTCTTGCGCGATAGAACGCGGCCACCTCAGTGCTGACGAGAGAATCGCTGACGCGCGCCCGCAGCGCCGCCGGCAGTGCCGCCAGGAGGGGGGGCGCCGCCGGCGGCAGCTTCGCCAATGGGGATCCCGGTGGCGGTTGTGGCGGAAATCTAGGGAGGAGGTGAGATAGGGGCGTGCCAAACATCGCGACCGCCGTCAACAGGTCGCTGGCTGCAACGCCCCACGCATAGCCGGCCAGCAGCACGCGCACCGCATCTGGCCGCGTGCGCATAAATTTCGATCCGATTAGCCCCAGTTCAGTCAGCCCATAGACAAGTTCGGGCGCAGGCGCGTCGCTGGGCGCACTCGGGTTTATGACCATCTCGAGTGATTTCAGAATGGGCATGGGGGCCCGCGGTGACATCAGCCCCAAAGCTATCGACATCCGAATATTATTGAGCAGAAGCTCAGGGGGCGGCGGGTCGAGCAGCGCGATATCTTCTATACGGAACTCGGGCCGCTCGCCGCGGAGCAGTTTCTGCTTCTGCTGTGCCGCCACTAGCGAGAGGAAGATTTCGTCGGCCCCCTGGCTAACTATGTCGGGCAACTGTGTGCCGTCGAGTGCGTTGTAGACCTGCTGTGTGTAGAGTGGAAAGAAGTCGCCAGGAAATAGGCGCCCACAGCGCCCCCGTCGCTGCGTGATACGGCTCTGCGCAGCGGGGCGCGTGATATTCCCGGTGGCCCCCCAAGGTGGGTAGGTTTCGATATTGCGGTTCCAGCCGCAGTCGATGACGTATCGCAGCGTGTTGATGGTGATCCCGGTCTCGGCGACGACGGTCGACAGGATGATGCGCCGGATAGGGCGCCGCCCCCCAATTTTAGGAAGCTCCTCTGGTGGCAGGAACGTGAGGCTGTAATCGCCCGTCTGTGAGAGAACCACTTCGCGGTTAAGGATCAGGACCAAATATGGGGGCAGGTCAGCCCGCCCGGTCGTGGCGGCCTGCTGCAGCCGCTTCAGCGCACGCAACACCTGCAGCTGCTCCCGGGCGCCCGGCATAAAGATGAGAATATCAGACTTGCCCACTGTGTCCTCGAGCCCCCGCATGTGGATTTGGTGGGCGATCTCGGCGGCGGCCAGCGGATAGTCGTTGAAGCCGTGCGTCGGCCAGTGCGTCGTAATCTTGTGGCTGCGCCCGTGCACCTCTACTATATTCGCGGGGCCGATCCCGAAGTAGGCCGCGTACCTTGCCGGGTTGAAGGTTGCGCTAGAGAGAATCAGAAAGGGGAGTTTGATGTTGCCCTCGTTTCGCTGGTAGAAGTAGCGCAGCTGCATTAGAATATTATCAGAGTCTATGGTGCGCTCGTGCGCCTCGTCGACGATGATAAACCGGTACTGTTCCATTAGCTCGTTGTCCGTCATAACGCTCAGCTGCGAAGCGAGCACACCGGCCGTCGCATACGTTAGGCCGCTGGCGCCCGTAGTGCTCACAGATCCTGTCTGATAACCGACGGTCTTGCCAAGAATGATATCAGGGTTGCGCCGCACAGCGACGTCATGCGCGAGCATAATGGCCGTCAGGACGCGCGGCTGTGTGCAGATAACGCCCGGCCCCCGGTAGCGCTGCCGGGCCGGCGTTGCCTCAGCCCGCAGGATGCGCAGGATGCCGACAGGCAGCACGGTGGACTTGCCCGAACCGGTCTCGGCCCGCACGACCAGCACCCGATCGGCCAGCGCTGCGCTCCGGCCGCCAAATTCGGGCATTCGCGAACGCAGCCAGCCCTGAATATAGGCCAATGGTGTTACCTTCGAAACATCGGCGTCGTGCAACCGCAGACTGCCCGGCACTAGCAGAGTGGGCAGCGTCATTTTGGATTGGACACAGGGTGCGCAAGACTTTTGGCGTACTGCTATACTTATATGTGTTTTTGCACTCAATTTACGTAAGTAAAAATAGAAGAGTCGATCTATGTTAACCGACAGGACACCAGCCAGTAGGCGGCTGCGCGGTCGCACGATGCGCCGGGGCGCGTGCGCCGGGCATCGCAGATTGCATATGCGTGGCAGCTCACCGCCGACTGGCTGGTGTCGCGCACTGTTTTTGTGAACGCAGCTGTACTACTCTCTCGCGGGAGTTTAATGACTACGGTGCCAAAGCCGCGCTGGAGCGCGAGCGCAACCAGATCCGGAACTGACCTGCCGCCGAGCTGCATGTGCTGATCGTCGTAGTCATTCTGGCGTTCGGCCGCGCCAGCTCCACCCCACGGTGGGTCCAGGTAGAGCATATCAGTGGGCGACCCGCTCTCAATATGCGCAGCCCCGTCGCCGGTAATCACGGTGGGCGTGGGCGTTGTTGGCGACCGGGAGGCGTAGACAAGATTGCGCTTGGCGATTGTGCTCACCGCGGGATCGATCTCGACTGCGGTGAGCTTTGCCCGCGGGAAGACTCGCAGGAAGTTGACCGCATCGGCGCCGATATGGGCCGATGCGTCTGTGATGGATGCGGGCGCGCCCGATCGAAATATGCGCTTCAACACCTTCTGTGTGCTAGCGACGTGCCAGGGCATGAGTGAACTGTAGAGCGTGACGCGCTCTCCCGGCGCCATCTCTAGTTTGCTATAGTCGGCCGAGTTGGGGACCCGCCGTGACCAGTCGATGACGTGAAGAGGGAAGGGTCGACTGGGCAGTAACGTATCTGCAGAGTGGGTCTGGCCACCGCCTTCGTAGTAGGTAGGGGCAGACGCGCGCCCGCATATAATCGCAATAATCGCGATCAGAATAAACAGCAGCAGTATGAAAGCATCTGCGAGAGCGGTGGGCCTGTTAATGCGCCACATCTATTACTCGTCGGTACATCAGTAGCAGCAAAAAATGCGCGCGGCCAAAAGTACGCACTGCAAAAAATGCGCGCGGCCAAAAGTATGCACTGCAAAAAATGCGCGCGGCCAAAAGTACACACTGCAAAAAATGCGCGCGGCCAAAAGTACGCACCGAGTATACAAACCATGGTGTGCTGGTCTCTGGTCGCACTAATTCTACTTGTAATTGTACTGATGTACAACAGCGCCCGGATGGCAGCGAGCCGGGCGGGCCCACGCAAGGGCTCAAAAGGTAAGCGCCGCAGCGGATTCGAGGGAGGCACACAGACCCCCTACTGTAGCCCGGTAACGCACGCCTGCGTCGGTTGTGTCGAAGACATTGACTGCCCTACAGGTATCTGCGATCCGACCACTAACAGTTGCACCCAGTGCAGCGACACCAATGTGAGCAAATGCCCGAAAGGACTGCAACAGTGCGACAAGGGCACCTGCCAGGCCTGCAAGACCGTAAACGGCCAGCACATTGGTTGCGGGCCCGGACAGGTCTGCTCCAATGGTCGCTGCGTCGAGTGCGCATTTGATGTGGACTGCCCCACTGCGGGCTACAATGGCGCACCCGGTGTCTGCGCCGCGGGTGTCTGCGGCGAATGCCGGTTTGACGAGAACGGCGTCGCGATCGGCTGCCCCGCCGATTTGCCGTACTGCGGCCAGGACGGCAAGTGCCGCGCCTGCCTGGGCGATGGCACCGGCTGCGGCGGCGACAAACCCTACTGCTACACGGGCAAAGACGCGCCGCGCAGCCAGTGCGTCGCCTGCCGCACCTGGTCCGACTGCTCTAGCGCGGACCAGGCAACGCCGCCCGAAGTGCTGTGCGGCCCGCACGGCAAGTTCAACCCAGCCACGGGCGCCTGCGAGTGCGCGCCCGAGTGGGCTGATGGCGACAAGGACCCCTCGCGACCGATGCACTGCCGTGCCTGCGCGCCGGGTCGCGGCCCGCCCGGCGACTGCAGTAAAGATGTCCACACCAATGGCATATTCTCGGTTAAGGGTGGCGCTAGCGACTACGACGATGCTAACTGGTGCTTTAACACTGATGTGTACACTTATGAGGGTAAGGGTAATGAAGTCTGCAAGCATGCATTTGGTCCAGGCGCAAGCACTGCCAACTCGTACTGCTCCCATGATGATGCCTGTGACGGTAACACCAACCGCTACAACTGTGTGGTGCCGAACTACTACACGGACCATGGGGTCGACCCCACGGCTGGGTCGTATAGCCAGTGTAATCTCAACGGACCTGATAGTAATGGGAACCCAACTACGCTCTACCCGCCGGGATTTCAACCCTTTTAATCGCGCATCAAGGACTGTAATCATCTGTCAAGAACTTTTTTACCCACGAGCAAGACAAATGATCTGAGTTAATGCGGCTGTCCTGCCTGTCCTGCCGGACGGGCTGCGTTAACGCAGCCGTTCTGCTTGTCCTGTAGAACGGCTGCGTTAACGCAGCCCGTCCGGCAGGACAGACAAACATTATGCAACCTCTAAAGTTAATCAAGGTAGTATAATGCAATGTCTTCAGTAGCATGCACACTAGCACTGATGGCGGTGTTGACAATGGTGCTTATGCTCTATATTTGGCGCCGCTGTCAAAAACCTCGTGACCAGTTCACGGCTGGGGGTGGGGCCACCAATCTCTCACCGACCCCCTACTGTCAGCAGACCACGCACTCCTGCGTCGCCTGCTTTACGAACGCTGAGTGCGGCGGAGAGACTCCCTACTGTGAGGGCGGGCGCTGCGTGAGCGCGTGCAAGCCCGGCGCAGGCGGCGCGCTCTGCATCGATGGGGCCTGCATTGACGGAATCGCCGATAGCTACTGCGGCGCGACTACAGTTCCACGCGTTCTCCGAGATCGCGAGGGCGCCTGGAATTTCGAGCCCACCAACCCGGCGCAGATGCCCGCATCGACAGTTATCGACGCGGGGTCGGTGGGTGCCTGTGTGTCGGCCGCAACGGCAGCGGGCTCCGCGGCCGCGATGTTCGACCGCAACCAGAGCAAGTGCGTCCTCTTCCCGAGCACGGAAGGGCTCTCGGCGGTGTACGTCCGGGGGACAGACCAGGCCTACGTGTCGATCGCGCTGCGGCCCAACCCATTGCTGATGTGCCGCGACGGGGTCTGTCACCGCTGCTCCACAGATGCGGAGTGCGGCGCGGGGCTGCGCTGTCTTGACCAGGGCATGCGCTGCGCAGAGTGCAGTGGCGACGCCGACTGCGGCGCTGGCCAGAAGTGTATCGCCGGGAACTGTCAGCAGTGTAGCGTTGATGCGGACTGTGGCGCAGGAGCGCCCTTCTGCGAAAATGGCCTCTGCGCACCATGCCGACCGGGGCAACCCGGCGGCGTCTGCAACTTTCCGGACCCCTTCTGCGTGGCGGGGGGCACCGGCGTTACGTGTGGCTCGACGGCGCCGCTTCCGCGGGTCGGCCGCGGCCTGCGGCTGGTTGGTGCAGGGGGCTCACCGGCGCCCGCGCCACTTGTAGAGGCCGCACTAAGTTTCGCAGAGTGCCAGCAGGCTACCCGTGAGATGGGCACGCTCGTTGCGGCTCAGTACGATGAGACTACGAAGTCCTGTGCCGCCTACGACAGTGTGGCCGGACTCTACGTCGGTTCGGCAAACCGCGCCGCCGGTGAACCGACCATCTACGTGTTCGAGAACCAAGAGCTGCCGCGCGTGTAATGAGTCATGAGTTCTATACATTTTTCCTGATTTAATCTTATCAGATTCTCCTGTAGAAGTATAACTGGTGCAATATCATGTCTTGGTTTTCAGCAATTGGCTGTTTCATTGGTCAGGTGCTGCTGGCACTCATCATCTTTCAGATTATTCTGTTTATACTTGTTAGAGTAATGGTCACTATGGGAGTGATGGCTGCGGGCATTTCCATCACTCCTCTGCTGCCCATTACTGGTTACACGCTTGATGTCACGGGCTCCGACCCCTCAAAACAGAAGCCGGTGCCAAATGTGGCAAGCGCTGAGGCCTGCAGTGTGGTTGCCGCACTTGAGAATGCGCCGGTCGCTGCCTACATCCCATCGATGCAGATGTGCACGCTGTTCTCTGACGCGGCGGGTCTTAAGCTCACGGCACCAGCTGATCCTAATTTCATCGTTCTTAGTAAAGTTACGATCCCTACGGCGTAAACTAGATTTTCTATTAAAATACACTCTTTTTAAGTCTACTTGCCATCTCAAGTCTACTTGCGTCTCTCAAGTCTACTTGCGCAGCTCAAGTCTACTTGCGCAGCTCAAGTCTACTTGCAAGGTTACTGTGCCTCTTAAGTTTACTCAAGTTATATACCAATGCTAGGCGTAATCATCCTACTCATCATATTGGCATCGCCGGCCATCGCAGCGCAGCTTGGCTACGACCTGAATGGGTGGATCCTTTCAAAAACCGGTATCGATGTCCTGGCATGGCAGCAGCCTTTCTGGAGTCTGTTCTCAAAAGCAGGGACCGCCGCGGGCGGCCCCGTGAAGTGCGGCGCGGTTGTCTGCGCTGCGCCAACGCCCTTCTGCTATGATCTAAAGTGCGTCGCATGTCAAGCTGACGTGGACTGTCCGATGGGCGGCGCTCGAACCGTCCATGGCTATAGTCTTGATACGGGCGGAAAGGCCCCTGATGTCACTATTGACGCAGATTTGCACCAAAAATGTGTAATAGCAGCACTTAGCGGCAACGCAGCTGCTGCCCAGTACCTGTCGGAGAGTAAAAAGTGTGAATTGTACATGTCGAACACAGGCCTGTCGGCGGTGGCGCCCGCTGACCCCACACGAACCCTGATCGAAATCTCGCAACCGATTGTACGAAAATAGTCGCAACAAGTGAACCTCCATTTTCTGCCTAATTGAGTTCGGAGTCGCGGACGCCGTCGAACATATCGGCAGAGTGGCTCTCGCCATTGGCGCGCAGCGACAGGATCCCCTTCCCGAGCACGACCCCTGGATTTGAGACCGCATCGTGGCGGCCGAAGGTTTCGCCCTCGCCCCGGCCGAGGTCGGCCCCGCTCTTCCCGCCGCGCCACTCTGGGTTTTTACTCGACGCGAGCACGGTCTCCTGTGAGGCGCGCCAGGTCGCTGTCGGATCGAACGCGCCGGCGCCCACTGCAACATCGCGCCGCACCGTAGGCGCCTTACTTTTGTAGGAGTGAACGGCGAGCCCCTGCGCGGCCGCAGCGATCGGGCCGGGTCGCGCATCGATGCGCCGCATGCTCAGACTTGTGTCTTGCTGGCGCGCGCTGGCGCCCAGGGGGCGCGCGCCCCGCTCGCCCTCGCGGTAGCCGCTGAGCAGCACCCGATCGGCGATCTTACGCCGGCCGCTCGCAGAGCCTTCGCGCAGGCCGCTCACGATTGCAGCGGCGTTCGTCAGGTGGACGTTCCGGCTGGTCGCAGCGCTCGTCTGGCGAACAGCCATGCCGGGGTCGGCCGAGGGGGTCACGCCCTGCTCGCCGCGGCCCGCCATCACGCCGTCGCCGATTGTGCCGAGCTGCTTTGGCGTCGTGCCGTCGCGCGACGTGCGCTGCTGCGCGAGAGTTATATCCTCCTGCGGCCGACTGCTGCCGACAGCGCCCGCCAGAAATGACTCGGCCGCCGCCTGGTCGGGCCGCGAGCCGCGCGCGGCCTTGCGGTAGCGCGCGGCGACCGCCGCCGAAGACGCGAGCACCTGCCGGTTAACGGCGCGGCCGGACGCGCCCGCAGCCCAGCCTGCATCGGCCACTGCTGCTTTCTTAAGGGCCCCGCCGGCCTCAGTTGCAGTGGCCGGGCCGGTCCCGCGGGCTAGCGCCAACGCGGCCTCTCCGAGCTTCATCAGGCCAGATGTGAGGCGCCACGGCCCCGCCGACTGGCCGCCCGCCGCAACGCCGCCATCGGCTAACCGGGGGGCCGCGCCCGTGGCGGCCGCCTCGGTCGCCTCGCTATTTTTGAATCGCGCGCCCTCGGTTGCCAGCCCTTCGGCGCCGCTCTCTACCGCGTCGCGCCGGCGCATGGTGTTGCCGCGGCTGAACCGGTTCTCGTCGGTGATCGTGTTGCGGCCCCAGGGGCGGCCCTCGCGCGTTGTCGAGAAGATCTTCATGTTCTTCTGGGTGCGTCGCTGCACCTCTTTCATCCCGTAGCTGATGCTCTGGTTGGTCCAGGGGCGCTCCGCTGTGTGGTTATCATCGTTGTCGCCCATGCGCACCGTGATCGTCTCGGCGCGTGCGGTCATCTGACCGCGCGCCTCGTTCAGCAGCGGGTCCAGTTGCGCACCGCGTGGGTCATTGTCAGTGAAACCGATGAAGATTTCGGGGTGCTGCGGTAGGTAGTCGTAGTTGCCGCGGTTTCCGTTGTAGCGCACGTTGATCTGTGAGCGCGAGAGACTGGGGTCGCGGCGCTGCTGGTCACTCTCCAGGTAGGCCGGATCCGGAGTCCAGTCGATAATTTCGGCGCGCACGTAACTGTCGTAGCCGCCGCCGTCGTCAAACATCTCGTCGGCGTCACCGTCGCCGTCGCCATCACCATACGGCTGTAATTCAGCATGCCCGAGTGGGTCGGGCCGGTCGGCGCGCGCGTGTCGAACTAGCGCGGGGTCGGTCTCCTCCATCCGCCAGAGGGAGGTCTCAAAGGGCATGCCACCATAGGGCAGGCCCTCTCGCATATTCACCTCAGTGTACGACATCGCGAACTGCTGGACAATAAGGCAAGTTGGTCCGCTATATCCAACGCACACAAAAATAACCCCCATTAACGCAAGCGCACTCGAATTATACTACTGCACTGCCTACAACTGAGTTGCCTACTACTGCGCGGCCAGCCACAGGAACATTTACTAAATCTAGTACATTATCAGGACGTAGTCCAGGTAGTTCGGGTGGTCTGGGTAGTCCAGACGGTCCGGGAGACGCATGCGCTGCCATGTAAGGCTCAAAGCCTCGATGAGACTCAGATCCTTGGAGTGCCTGATGGACATTAACAAACCCCCCAGTTGTGCTTTGCGGGCTTATGCTTGTCAGGTCGAGCCCGCCAAAGAACTGCCTAACGTTGGCGGCCTCACTCGATTCCTGGATATTATGCAGCACAATGTAGTGGTGCAGGTACAGTACAAGAAGGGTCGCGCAGTAGGTGTAGAACCCAACCTTCATGCTCTGCTTAAAATTACCGGCTGTAACTTTGTAGTGGAATACTCCCATGATGATAATAGCTACTAGGGCTGTCACGATCAATGACGCAATGAAGGGGTTGCCGAAGGCGCCATTGAGCATGGGGCTCTGTCCGACCCAGCTCGCGGCCGAATTAACCGCCGCGCCTATGTCTAAGCTTTTTGATGACTGTGTGGACATTACAGAATGCTCGACAGATCTCAAGTATATCTAAAAAACAGGTTTTTAGCTCCATTAATATTCAAAATCGTCATCCAATATCGCGTCAAGCCCACGGCCGCGGCGCTGCGAACCAGCCATGCTAGCCGTATCGCTTGATCTGTCTGTGGGCTCTTGGTAGACTGGCGCGAGTGTCTGCTGGCTGATGGGTGCCTGATATGGGTGCACAGCGGGTGTTCGGGGCGGCTGCATCGGCGTCGCCTGCATCGGCGTCGCCTGCATCGGCGTCGCCTGCATCGGCGCCGCCTGCATCGACATTGCTTGCATCGGCGCCGCCTGCATCGACGCAAGCGACTGTTGAGATGGCTTAAAGAAATCAGCAGATACGGCTGAGCCCTGATGTCGAGTCGACCTGCCGCGACCGGATCTATGTTTTTGATGATGATTTGATCGGCCACGGTCAGATTCGCTCTCGGATTCGCTCTCGGATTCGCTCTCGGATTCGCTCTCGGATTCGCTCTTGTTGCGCACTTCTGCCGTGCGCTCCCGCCGGGGGATACTGCGCGCGGCCAACGCATCGAGACCCGCGCTGGCTGGGCCGCTGACAGCGCCGGCGCGGATCAACGTGATGAGTTCGCGCAGCTTCGTCTCGCGCTGTTTTGCCCGGCGGAGGGAGTCGCGCAGCTCGTCCGCCTCCTCTTCGGCGGCATCCGCGCGCGACTCCGCCTCGGACTTTTCGCGCACGAGGCGGCGCAGGGCCTTCTTCATATCCTCGACGACATCCAGCGGAACGCTGTCGCGCGCCTGCCCCATCTTGTGCAGGAACTTGTTGTGCAGCGATGCGCGCTTTGATATGAGCGCGCCCACTGCGATGTCTTGCAGCATGCGGACAGTGACTTCGGGCGCAACTGTGTGGTTATCGATGATGCGGCGGAGCATGTCCGGCCTCGTCGCGCCGGCCGCAAGGTTCGACACCAGATCGCAGATGACGCTGCTGAGGAGCTCGTCCTTGTCCTGGGCGGAGAACTGCCGGAAGTACTCGGAGGGGACACAGACGCCGACAATCCGGTCGACGAAGTCGGCAAAGCTGAGCGCGGTGAAGCGGGTCGTGCCGGTGAAGTAGCTGTGGACGCCCTTGATCACCTCGCTGTAGCAGCGTGGGTCATTCTTGGCTCCGGTAATGAATGCCTGGATGCGCCGCACGTACTCGTCGGTGAGCGAGGTGCCGCCGGCGAGGTTCACGCGCGCGCTGTGCCAGATGTGGTTGAAGTAGCAGTCGACAAAGTAGCTCGAGACGATCTCGAAGACCGAAATCACCTTGGGGTCCTGTCCGGTGTAGGCCATTCGAGTACTGTTCGAGCAGTGACTGTTGTTTCTAAGTCGGCCTATTTCCAAAACGGACTCCGCTCTAATGTTGCAGCACAAACTATAGAGGGCTCGCATTGTGAAAACAAAAAATGTCCATTTTTTGTTCTCGCGCGCGAGCCCTCTAGTTAATGAACAAACTGTTGAGGGTTTTACCTACGCAGCTTACTGCGTTTTGAGGGTCGATCGGCCGCATCATTGAATTTGCCCATCAAATTCTCGCTTTCTCTTTTGAAAGCTGGAGAGAGGAAAGCACCCTCCATTTGTAACGAGACCACGTATCTGTCTGCAGCCGCCGCTTCCTCATAAAGAATACTCAGCTCGATCTCATCTAGGTTCAGGGGTGGTGTAGGGGGTGTATCAGAATTGCCAACCAATCTTGCGATCGGTGAACGCAGGACGGTTGGTTTGTGCTCTTTCTGATGAAGATGAATAGCCAATAGGGTATCTAAATGGGCTTTTTTGGCATCTTCTATGTCATTAGCGTGCTGCTCCTCTTCTGTATAGACATCGACCGCCAGGGGTGAAGTGGCAGCCAGGGGTGAAGTAGCAGCCAGGGGTGAAGCGGCCGCCAGAGAAGCGGCCGCCGAAGGGGTGGGCGCCAGGGGCGCAAAGGGTTGAGACATGTTGATTATGAATAATCGCCTTGATAATTAACAAGGTAGGGACGCGGATTGGTGGATCGTTGTCACTCTTACTGTTAAAAAATTCAGTTTAAACGATGCGATTTACCGCATAATTCTAGAGTTTAAACGACGAGAAGTAGGGGTTGTCCTTGTCCATCGAGACCCCCTCGCTCTGGACCGCCATCGTCAGCTCGTGCAGCGAGTCGCTACCGAACCGGAAGGGCTTCGGGTAGGGGCACTCAAAGTGGTAGAAGTGCTGCCGCCGCTCGTCCTCGCGGATGTAGGCGAGCTTCCGGTTGCCGCGGAAGATGTCCGGCGCGATGTCCGCGATGTAGGCGCGCGCCGGCTTGCCGAACTTGTTCGACGAGCGCTCAAAGTTCGACGCGCAGACGACCGCCTCGGTGAAGAACGAGACGTAGGCGTTTTTGCGCAGGTTCGCTGGCAAATCGGTGTCATCCTGGCAGCTAATGATTACTGTGATGAAACTGTGGCGGTTCTGGTAGAAGAGCAGGCGGAAGATGTCCTTCGTGAAGAAAGGCTTGAGCTGGGCCGCGCAGTCGTCGAAGATTAGGAGCAGGCGCGGGTTGAATGCGATGTAGGCGAGGCTGTAGCGCTCGTCCTCCGAGAGGTCGCTGCGCGCCCAGAGCTCCTCGTACTCGGGCGTGATGAACTTTTTGTAGATAAGAACCAGCATCTTCTTGAACTTCGAGTTCACGTCCTTGATGCGCTCCTCGCAGCGCCCCGAGTCCGCCGCGTGCTGCTTGCGCACGCGGTCGACGACGCGCGAGCGTTTCTCGTTCACCGACTCGATAATGTCGCTGCCGGCCCGGCGGGCCGACGACGACAGTCTTGCGTAGAGCTGCGCGAGCACGTCAGGGTTGTTTGCGCGCGTGTAGATCGCCGCCATCATCTCCTGCCGCTTCCAGATCGCCTCGAGGAAGCGCAGCGCGCCGCGGGGGCCGTCATCCTTTTTGGGGTTCGCAGGGTCGGCGAGGAACATCCGGTAGTGGATGAAGGGTGGGTCTACAAAGCCCGCGTACGATCTGTTACTGGGTTCACTGGGCGCGACAATAATTATCTGTTCGATATGCCCCTGCACCGCCTGCATGATATGCTTCGTGATCACGGTCTTGCCGGTGCCACTCGGCCCGTAGATCGCGACCGTGCGGTCAATGAACAGTGTGGGTGAGATCGGCAACCGCGGGACCCGGTTGCCGCTACTGGTTGTCAGCATGCCATCCGGACCGACATCAGACATGCGTACTATATTATAGCGAGGGTCAGTCTATACGGTTGCTTGCAAGCGCGCTTGCATGTGCGCTTGCATTCATGCGCGTTTGCCAGCAAAAAATGTGAGTGTACACATGCTGCACACATGCTGCACACATGCTGCACACATGCTTATTGAGGAGTGTTTGCTTTTACTTTTGCCTGTTCAGCCTCGGCGGCAGCGCGCTCGGCAGCGGTAACTGTCGCAAGATACTCCATCGCAAAGGGCGCCAGCGAGGTTTGCGCGGCGGGGTGGTCGCTCGAGGCCATTGCGGCGGCGATTGCCGAAGCCTGTGGGCGCTTCGGCATCGCATCCGGCTCTTCGGCGTCGTCGGCCTTCGTGTAGAAGTGTGATTTTGTAATGTTACCCGATGCGCCGTCCGTCGTGAACACGTCGACCTGGATCGCGTCGTCGGGCACCTCGATCATCTCGCGCGCGCGCACAATCGCAAGCCGCGCCTGGGCAAGACTGTCCGCCTCGGCCGTTGTCAGCGCGCGGTACTTCTCGGCCGAGCCCAGGTCGGCGATGGTGCGCTCGCACTGCTCGAGCACTTCGAGCTCTTTGGCGGCCTTGACGTTGCCGCGTGCCTTCTCGAGGCGGCGCATCTCTTCCATCGAGATGACCGGCTCGACGCCCTTGCTCGCGAGCGACTGGCCCTTCTCGGCCAGGTTGCGCTTGTAGTTGCTGAGCCCCTTTGCATCGGGCCCATCCTCGGCGATGTTCTTCGCCTTGACCTGGCGCACGCGGTTGCGCATCAGTTCGGCCCCGATGCGCTTGTCCTCGGCGTGCCGGTCGAGGATGCGCTTTAGCACATCCGTGTGGCTGTTGTAGAACTGGATCTTCTTGCGGTTCTCCTTGAAGTCGCCGAGGAGGGACCAGGCACCGAACTCGAGCGCGCGGATCGCGCTCGGCACCTCGTCCTGGTAGCGCTGGCAGTGCTTGTCAAATGCAGCGTTCACTGTCTTCTCGTCGCCCTCGAACACATCCCAGAGGGCGACCGCAAGGTCGAGGTCGATGCGCTCGGGGTAGAGCGCCTCGGTCACCGATCGCAGCTCCTCGAAGTTCACCTCGGTGTAGTAGGACCAGCGGTGGAAGGTGTCCTGGGGCGGCACCACATCGAGCGCAGGGCGGGCGGCGCTATCGGCGGCCAGCGGCGCCAGGTAGCAGGTAAATGCCTCGCGCGCCGCAAGCGCAGTGGCCGCGGCCTCCGTCAGGTCGGGCTCGCGCAGCAGCGTCATCAGTGCCGAAACCGCCCGCGGGCCCGCACTCTTGATCAGAGCAAGAGACTCTGCGTGAGCGGCCTCCGGGGCAACCGCTGGGGCCGCGAGGGTTGCCGGCGGCAGGTGTTCCGGGTCGGTCGAGTCGACAATGGCAGTGCCGGCGCCGACCTGTTTTTCGGCGAGCGCGGCGGCGATCGCCGCCGCGTTGTGTCCACTGCGCACATGCACACTGGGGTCAAACTGGAGCCAGTTATCTAAGAACCCCTTGATGATCTCTTTAGCAAGCGTCATTGGTGCCTCAAGCGCACAGGGAGGGGGCGGCAGCGGGTACTTGCCGATCACTTCGCGCACCGAGGGGAAACGCATACTCAATTCGGCGGTCGCCCGGAGGCGGCCCGTGGCGTCCGTGCCAATGCGGTGCGCGATGTGCGTTGCTGCGTAGAGCAGACCCGCTGCGCGCTCTTCAGTGAGCTTCGCCTCGGCAAACAGAGCGCCTACGCGCTCACCACTCTGGACGGCCTCTTCGAGGGTCTCCGACTTCTCTTCGGAGGCAATCAGCGAGGCGACAGTGGCCCTGCGCTGGAGCTCGGCGGCTTCGGCCTCGACATCGGCGGCCTCGCGGGCCACGGCCGCCGCATTCTCCAGCAGCTCGGCAAGCTTGGCCGAGTTGAATGGAGTATACTCTTCGCCGGTCCCCTTTGTGGCACTTGCCGGGGTCCAGCGGCGCTGGTCGCTGGGCACCTCCCACTCCTTCAGCATCTGGTAGAGAAAACCGACCATGCTTGTCGCGGTGAACCGGCGCAGGTAGTCTTCGCGCAGGTTTGTGTGGCTGACAGCAGCGATCCGCTTCTTTTCTGGGATGGGGGCTGGGCCAGCAATCCCCGCGTAGGGATTCAATCGCTTCTGGATTTCCAAGATCTGATCTGCTGTGAGCGACTCATCAAGGAGACGTTCAGGTTGTTGCAGGATATCTTCGACTAGGGCGTCGAAATCGAAGTCGGCGTTGGTGGTCATGGGTCTTATTTACGGAAGTAACGAGGTCCAATTGAGGTGGTTATCGAGTAGAGTAAAAATCTATTTACAACAGGGCATGCAAATGATATTTTGTTTTTAAATTATCTCACGCAGCGATTAGAGCGCACCGCAGTTGAAGCTTTAGGTCGCAGGCTATAGCGATGGAGACTGCCGCCCGTCAGCTGCAGTCTAAAATAGAGGCGGCGCGTGCAGTGCTGGAACGGGGGGCACTCTGCGAGACCGAAACTGGCGCCGATGGCGCGGCCGACGGCCCGGCGGCCTGTGCGGCGGCCGCCGCCGCGTTGGGCGCGCTAGAGATGCGGTTAGCGCTTACTACGGGGCCGCTATTCATAGCGGCCGCGGCCGGCGGCAGCTCTCGGACAGCGGCCAGCGCAGAGTACTTGCGGCTGCTGGCCGCTGAGGATTTCTCCGGGGAGATTGACGCGCTCGTTGCGGCCGGTGAAGCCAGTCTGCAGAACCGGGGAGTGCTGGAGTCGCGGCCGACCGACGCCCGCCGGCGCCGCGGCCGCTGCTCCCCCCGAACGAGCGCAGAACTGTCGCGGCTCCTCGCCGTGTACCCGCGCGGCAATATCGAGTACTGCACGAGCGCAGTGGCTCGCGCGAGCACCTCGAGCGACTTCGAGCACTGCCGCGTCTGTGGTGGGACGATGGCGATCGACGCGGCCCGCAGCGAGCTGCGCTGCCGCGACAACGAGTGCGGCGCGATCCGCGAACTGGTTGGGACTGTGTTCGATGACAGCCAGTTCTACAGCCAGGAGGGGCAGAAGGCGAAATCGGGGACATTTAACCCGAACAGACACTTCCAGTTCTGGTGGACACACATACTAGCGCGCGAGCCCGAGGACGAAATCTGTGACGGCGACAGCGACAGCGTAAACCTGTTGGACTCGCTACGCGCAATCGTCGCGCGCGACCGCAAAGTACTGCGGCTGCTGACCGTGAACGATGTGCGGGCGATGCTGCGCGAGATTGGGCAGACCGAACTCAACAAAAACGTGCCGCTGATCATGAAAAAACTGACAGGGGTGGGCCCGCCCCAGGTCCCCGACGCGCTCGCGGTCCGCGTCGAAAACCTCTTCACGAAGGCGATCGAGATCGGCGAGCGGGTGCGGCGGCCGGGGCGCGTCAACCGGAACTACTACCCGTACTACGTCTACCGGATCGTCGAGGCGTTGACGACGCCGGCCGACCACGAGATTCGCCGCATGCTCTACTATATCTACATCCAGAGCCGCGATACTGTGGATGCAGACGACGCAGACTGGGAACTAATCTGTGCCGAGTTGGGTGAAATACAGTACCAGCCGACAGACCGTACGCTTGGTGATCAGTATAGGCCGCTATGAGTAATTAGCGCAGTTTTACAGCAAAAACTGATTTTTTACTGTCAAGTACTTCCTACTGCAGAAAATGACGAAACTGTTGTTGCTCCGTTTAATTATGCGATTAGAGGCTCTTGAGTTTCAACTTAATGTCGCTGGAAGTTCTCCAGGAAGATTATTCTATATCACGCCTGAAGAGAGGTTGAGAATTGAGGAGGAAATATCAATTATTGCACGTGAAATTCAAGGGGTGTCGGCTGTTACCAGCGGCGCTTGGAAAGAGGGGCCTGATTGTTCAAATGATGCCGCAATTGCAGACGCACTTGGTGACGTACTGGCACGCGAGGCCGTCACACAAGATGAGGATGCAAATCTCGCCGCCGCACTGTCAATACAGGATGAAGCTCTAGAGCAGGCTCTAGAGCAAGCTCCTGTAGGTAAGGATACATGTCCCTGCTGCCGCTGCAAGATTGAGGTTCCACCGGGTTGGCGAAATTGTGGGTGGTTTGTGCATGGAGCCATTGTTACCCATAGGGGTGGCAGATTCGAAGAGGTTCAGGTGAATCCGCATCTAACACCTGCGGCGCGCGAAGACCTTAAGAGAGTATACCCGCAATTGCCGCCAATGTGGAGTGATCGTAGGGATGGTGTACAATACCTCGCAGGCTGTTTGAATAAACTTTTCTTGACCGAGAATGGATTTGTTAAGCGAGAAGAATGAATTGGCTGGCAGCGGGGCCCTTTCAGGGGGCTTTCGACCCCCACACTACCGCGAAAAAGAACCAATGACTTACTGTGATTTCGTTGAAAAACGATTGATAAACTACCGTTAACGGCTCATTTTTTAACTACGTTGAGTACCGGAGCACAGCCGACCCGTCTGTAATCAGTAGAAAGTTGAGTGCAACCCCCACAATAATCATTTCTGTGGGTGTCTGTGGACTAATGTAGGTCGAGCGCCACTTTATGTAGGTCTCGCGCGCGCGCGAAACGTTGAGGTGGCCGCTTGGCTGGTAACTGCGGGGGAACAGTGACATGTTGATAAAGAGCGCGCCCGGATCTTCGGGGGTACAGAGCGCAGTCCCCCCGTAGTGGAACGGCATGTAGCTGTTGAAGAACTGATCTTGGAAGTTGTCAAAGATTACGATACCGTGGGAGGTGAGCGCCATACTGTCGACGGTGGGCACCGGCAGCCAGTACTGGTCGGGCATGACCGGGTCAATAAAGCTGCCAAGGTTGCAGAAGGGGACTTCTGCGACCGAAGCCCCCTGAAAGGTACTCAATGCGAGCGCGTCGTTTCCGACCGGGACTACATAACCACTATTGATAAATCCTGCATAGTCACTCGTCGCGTCGACGAGACGGGTGAGGCGGTGCCAGTCGCGCCAGATATTGGTATTCAGCGGGTTGATGTTCCACTTCGGGCGCATGCCGACAAACATGTACTCGATGGGCCACTTCAGCTGCGACATGAGGATTTCGCCCGCCTCGCTGTCGGTCACCTGCCACTGCTGGCGGTAGACGCGGATGAGCGAAAAGCCGATGCGCTTGATAAAGATGTCGTGCACCTCGGGGTTGACGAAGATGTTGTTGATGTAGAGCTCAATCCGCTCAACCCCGTAGTCGCGCTTTATCCCCGTGATTTTTGATGGCTGCATAATCGGTTTATATGTTTTTGTCAACATCTGTAGACCATTTGTCGCATTTACATTATTCACAGAGGTTTCGAGAAAGATCGAGGGGAACTCGTACACGAGGTTCTGGGCCGCCGTGAGGTCGATCGTAATGAACCGCTGACCAAATGGGATTGCCACCGAGGGGATCGACAGCCGCACATCGTCATTGAACCAGAAGCGCAGCTTGTTCCAGATCTCGAGCGGCGCCTGCATTGGTTTTGGCGTCTGGGGGCCGTTCATAACGTCAAACCGTTTCCGAGAGACATCGAACTGGTTCTGGGACTGGGCTACCTGGCCGTATGGATTTAGCGGAATAACAGGAGACCCAATTACAGTATTCGCACCCGTTGGACCAATCGGCTGCTGTGCAATAGCGGGGTCGGCCGAGGCCGAATAGAGCGTAGGACTAACTAGCTGCGCTACCTCGAACAGCGCGACTGTCTGGTTGCTCTGCTCATCGCTCATGCGCGTAATTTTACTGCCCGGTGTGTTGATATAGTCCTGATCAGTCACCTGCGCATAGTTGAGGCCACCGTAGCCGGTCAATGGGTTCTCTTGGCCAACCAGGCGGTTGTAGCCGGCGCGCTTATGGGGCGGAGTGCAGAACTTTTCAAGCATCACTGGGACCATCTCATCGTAGCTATCGAGGGGGTTTCCGTTCACATCAAACTTCACCCAGCGAAAGAGACGGTTGCCTGGGAACTCGCAGTAGCGGACAAAGTTCTGATAGTAGACCTGGTATGGCGTCGCAAGGCTCTGTGAGACGAGCAAGTTACCAAATGCATCAACAATATTGTAGTATGTGTTGACTGCACCCCCCAGGACATTTAATGGAAATGCAGGTGTTCCTTGCATCGGTGTCTGCTGCACCGTCGCGGCGCAGGCGCTAAGCCGCACGCGGCAGACCATATCGTGAAAGAAATCGCCAAATTGCGGGATGCTAAAAGTAACTCCAGTACCCAGAGTTGCGCCACCCGACTGTGGGCGTACTTTGTTATACTCATAGCCAATGGCCGCGAACGGCTTAAAGTGGGCATTCACATAGAGAATATGTGTGCGCTCGAGGTCGGTCAGCGTCGGCGTGATGTCGGCCTTACCGGCAGCACTTCGCGCGCACATAACATCCTTGATACGCTGGTTCAGTAGTTTTGTGGCCATGATCATGCGATCGGCTTTGCCGTCGTTGGCAATTAGTTTGAAAACGGCTCCAACGGACATGAATTAGATCAGGGGCGACTACTGCGACGATCAGTGATCTTATATACTGAGCGTTTAATTTACTAGGGTTTGAAATGTTCATGTGTCCGTCACTGCGGTGCAGCACCGCAATTGACAAAAAATATTTTGTTGGACAAGGTGTTCTGCATTTTGAAATTTAAGTCGAGTAACGCAAGACAGCGGAACCGTCAGTGATCAGCAAGAAGTTGATCGCGACAGCCACGATCGTGAAGTCGACCGGAGAGCTATCGGAAATATAGGTCGAAGTCCACTTCAGATAGGTCTCGCGTGCACGCGAGACGTTGAGGTGACCGCTGGGCTGGTATGCGCGGGGGAATACTGCCATGTTGACAAAGAATGCGCCAGTGTCTTCAGGGGTATTGAGCGCAGTACCTCCGTAGTGGAAGGGCATGTAGCTGTTGTAGAAGATGTCGCTGAAGTTGTCGAAGATGACGATTCCGTGGGAGGTGAGTGCAAGATTATCGACAGCAGACACGGGCGTAAAGTAGTGAGGCGCATTGGGGCGGTCGATGCGACTGCCCGCGGGAGCGATGCCAGAATTGTATGACGCAGTGTCAGTAGCCCTAATTGGGGCTTCAGATAGATCGGGGTCCAACAGGTGACCTGTGATCTGGTGGGTAAAGAGGTTCCACTCGATCGCCTGTTTGGGATTGTTCTTAGATATGTTCCAGGTGGGGCGGGCGCCGATGAACATATACTCGATAGGCCATTTAAGATTACTCAGCAGCATCTCGCCCGTGCCGTATGTGCTGCGCTGTTTCTGCTGACGGTAGACGCGGATGAGCGAGAACCCAATCCGCTTGATGTAGATGTCGTGCACCTCAGGGTTGACGAAGATGTTATTGATGTAGAGCTCGATGTCAATCACCTCGGGCGCCACGATGCCGGCGCTCTGGTAGATCGGCTTGTATGTCTTTGTGCGCATCGCATATGCGCCATTCTGAATACCAAATGTACCATTGCCGCTTGACGGGCCAAATGGGCCCGCGGCATTGCTAGTTGACGATGCCGAGATCGTGTCTTGAGGGGCCACCAGACCGTTGTCGATAATCGTCTCCAGCCAGAGCGTGTTGGGGGCCGAGTCGAAGATGATGTCGGAGGCCTGTGCAAGCTCAATCGTGATGAAGCGCTGACCGAAGGGGATCGACACGGAGGGGATCGACAGCCGCACGTCATCGTTGAACCAGAAGCGCAGCTTGTTCCAGATCTCGAGGGCCGGCTGCACAGGCTTTGGCGTCTGTGGGCCATTCGTGAAGTTGCGGCGCTCGCGGGAGATCTCATACTGGGGGGTGACGGAGCCCCAGGGGGCAGTCGCAGATGATGCGGCGGTGTCCAGGTTGAGAAGACTGCCAGCGAGCACTGTCGCGGCCGACGTGGAGCCCAGCGCGACAGGAGTCGTGCCATTGGCGCTGGGCAACGCGCCAGCTGTATATGCCTGCACCGTTTGATTACTCTGACCCGTATTGTTGCGTGCAATCACGCCCTGGGGGGTGCCCGCTGCAGGATAGTCGGTCAACTGCGTCTGGTAGTAGTTGCCATACCCGGAGATAGGGTTCTCCTGGCCAATGAGGCGGTTGTAGCCCTCGCGCTTGTCTTTGGGTGTGCAGAACTTCTCAAGCATCACCGGCACCATCTCGTCGTAGGCGTCGAGCGGGTTGCCGTTCACGTCGAACTTGACTGTCCGGAAGAGGCGGTTGCCAGGGTAGGTGCAGTACTCAATAAGGTTGGAGTACTGCACCTGGCCCGTTGTTGCGCCGCCAGCAGTCGTGCCGGGCACAACGACATTCCCAAATAGGTCGACCAGGTTGTAGTAGTAGCCAGCCTGTATGTCCGTGGCGGGAACATTGCAGGGGAAAACCGCCGTTGAATTTGGGCCACCAGCACCCGCCTGCAGCGGCGTCAGCTGCTTATTGGCCCGGCATGAGCCTAAGCGAACTCGGCAGACCATGTCGTAGAAGAAGTCGCCAAACTGTGGGATGCTGAAAGTTACCCCCGTGCCCAGTGATGTGCTGCCGGACTGTGGCCGCACCTTGTTGTACTCGTAGCCAATGGCGGCATACGGCTTGAAGTGGGCATTCACGTACAAGATGTGCGTGCGCTCGAGGTCGACCAGCGTCGGCGTGATGTCGGCCTTGCCGGCGGCGCTACGCGCACACATAACATCTTTGATGCGCTGGTTGAGTAGTTTGGTTGCCATGATCATGCGATCAGCCTTGCCATCATTGGCGATAAGTTTGAAAACGGCGCCAACGGACATGTGTTACGGCAGAGTTTATATAGTATGCGTTTATTTTGTAACAGGGCCAAAAAATGTTTATGTTCCCATATGGTTGTACAAATATGCAAATTTAGGTCGAGTAACGCAAGACAGCGGAACCGTCAGTGATCAGCAAGAAGTTGATCGCAACGGCCACAATCGTGAAGTCGACGGACGAGTTCGAGCCGATGTAACTCGAGTACCACTTGAGGTAGGTCTCGCGCGCGCGCGAGATGTTGAGGTGACCACTGGGTTGGTAACTGCGGGGAAACAGCGCCATGTTGATGAAGAGGGCGCCAACATCGTCGGGCGTGACGAGCGCGGTGCCTCCATAGTGAAACGGCATGTAACTGTTGAAGAACTGGTCTTGGAAGTTCTCAAAGATGACAATACCGTGGGAGGTGAGAGCCATACTGTCAACAGTGGGCACCGGCAAGTAGTACTCGTCGGGGATGACGTCGTAGATACTACTGCTGCTGGCCGCCGAACTATTGATGATGTAGCCTGAGGAGGTCTGAGTAGAAGGGTATAAAGTTTGACCACCCTGTCCGGCTGAGGCCTCACTGAGCATAGTATCATCAACAACGCCGTTGATAACATGGGTGAGCCGATGCCAGTCGCGCCAGACCCACTGGTTCTGCGCAGACGTGTTCCACACGGGGCGGGCGCCAACAAACATGTATTCGATGGGCCACTTCAGCTGCGACAAGAGCAATTCGCTCGTGCCGTACTGCGTGCGCTGGTTCTGTTGGCGGTAGACGCGGATGAGCGAGAACCCGATGCGCTTGATGTAGATGTCGTGCACTTCAGGGTTGACGAAGATGTTGTTGATGTAGAGTTCGATGGCGTCGACAGTGGGGGCCACAATACCCGGGAATGCGTTGATCGGCGTGTACGTCTTCTGGCGATGGTTGAGAGCACTTCCGAGCGGTTGCGCGTAGATACCAGGCGCAGATGCTTGCAAGTTTGTCGTCAGCGACACTGAATCGTAGATAGTCTCGAGGTAGAGCGAGGGGAATTCGAAGACGAGGTTCTGCGCCGCCGTCATGTCGATCGTAATGAAACGTTGACCGAACGGGATCGACACGGAGGGGATCGACAAGCGCACGTCGTCGTTGAACCAGAAGCGCAACTTGTTAAAGATCTCAAGCGCCGGTTGTTGGGGCTTGGGCGTCTGGGGGCCGCTGAGGTACTGCTTGTACTCGCGCGAGATATCGTACTGGGCCGTAACAGCGCTGGCGCCGTTTTGACCCCAGGGCCATTGCTGCGCTTGCGTGCTGGCGGTTGTCGTTGAAGTGACAGTCGCGTTGAGGTTAACAATCGGGGCCGGAGATACGTTGCCGCCTCCCAAGACACTGGCTTTGCCGCCGATAGTGGTGGGGGCAAACAACCCGACCGTCTGGTTTGACTGGCCGAGAGTGTTACGGTTGATAACATTGAACGGAGTCTGCAAGCCGCCTTGGCCGATGGCATCCGGGTCGACGGCGCGGGCCTGCTTGGGGCCCGTGTAGCCATCGAGGATGTTCTCCTGGCCGACCAGGCGGTTGAAGCCGGCGCGCTTGTGGGGGGGCGTGCAGAACTTTTCGAGCATCGTCGGCACCATGAAGTCATAGGCATCGAGGGGGTTGCCGTTGACATCGAACTTGACCAACTGGAAGAGACGGTTGCCCGGGTACTCGCAGTAGCGCACAAGATTCTGGTAGGTGCCGATCGACGCGCCACCGACGGGGGTGGCAGTGCCCGGCACAACAACGTTGCCGAATGCGTCTACCAAGTTGTAGAATACACCGACTGTGGATGTAGTAGCAGCGACATTCGCAGGGAACACGGCACCAGCCGCTGACGATTGGACCGGCAGCGGCTGGGAGACCGCATTGCAGGCAGTAAGCCGCACGCGGCAGACCATGTCGTGAAAGAAGTCACCAAATTGCGGAATACTAAACGTAACACCTGTACCCAGTGAAGTGCTCCCAGATTGCGGGCGCACCTTATTATACTCATACCCGATGGCAGCGAACGGCTTGAAGTGGGCATTAACGTAGAGGATGTGGGTGCGCTCCAGGTCGACGAGCGTCGGCGTAATGTCGGCCTTGCCGGCCGCATTGCGCGCGCACATCACATCCTTAATGCGTTGGTTCAGTAATTTAGTCGCCATAATCATGCGATCGGCCTTGCCGTCGTTAGCAATGAGTTTGAAAACCGCGCCGACAGACATGTTTTAGTGCTGCTGCAGAACGATCGTATACTTAGCGTAGATTTTATGAGTCTACAAAAATAACACGAAACAACTATTTGTCCTGTCTGTCCTGCCGGACGGGCTGAGTTATCTTGGCTGTTTAGCCCGTCCTTGTCCTTGTCCTGCCGGACGGGCTGAGTTATCTTGGCTGTTTAGCCCGTCCTTGTCCTTGTCCTGCCGGACGGGCTGAGTTATCTTGGCTGTTTAGCCCGTCCTTGTCCCTGTCCTGCCGGACGGGCTGAGTTATCTTGGCTGTTTAACCCGTCCTTGTCCGTGTCCTGCCGGACGGGCTGAGCTAGCCCAGCCGGAAAGTCAAGATAGCTCAGCCTGTCCGGCAGGACAAGGAAAAATTATTGTGAGGGCCGACCAGGTAGCGGCATCGAGCGGCGTTGCATGTCCACTGCTGATGCGGCCGGTATTGCAGATATGCGCTGCGCGAGCTTCCGCAATGGCCCGTAGCGGCTGGCAGCGTTCGTACGCAGCTACCTATTGACACGCGGCCCCTGTCTGTGGTGGGCACTCTGTCAAGACCGCATGCGCCTTCCATCTCTCTATATTTGGAATAAAACCACGGACGGCGGTAAATAGATACCCCCGCACTTCAATCGTCAACGGGTTGAAACCGAGCACTCGGAGTAGATTGCGGCACTCGATGGAGGTTTCGGGGAATAGTGCGGGCACCAGCGTCAATGGATCATGTGTCGCTGTAGCCCAAACTCCGCCATCGAGAGCTCACCAATATAGTAGCTATAACGAGATTCAAAAATAGCGGCAGTATGCCGCTCTTAGTTAAGGGCGCGCTGCGCCCCCAGTCGCTCCAGTATGTCAAACGCTACGCCAATGTCCAGCAGAATTGCTGTGGCGTTTGCATATGCAATAACCGGCCCCGATGGACGAAACACGCGAATGAAAGTGCGCGCGGGATTGCCCGCAGCGACCGCGATCTCTTCGGGCGAGGGCTGAGCCGGCACATTGTAGGTCAACCCGAAGCGGGCGCAGGTCGCTGTAAACTCGCCGGCCGACAAGATCGGAATTGTCATGAAGCCGCCACCGGGGTTGCAAACATTCGTGTGGGGGATCCGGAAGGCGCGGAAAGTTTCGAGCAGCAGAGGCGGTGCGCCACCAATGTAGGCATCCTGGATGCGGCAAGGCCCACGCGGCACCATAACAAGTTCCGCTGGAGTGGCTGCGCGGATCGCGCGGAGCTGCACTACAGTGCTGACGCTCTCGAGAACGAGATACGCGTGGCCATCGGGGGCCCGGAGCGTATTCGTAAAGATATCAAACAGCATGAGCACTGTCTGGAGCGCGTCCGCATCTGCCCGCGTGATCGTATCGTCGTCAAAGTTGAGCGGCCGGTTTGCGGCGGCCTCGACGATCTTGAGCCGCTGGCGCAGCATGAACTGGGGCACGTTCAGGATCGCGCTGGGGACTGGGGGCTGCGCTGCGCCTATCTGCTGTTGAAAGCCACGCGCTGCTACCTCGTGGCCTTGCAGAGTGAAGTAATTTCCGAAACGCCCATCGAAGTTGCACCAGTAGTGGCCGGCCAGGTATGCCATAAGACACTGCTCACGCGTGTAGGGTGTCGCGACCAGCGGCAGTAGCATCGTCGTGCCGGCGGGCACGAGTATTTGTGTGGGTTGCGCAGGCAAGACTGCGGGCAATCCTGCGGGCAATCCTGCGGGCAATCCTGCGGGCATTGCACACATCGGCGCATCTTCAACTGGTCGGGCGGCCATTGTCAATCAACTCTCCTTATGTGGTCCATACTTCTCTTTCAATTCTGTAATTTGTAGACATGGACACAGCATATTATGCTGCATATAGCCATGGCCGTTACTGCTAAGAGACTGAGCCAGTCCGGGGCGCGTGGTCGCGAGCTGGAAGCGATCGTCCGCGAGCACCTACAGATTATCGACGACAAACTACTGCACGCGGAACGGACGTGGGGGCGCAACACGCTCGTATACGACATTCCGGTAACGTTTGCGCTGCCGGGCCTAGACAAGCGGGACGCGCAGCGGATTATCTACAGCGCAATCCTGCGGAGTCTGGATAAGCGGGGGTTTGAAACCCGTATTCTACTAGAAGATGATCGTACCGCTGTCTGCATTGCCTGGATGACTGACCTCGATTCGCGCGAGGTCGAAGCGATGAGCGCGCTCATCCGGGCAAAGCGTGTGAGTAGCGCTGGATTAGAACCATTTATAATGCACGGGGCGATAAATGCACCCAATGCAGCATCAGCGGTGCGCGCCGGTGTTGCAGACCCTCCGGCACCACTCTGGGTTGCTGAATCGGATGCAGTAATGCGCCCGCGCGGCGGCATTGAGCGCCGCGACCAGCGCGGCAGCACTGAGCGCGAATCGCGCGACTCGCGCGACTCGCGCGAGAGTCAAAAAGGACCTTCCTCGGCTGAGCTTGAACTCTTGGGCGGCCGGAGGTAATCACTGGAGGTAACGCGGCTGGAGGTAACGCGGCTGGAGGTGCGGCTGGAGGTAACGCGGCTGGAGTTAATCGCTGGAGGTAACGCGGCCAGTTGTGGCCACCACTAGACAGCCTTTAATGGCGCAGCCCCATTTTCTGTAAATTCGGCCGTAATTACCTGGCGCCGTTCAACCGCGCGCAGAATCAGTGATAGCATAACCAGTATAATGAATAAGATTACAAGTTGGATCTGATCGAGTGTGATCATGGGCATGGATGAGTTGTCACCGTAGGAGCTGGGCGACCCGCCAAAACGCTCTTTAGTAGGGGGTCTTCCTGTGGGCGCACCCGCATAATATTCACCATAGCCGGGCCACGTCGGGGGGCCGGACGACCAGGGCACATTTTGCGCCCACGATTGCGCAGGCATGCCATTCACCTGGGTGGGTACGCCAGGATAGGCCGCTGCGCAATTACTAGGGACTGCTGGGCGCGCCTGGCCCGGCACAAGTCGTGCCCATTCTGGACCCGCGTTCGGGTTGTAGCCCATCGGACGCTCATCCCAGTTGACGCTGTAGATCGGACGAATTTCTCCCCTATCTGTCAGGTGGAACCCTGTATCAAACCCCTCTTTTCTGCCTTGACGTTCATTGCCTGGGGTGGCTAAGGCGCCGAACTGTTGCTCTCGTTCTACTCGCCGGTTGTAAGAGAGATCATGTAACTGGCCATATGTTTCACCCCACTGCCGATCATAGGCGGGATCAGTTGAATTGCAGGGGGGTTTGATCTGCTGCGGGCCATACGCGCGCAGCGATCCTGAGGGACGGCGCGCGCCCACAGAACATCCGGGGCGATTGAGCGCCCCCGGGTAGTGGTCAGACTGCGCGCGCGACCAGTGGGTCGCGTGCGCGGGGGCGATATATTTGCTGTCCGCCAAGTACTCGCCGGCGGGGGCGCGCGTGCGCAGAGGGTCTGGGCGGCGCCGCCCAAGATCATCGTAGCCCTCATCAAGATAGATCCCCGCATCGTTATCCTGCGGCGCTACGTACAGGGTATCCCCATAGTTCCTCGTAAAGTCTTCGGTGGACCAGTCCTGCATGCGCAATTACACGTTCGCGCAGACTTACCGGTGATACCTATCTCTGGTATCGCCCTATATTGCTATAATATAATTCTCCTACCGGTGCAATTTGGTCAAAAACCAAATTGCAAGGCTGAGTTAACTTGCCCTGAAAAATAAGTGTTAACTAACTCTTAAATGTTACGCACATTATCAAACTGCTCATCTGATGCCCGAATTGCGCTCATAGCCATCCGCCCATCCGCAACATGCGGGTCGCTCGAGAGCCCGGGCGCGCCGCGCTGCTTGCGCTGCTGGCGCGGGTAGAGGAAGAAGCTGGGCAGCAGTTCCATAATGATGCGGGAGGTAGGCCCGATGTTGAACCGCTGGATGATGCTGCCAACCACCTGCGACGTCTCGAACCGCATTCGGTGCAGTTTAATGTTCACTGTCGAGTGGTAGCCGGTGTAGTCGGGGCGCCAGCCGACGATAGGGATCTCACGCGTGCCGTCAAACACGGTCTCGATACCTTCGGCGCACCCAAGAATAACCTCTTCGGCGAGACTGGAGTAGCGGTTGCGGTCATTCTTCAGTCGAAGAATGTTGAGCACGCTGTCAATTTCGGCGATAGGGCTCGACGAAGAGGGGGTGCTCACGCTGTCGCAGTCGATCCCCTCCTCCTCGAGGGTCATTCGCAGCTGGCCAATCTGCTCCAGCTTCGATGCCTTGAGGTCTTGGATCCGCTCGGCCTCGACGCCAAAGCTGGTTCGGGTCTCGCCCCGAATGTCCGCCACGACGCTATTAATGTGGCGCCGGCGGCGCTGCTCTTCGGTGTCGGGATCGCTGTGCTCGCGCCGCTCGACCATGGGCACGCTCGAGCCGTGCACGCGGTGACGGCGTGAGTGGTGGCCTTCGCGCCCAGAGTCGTGTGCGCCCTGGATTCCTAGATCCGACTCGAGGCGCCCGATGATCTTATCAACCTTGTCGTCATCACCGCGCGAACGACTCCGGCGCGAGCTTCTAGATGAGTCTGACCCGGAGTAGCTCGAGCCGGACCGGCTAGAACCGGAGTAGCTCGAGCCGGTATAACTCGAACCTGAGTAAGACCCGGAATCGCTCGATCCGCTCGACCCACTCGACCCACTCGACCCACTCGACCCCGTATACGAACCGGAATCGGACCCGGAGTCGGACCCGGAGTCGGACCCGGAGTCGGACCCGGAGTCGGACCCGGAGTCGGAACCGGAGTCGGATTCGGACCTGGCGCCCGTCCTGGAGTCCGATTTTCGGGATGATCGGTGCCCTTGGCGGGATTGGCGACCCGAGTCATCATCCAAGTGGAGGTCATCGATTAGTTGAGTCACGCTATGCGACGATTTTGATGGCGCGGTGCCGGCGCCAGTGCCGCTGTCGCCGGCCGCGCCGGCGCCACCCGACTCGTCAAGCAGATCGATCCCCAGTTCTTCTGCAAGTTTATTCAGCTCTGACGTGTATGCGCGCACGGGATCGCCTTCTGCTTTTTTGCCGCCGCCGGTCTTCCCCATTACCGATTTTTCCGCCGCATCGAGGTTAATGCCGGGCTTTACATGCTGCGGATTCATTAGCGATGTGATCCCGGCGAGGTTTGCCGCAGCGAGCCGTGGCGCACGTCCCCCATGGCTGCGTGAGCCACTGCGCGACATGTGTATCAGAGTCTACCCCTGATTTTCCAATTACAGACTGCGCAGCAATTGCAATATCACAAATGCAGTCAGTAGATGCGGATGAGCCTGCATCCAAGGAGGCACATTGGTACTTAGGATTCGACTGTGCGACAAAAACATTCGCATTCAACATCTGTCGCGTAGACAGCATTGCAATGCACGATTTAGGTCAATTTTTGCAGACGATGGCTCTTCGCCGGCGGTTGTTAGTTGCGCGGGCGCTCCATCAACGGGCTGACGATGCGCTACAAGCCGGCGATCTCGCTACGGCGCATATGATTATTAGTCAACTAAGACCGGCGATCGAAATCCTACTCGCCGACACTGCTATAATCAAACTCGCCGACGGCGGCGTCGTTGACCTGGCGCCGGGCCGGCCCGATGCAGACGTCGGCACCGTAGAGCGGATCCAGGCGCTCGCCACCTACGTTACGACCCGGATCCGGCCAGCACTCGCTGCATGCGGCGCCGAGAACTGTACGGTCGTTATTGAGTATCAGATGGGGCCGAATGCGCGCGCGCGCGCAATTGCGGCCGCACTGGTAGCGCTCTTCGCGACCGAAACAGTTCTATTCGTTGGCCCATCGCTAAAAAATAGGATCTGCACTGGGGCTGCAGGTCAGTATGGTAATTTTGCCCAAAAGTATAGTAATTCTTATGGAGCGAACAAGGCCCACGCCATACATAACTTTGCAGTAATCGAGAGCGTGTTTGGCACGGCGATCCCCGCGACATCTGTGGCATTGCGGGGGCATATCGCAGATAGTTTCATGCAGGTGCTGGGCTATCTGCAATATGGTGTGGATGAGAAAAACGCAGCAAAGATGTTCTGAAAATTTGACTCGAAATGCCTACATCAGCTCTTCCAACAGTTTATCAAAGTCGTCGTCGGACATTAAATGACCTACTGTGGGCGCCACTATGGGCGCCGCTATGGGCGTCGCTATGGGCGTTGAGCCTACAGCAGCGCCTACAGCAGCGCCCGTTAAGGGTTGCATTGCTGTTACCCCCACGTTATCGGGGCGCAGCTCAATGGCAGCAGAACGCCAGGCATTGCCCCACTGAGCAAACGCCGGACTCGCAACGGCCACAGCAGGTAATACAGCACTCGATTCCATACTGGGTTCAAGTTCGCGGTTGCGCCGCAACCAGGTCGCCAGTTCGAGCTCGCCCCCATACTGCAATAGTTCTTCACGGGGGAGCGCCGCCCGGATCTGTGAGACATGAGAGCCAGTAAACATATGGAATGCGTGACGCAGATTATCTTGAAGGCGCCAGCGCTGTTCTGTGCTGCTTACGTTGCGGGATTCGATCCAGAGTTCGGCGCAGCCCCATGAACAGAAGTTGCCTCGGACGCCCATTTCGATGCGGCTTGCGCCCATCCCACCGGCGGCCTCGCGGATAAATGTTGGTATGAATTTGGGCCGGGTTGTGAATGTCATGCTGCACTCATGGCAGCATAACGTCGTGCTCAGTGGCCACTCTTCTAAACCCGTGAAGACTGTTGGCAATTTTTCGTGCGTCTGTACATTGGTTCGCTCCAGACGATCGCTTTGATCCTCGTCGATGGTCTCGTTCAGAAAGCGCTGGTCCGCCAGGGCTTCGATCGACTCGTAGTCGGCCAACGATATCCCCTGGAGCCGGAGCGTGTTACACCGCCGGTAGGGGATGTCCATTGCGCCTTCAGTGGTTGTCGTGCTCTCTTCAAGAGGCGCAGATCTCCGCGATGCCCCTCCTCGCAAGCTAGACTTTGAACTTTTCGAAGCCATGTGGTGGAATTAGCGTTCCAATAGTTTTTAAGTAGCATCTTCAAATGCTGTCCGTCCTGCCGGACGGGCTGAGATATCTATCCTGTCTGTCCTGCCAGACGGGCCGGTATCTCAGCCCGTCCGGCAGGACTAACTCAGCCCGTCCGGCAGGACAGACTGAGATATCTATCCTGTCTGTCCTGCCAGACGGGCCGGTATCTCAGCCCGTCCGGCAGGACTAACTCAGCCCGTCCGGCAGGACAGACTGGACAACTGAAGTGCCTTTTTAATATATATAGAATGGCTGCTGAGCAGGGTGCGGAGGTGTTTGCCGTCAACCACGCGACGTTGACGGATGAAGAACTCCTCCGGCGACCCGCTGAGCCAATTTCACCGCTGCACCTCTTTGTCTGCACATACGTGGCGAGGCTTGCCAACATCCACATGGAGGGTGAGGAGCTCACTAAGCGGCTGAGCATAGCGCCCAGGGGGGCGCTACTTGCCGTTAACGGCAATTATGGGCATGCTTGTCAGCCCGGCTTTGAGTCGCTGATGAAGCTGCCCGCAGCAGCAGCTCGCCCGGTGCTGCGGGGGCGACCCCGCAAAGGCCAGGGCGACTCCACCTGTTTCAATAGCGCGGTCGAGCCGATCATGCGGTTAATCGATGCGCTAACGGACAAAGTCTACAAGATGAAACTCTTCTCGACGACGGGCGAGACGCAGGTCCCAGGCGTGCTGAATGCGGACCTGAGCGATGGCCATGCCGCACTCGTTACCCTTGTCGACTACCTAAATGAGATCGGCGCGGGGGATTTCGCCGACGGGTCGATGCCGCCCCGCTGGGCGGCGCTGCGCAAGGCCGCCGAAGAGGCTGCAGCCGCCGGTGACACAGATGCAATTGCTCGCTACCATGAGCAGCTTACCGCATACGTGACTGCGCCGCAGGTCGCAAATGCGCGTCTACTGGTCACAATCGCATCCGAAGGGCCAAAAATGTTGAACTACAAGTTTCGCATTATCCGCTCCAGCCCTCGCATGCTGGTCAATCTAGTCGTCCTATCAATGTACCTGAGTACGCTCGAGGCGGCGCCCGCAGGCACATCGCCTGAAGAGATGGTCGACATGCTTGCCGCAATCTCCCCGGGCCGCCCGCCTGTCTACGTGCGCCCCCCCTTCCCCGTCAGGGAGACAAACCCGCCGACAGATGACGTGAAGGTCTCATTCCGTTTCCGCAGCGGCCGCAGGGCCCCCCGCGTAAATGTCTTTCAGGGTGGGAAAGTAAATATCTTGGGCGCAGAGAGTATTGACTGCGCCGCCCAGATCTACCGCTTCTTCCAGGAGCTGTTCACGGCAAACTGGAGCGAACTCATCTGTTTGCAGCCGCGGCGCGATGCGGTTGCGCCGCAGCGCATGCCCCGCCCCCGGCGCGATGGCGCGCATCGGGGCGTTGGGCCAGTAGCGGTGGCGCTGGCTGCGGTGCCAGCTGTGGCCCCAGCTGCAGGAACGGCTGCAGCTCCAGCTGCAGCTCTGCCCATCCTTAGTGATGTGGAGTTAGAGCGTGCGCTGAGTTACTTCGGGTACTAGTTGCGGAGCGCGTCTGTTTTTTGAAAAAAGGCTACAGACAATGCGTTTTGTCTACCTAGATAATCTGTTGCTCATCTAGATAAACGAGTAGCGCATAGCTGATAGAGAGACAGACCCCCTGCAGCACAATACCCCAGGGGGAGGGCCCGCGCCCCTCCATCGTTTTTGGGCCAAAGCGTGAAAGCACATTGTTCGCAAAGAAGTCACTAACAACTACTAAAAACATGATAAATATCATAACGAGGTCTCTTAACTGCCCTCGGCCAGTGCAACTCGCTTTGGTCACTGGCGCTGAAACAGTGGGTAGTGTCTGCAGCACGTGAAGGGGGACAGAATCCATGGCGTGGTGCGAATTTGCCGTAGGTATAAGAGTAGTTACAAACTTTTACAGAAAGTGCAACCGTCGAACGGCGGCTGTGCGAACTGGAAAGTGCAACCTTCGAACAGCGGCTGTGCGAACTAGACAGTGCAACCTTCGAACAGCGGCTGTGCGAACTGGAAAGTGCAACCTTCGAACAGCGGCTGTGCAACCTTCGAACGGCGGCTGTGCAAACTAGAAAGGTGCGACAAGCTGCACGGTCCGCACAAATAGCCGCTCGCCATCGCGCTGAATAAATTCGGTGGGGTCGATGACGCCCGCCGAAGCCGCACTAAGTAATGCAGATTTACTCGGGTTGCGTACATCCGCGGCAAGGCAGTCGTAGAATCCCTCTAGCTCAGCCTCAGGCACCGCTAATCGGGCACCAGATGCGCTTCTATTTTTCTCCTGCGCACACTGCGGCTGGGGGAGTGAAGTGGGTTCCGCACATGACACGTACATATTCAGCGATTCGGCGACGGCAACGGCCGCAGCCACTCGCGGCTGCAGCAGCGAACGGATCGCCGCGGCAGTTTCGGCGTGGCTACCTAGCCGCTGCAGTCTGGCTATCGTGAGGCGATCAAATGCGAACTTTGTGGCCGCTATTATCTCATTTGCCGCACTGTTGATCTGGCTAGTGACACCGGTCGCCTCCGTGTAGGCGCGGGCGAGTGCGTTGCGGATTGCGGCCTCATCGCCCGGCCAGGGCTCGAGCAGTGTCGACAGCTGAACCCGCAGCCTTAGCGTGCTGGCCGCATCACTGAACCGCGTCTCGGTGATTGCTTGGGAGATCTGCCCCCTCAGTTCTGTATTGCGCTCGGCGGCCAACAGTGCCGAGAACTCGGATAGTAGCAGCGGGTAGATGCGATGCTGCGCGCTGGCCGCGGCGGCCAGAGCGACCACTTCGGCCGCCTCAGCTGTCGCGGAGTCCTTTCCGCGCCGCTTATCTGCAATCGCCTGGTCGATCTTAATGTGATCGTATGGAAAATCGATAGGCTGGCCACCGGTTTGCGAACTCGGGTCATGGTAGTAGTAGATATGCTCACCCGGTCTATCTAGTCTGGTTGTGCCATCCGTTTTGGTTGGGCCATCTGTGCTGATCGGGCCATCCGTGCTGTCTGCATAGCCAATCACCGCCCCATCCGCATCCACAACGGGCCGGCCCTCTGTTCTGGTCGTAAACGGCCTGCAACTGTCTGCAGTTGCAATATAAGTATTGAGATCTCCTATAGCGGCATCTAGAGCTGCAGTCGGCAGCGGCATCACGGGCAGCGGCCCAAACAACACGGGGGTTCCGTCCGCGATAACCGGTGAGTATGTGACTGGAATGTATGCGCGCCCCTTTGCGCCCCGCAGGATGACCGCATAGACTTCACCCCGCAAGTTGGCCAGCCGAGTATCGACCGCCCAGGCGCTCTGCGGACGCGCGCAGAATTGAGAGACCGCGGCCGCCCCCATTAGCGAGGGCGCATTTCTGATCTCTTTTGCCGAAGCCAGCGCTGCGGCCACTGCCGTAGCAATCTTCTCCTTGGGCTCAAAGAACCACTGCGCATCCCGCAATAGATCTGCCGCTAGCGTCGTGTTAAGTCGGGCCGGGTGCCGCCGCTGCCCCCCAATGATTGCGGCGGGGTATGCGCCGGCCGGACTCACTGAAATGAGCATAATCGGCGACTTCTGTGCGCGGATCGATGCAGCGGCGCCGGCGGTCGCCTCCAGCGAAACAACGCCGGCCCCGCCCGCGTCAAATAGGATAACCGGATCGGCGCTGAACGTGAGCTGTACTAGCGCAATCAGCAGATCGGGCCAGTTGTCGGCGGCGCGCCCACCCGGGCTGAACGGCCCCGGGCTCGAGTCCTGTCGAATAAACGTGGCGCGGATCGCCTCAGCGAGCGCCGCGGCCGAAGCGAACTCGGCCGCGGCGTCCCCCAGCGTCAGGTAATTGTCGCCCAGGTTAACTGCGGTGACCGCAAGCGCCTCGAGCGCGGCGTCGATCGTCATTGCGCGCGCAGGGTCGGCCTGATTGTACCCGCCTGCGCAGGCCTGCGCGAGCGCATAAGCAAAGCCCGCATTTGGTGAGCTGAGCGCACTCTGTGGGACGCCAACAGCCAACAGCGAGCTGCGCTTCTCGGGCAGCGCGTCCAGGAAGAGGCCGCCCGACACTTCGCGCGGAAGCTCCCCCAGGCGCCCGGGCGCTAACGCCTTCCCGTAGGCGAGAATGTGCCGCGCCGGCAAGTCATCGGCCTCGGAGGCGCGCGCCGATGACTTGCCGGCGCGCGCGAGCGCGCTGTTGATGCAGGCCGCATTCATTGCGGCCGCGCGAGATGTGGGCGCGGCGCGGGCTTTCTTGCAGCAGGGCAGGCAGTAGCCAAGCGGGTGTACGCCGGAGCGGAAACTTAAGTGTGGGTATTGGCTGTGGGGGCACTCGTAGAAGGCGGGCGCGCTCTCTGTGAAGTTCCAGTAGGGGCTAAGCTTGGCGCGCGCCTTCGCTGAGAGCGCGCCGGCCTCCTCCTCATTGTAGATGTGGGGCTGGCGCCCCGCCTGACAGAGCACGGAGTACACGGTCGCATCCGCGTTGCCGTAGCGCTTTAGGTCGAACAGCTGCGGGTCCCGCTCCTGGAGCCGGCGGAGGCGGCGCGGCTCCTCCGCATCAGTTGTTTTTGCCGCTACTATGTGTACAATATCTCGAATGCTATCCAGGAACGCGAACAGGTAGCGCCGGATAAGCTCAAACTCGGCCAGGTTATCGGCCCGCATGATCTCGATGCGCAGGTCGGTCGCCCTGTGGTAGAGTCGGACGGTGCGGCCGGGGAACGCGGCCGCCCATCGCACTGCGCTATCCTCATCTGTCAACCACGAGTACTGGTTGTAGTTGATGCGGTCTGCGCCCCGTCGGTCGACACTAGAGATGCTGCGCCGGTCGTACGCAACAATGCCGCGCAGGAAAGCAAACTGGTAGGTGCCAGCCAGCTGCAGCCCGCGCGCGCGCGTAATCCCCGCGCGCTCCAGGGTCAACAGCCGCGCCTTCAGCTCGCGGAAGGCGGCGGCCGATAGCGCATGGGGCCAGAATGCGGACGCTGTTATTCCGCCCAGCGTTGTGCCGGCGGGGGGCGCACTAGCCATCGCGCCCGCTGGCGGTGTGAGGACCCGCAGTGCGCCGCCAATAGGGAATGCAGCCGCGCGCATTCTGTTAATCAACAGTAATAGGGGTTCTGCAGTGCGCTGCAGCTCCTGCCGCACCTCTTCAAACCCAGTTCGATCATCTTCGCGCCAGTCCGCTGCAATCTCATAGCGGCCGTCGCTCCCCACGGTTAGCACGGCGAGCTGGTCTTGGCGGCTCAGCGCAAACGAAGCGCCATCGCGGCGGGGCTGCTTCTCTACGAAATCGCTCACGAAATTGGCGAGCGCGCCTATGTAGCTCGATATGTGCCGCTTTACTGCAATAATTGGGGCCTCCGCCGCGTCGAACCGGACTTTGGCGGCCAGCACACTTGCGCCGGTGGGGATCCAGTCGAACACGTTGCGGATGGCGACGCGCATGAGCGCGCCCGTGGGGAGCACGCGCAAGCTCGCCGACGTGACTGCAATGGGAGCGCGGCGCCCCTCCGATGGCACCCGCCACGCAATCGCTGCGTCGGCGAGCTTGCGCTCGAGCAGGAAGCGGTCGCGCAGGCTCGCCGGGTCCGGTGCAAGGTCTGGATAGGTCTGCTCGAGCGCTACGCTCTTGCCAAATGCGCGACTGCAAGCGTCCGGGCTCAGCTGCGGCCAGTAGCGAATGACAGCGCCGTAGTAGAGCAGATCAAACTGGTAGCGATCGCGCAGCGCTGCGTTTAATGCGGACTGGGGCGCGCTCTCAATAAACAGCGCAAGGTCTACGTAGTATACGCGCGCAATGCGCACAAGTGCGAGCGCACTCGAGTCGGTCGGCGCCGGCGCCAGCTGCGTGAACGTGTCGAGGGCCTCGACCCGAAGCGAGTCCTTTCGCTCTTCTAGCAGCGGGTCGACGGCGATCCCCGCGACCGATGGCCCCTTTTCGCCGTAGGCCATCGCGCGCCAGTCGACGTTGACCGGGAGCCCGTCGAGAGTAATCTTGTAAGGGATCATGGGCCCTTCTAGCGACAGGGCAGAGTCGCCCAGACTGACATAGTAGAACAGATGCGCGCGCCAGACCGGGACATCGGAGGCCGCACTCAACTTAAGACGCAGGTCGAAGATCGTATCTTCCGGGTAGACTGCAATGTCGGAGTAGACCGGGGGCGCCGCGCCCGCCTGCCCGCGCATGGGCTCAAGCGAGGGCGCCCCTGCAGGCTCCTCCGAATAGATGTCAAACTGCTCTTTGGGTAGCCCTTCTGGTAGGTCTCTGGTCGGCTGCGGGAGCCGATCGAGCTCGCTTAGGTCGCCAAATGCAGATGCGCCGCCGGCGGTTGACCCCCCAACCATTGTCCAGAGCGACTGCAACCCATGCTCTTTTGAACTGGCCGCGGGGGGGTCGCTCGGCGTTAGCAGTTCACGCCATTTAGCACCATAGTACGCCGCCAGTATCTTGCCATCGGCCGCACTCCATACGGGAGTGCGGGGGTTCGCGCGAGTTGCGGCACGCGACCCGCGGCGCGCCGCATCGAGGACCGTACGAGGGACCCCGCCCAGAAACACAAATGCACGTACATGCGCGCCTGTAGCTGGATCTACCTGCGCAACCCACAATGGGTTGCGTGCATATGGGTTGGTATGCATACCTATTCTATGCGGTGGCTTCTCTGTAGTTGCAAATCTCATGTCATAGTTGCTTTTTGCTCAGAGTTGTTTTTTGGCGAATTATACAGACAACTTTTAGCGCGCAGCCGCAAAATTTGGAATGGACATGCCTGCAATTAAGAGAATTCCGAAGATGCGTACCGCACCTTCAATGAAAGACATGGCCTGCGACCTATTGTCGAATGCCTATGTGCTCATCCTGTTTATTCTGGTTATCTTGATTGCGATCATCTGCTGTCTCGGTGGGTCCAGTGGAATGCGCTCCGTATTCGGCGGCAACGAATCTGGCGACGACGCATTCGGCGGCCACGACGTGCTTGGCGACGAAGCAGATATATCTGGAGGCGGGTTCGGCCACGCCCGTCTGGGCATTCGCGAACCCTGGTTCTCAGATATGCTCGCCGGAAAGAAGAGGGTGGAGGGGCGGTTGAAGCGCGGCGCCGCCGCCTCACTGAAGGCGGGCGACACGATCACGATCGCCCGCAGCCGGCCCGCCGGCGACACGACCGAGCACCCCGGCGCCCGCCGGTACGACACCAAGGTAGTTCGGGTCACCCCCTACCGCTCGTTCGCCGAACTTATCAAGAAAGAGGGCGCCTCCACGCTCTTCCCCGGGAAGAAGGAGGAGAAGGAGGCGCTGGAGATCTACCGCCAGCACAGCACAGAGGCCGATGAGGCCGAAATTGTTAAGAGCGGCGCCGATGGCCACGCAGTTGTCGCCATCGAAGTGGCCCCGCTCTCTGCCGAAGAGCAGAAAGCACTGAAGGCCTTTAAGCCTGCGCATAAGATTCACGCGCACGCAAAATCCTCAACCGACCATTACGCCTGGTGATAATGCCATTGATGGTCTATGCCAATTTTTATGCCCCATCAGCATAGAGATGTGTCGGCTGTGCAACCTGCTGCCAGATATGCCAGCGGCGGCCCGCTGCATCTGCATGGCGGCAATTATCGTAGTGCTGATCGTACTGATTGTCCAGATTGCGCAGATCGCGCACATGGCAGTGCGTGACCACTTTACTATAGACCAGACAACTCCGGTAACGTCAACGGTTGACGGAATGAAGTACCGGGTGCATGGCGGCCACAACAATCCAGAAGAGGCGGCAAACCGGCTCGCGCAGCTCAACCAGCGGACTACCGACCTGTTGCGCTGGCTGCGGCGCCGCTATATCGGGTCACCAGGTGTGCCGCCCGCCGCCGCGCCCAGCGAGTTGACGGCCGCGCGCGTCGCGGCCGTCTACAACCTGCTCGCGCGTTATAACCCCGACAACCTCGCCGAAAACTCCCCGCTCGACGTCACGGGCGACAGCAGCTACTGCCTCGACAAGGGGGCGGTGATCGCGCTCTGCCTGCGCACGCGGGCAATGCCGGCGACCCGGGGGCGGCCCGCTGTCGCCGCGGGCCAGCTGCACGACCTGGACACGCTGATATTCGTCACGCTGCATGAGATCGCTCACGCCGCAATCGAAGATATCGACCACCCCCCGCAGTTCTGGTCGACCTTTAAGTTTCTGTTGGAGGAGGCCGAGGCCGGCGGCATCTACTACAGCCCGGATTTCGAGCGGTTTCCCGTCGACTACTGCGGGGTTCACGTAGACTATAATCCCCGGTTTGATACGGCCCTGCAGTTAATCTAGTTAGCAGTCTTGTAAATAAAGCCTTTTTCAGCATAATTGAACTGGTTATGCCTCTATTTATACGGAATGGATCCCGCAGATGATATTGTCAGTGACGCCGGCAGTGATGCCGGAAGCGACGCAGGCAGCGTGGCTGGCCATGATAGCGACCTCGATGATGAATTTCTGGCACCAGCAAACGCGCAGACGGTCCTACAGTACTCGGGCGCCGAGTGGCTGGACGGCATTCCGACGCGCGCCGACCTCATCGCGGCCAGCGCCGATGCGTCGGCAGCGGTCGCCCCGCTCGAGCGGGGCGACCCCGTGCGTTTCATGCCGTGCGACGTTGAGGACATCAACGAGTTCGAACGCAGCGGTCCTGTTTACGCGCTGCGGATCTACGGCGCGATGCCCGACGGCTCCAAGGCCGAAGTCACGGTAGTTGGAATTCGCCCCTTCTTTGACGTCCAGGTGCCCGACGGCGTGGCGCCAGCGACGACCGAGGGGCTCCTGCGCGCGCTCTTCAGCATCGGCGGCGTCTCGAAGAACAGTTTCGAGCGCGTCCGCGCCTTCCCCGACCGCGGCTACCGCGACCAGGAGGCCTGCTTTGTGCGAGTCTACTCGGACAACCTGCAGGTCCGGCGCCAGGCGCTCGAGGCCGTAATCGCCGCCGCCGCTGACCCCGGCGGCGCGCTGTTCGGGGTCGCGACCAAGTCCGACGACCGCTCGGCCTACTACCGCAAGGCCGCCCGCGAGCTCGGGCTCCCGCTGAGCGACTGGGCCGAGCTCTCCAACTACGAGTGGGCCGAGGGGCCGACCCCGAACTCGCCGCTCTGCGCGCACGTGTTCCGGGTGGCGGCGGCCGGCTACCGGCCGCTCGTCGACCAGTTCGCGCCGGCGGCCGAACGCGCGAAGGCGGCGGCCGCGCGCGCGGCCGACCCGCTGCTGGTGCGCGACCGCACGCTGGTGCTCGCCTGGGATATCGAGACCCACAGCGGGCGCGGCAACGGCGACGTCCCCGCGCCCGAGCACGCGGCGGACCAGGCCTTCATGATCTGCCTGACCGCCCACTGGAAAGATGACGCGGTCCCGCTGCGCCGCATCTGTATCGTCGATGTCGCAGTGGCGCCGGACGTCCGCTGGCTCACGGTCGTGTGCGGCTCGCCGCTGAACGTGCTGCGCGCGTTCGCCCTCTGCTTCCGGGCGCTCGCCCCCGACATCATTGTCGGCTTCAACGACTCCGGCTACGACTGGCCGTTCATCGTGGGAAAGGCGACGCAGGCCGGCCTCCTCGGCTGGCTCGTGCACACGATGACCGCGTCGCCCCGGCGCACGGCGCCCGACGACGACGCGGCGCGCCGCTGGAGCTACCGGGAGGCGCAGAAGATAAAGATCAGCGCCGAAGAGACCTTCCTGAGCAGCTTTCTGCGAGTGCCCGGTTGCGTGCCGATCGACGTGCGCGTCTGCTTCAAGAAACTCTTCCCCAAGAGCGAAACGCCCGCGGCCGGCTCGCTCAAGTTCTACCTAAAGGTGAGCGGCCTTGAAGGGAAGACCGACATGCCGATCAGCCGCATGTGGCAGATCTACGAGGCCGCGCGCGCTGCGAAGGGCGCCGCGGTTGCGCAGACTGCTGCAGACATGCGCGCAGTCGCGCACTACTGTATCGTCGACGCAGAGCGCTGCATGGCGCTTCTGGTGCGCCGCGCCGTCATCAGCGACTACCGCGAGGTGAGCACGCTCGCCTACGTCGCGCTCGCCGACTCGCACTACTTCGCCGGCGGAATGAAGGTGTGCAACCTGCTGGGCGCCTACGCCTGGCGCCGCAACGTGCTCATGACAATGCGGCCCGGCGAGCGGACGACTGAGGGAAAGTACCCGGGCGCCTACGTGTTCCCGCCGGACAAGGGGGTCGTGCCGGACCCGAACCGCGTCGCCGCGTTTGAGTTCGCGCATGGCGGACCGGCCGACGCGCTCGCGGCGGCCGCCGCGGCCCTCGCGCCGGACCGGCCGGTGACCGGCCTCGACTTCTCGTCGCTGTACCCGAGTCTGATCATGGCCTACAACCTGTCGCCGGATCGCTACCTCGCGACGGCGGCCGAGGCCGACGCGTGGCGCGCGCGCGGGGCCTCGATCCACGCGGTCGAGTTCCCGTACGGTGGCTCGACCGTACGCGGCTGGTTCGTGCGCCACAACAATGACCAGCGCGAGCTGGGCCTCTACCCGAGCGTGCTGATCGACCTGTTTGCCAAGCGCGCTGAGGTCAAAACAGTGCTCGGTGTGTTTAGCGCCACCCGCGAACAGATCGGCGTCGTGTATGCGCGGGCGGCCGCCGACGGCATCGGTGCGGCCGCCGCGCTCGCGCTGGTCACGGCCGACGCCGAGCGCGACCTCGCCGAGGCCTTAGCGCGCCTCGCGGCGCTCGATGCGGGGGCGCCCCCGTCGCGCGGCGCGACCGTCGACGAGGACCGGGCGGACGCGACCCGCCGCCGAAAGCAGGCGGCCGCGGCGATCGCTGAGCTGCGGCGCATCGCCGCGGCTGCCGATCCCACGGCGACTGACCCGGCCGTTGCGGTTGCGGCCGCGATCGCCGCCGAGAAGGCGCGCGCCGACTTCGACTACGTCTGCGCGAACGCGAAACAGGGGGCGCTCAAGGTCTATATGAACACCTTCTATGGCGAGGCGGGCAATGCCCTCTCGCCGCTCTTCCTGCTGCCGCTCGCCGGTGGCGTCACCAGCGCCGGCAAAGATAACATCCAGTCGGTCGCGGAGTTCGTCCGCGGGCGCGGGTTCGGCCTCAAGTACGGGGACTCGGTCTCGGCGGATACGCCGGTGATTGTCCAGTTCGCCGACAGCCTCGAAATCATGGTCGTCCGCGTCGACGAGCTGGCCGAGCTCGCGAGCGCGCCCTACGGTGCCTATGGCGATAAAGAGGCGGCCGACGTCGGCGCGGCGCGCCGCGCTCTAAACGTCTGGCGCGACGGCGGCTTCACGCCGATCCGCCGCGTGATCCGCCACGCGCACGAGCGGCCGCTCGTGCGCGTGGTCACCGGCCGCGGCCTCGTCGACTGCACGACGGACCATAGCCTGCTGCGCCCTGATGCCACCCGGGTCACGCCGGCCGAACTGGCCGTTGGCGAGCCACTGCTGCACGCCGACGACGCGGCGCTCATCGCGGCGCTCGCCGCGGCGAGCGCCACCGCAACAAGTGCTACCGAAAAAGCGCGCGCGCACTTCAGCGGCGGCTACTATGCGCACAGACAGGGCCACCATATCGAAAACGTCCCTTCGCCAACGCTGCTGATCGCCGCCCCGCCCCTGATCTACGAATTCCTGCGCGGCTACGTCGGCAAGGCCTTCTGTAGCCGCCACCAGAAGTTGGACCCGTACCCGCCGCCTGGCATCGCGCCGGGCCAACTGCGCACGACCGCCGGCAGCAAGTCGATGGCGACAGTCCTCTGCCTGCTGGGCCGGCGGCTCGGCTGGACCGCGGCGGTCACACCCTGCACCTGCGGCGGGTTCTCAATTACGTTCGGCGCGGCAACCACGGTTGCCGCGCCGAACATATTGAGCATCCAAGAGCGCGCGCCGCCCGTGCCGCCCGCCGTGGCCGCCCGTCTCCAGGTTATAAACCCCTACGTATACGATCTGGAGACGGGCAGCGGGCACTTCCACGTGGGGCCGGGCGACCTCGTCGTGCACAACACGGACAGTCTCTACCTCACCTGCCCGAGCGAGCACTTTACCGAGTGCGACGCGGAGTACGCGGCGGGCCGCGCGACCCGCGAGGAGTGGATGGCGGCCCAGGTGCGCATGACGATGCGCGTGATGAACCTCACGCGCGACCTCGTGAACACGTTCCTGCGCGAGCGCAGCGGCGGGAGCTACCTGAAGATGGCCTATGAAGAGGTGCTCTTCCCTGTCGTCTTCACCGGGAAGAAGAAGTACTTCGGCATCCCCCACGTGAGCGAGGTGAACTTCCGGCCGCGCGAGCTCTTCGTGCGCGGGATCGACGTCGTGAAGCAGGGCCAGCCCGGTCTCGCCCGCGAGATCGGCTACCGCATTATGTGGGCCTGCGTAGCGCTGGACAACAAGCGCGTGCTCCTGCAGATCGTGACGGACACGCTGCGCGACGCTGTCGTCAACGGCGCGCAGTGGAACTTCGAGCACTTCGTGAAGACCGACGCGTACAAGCCGCTCAAGAACAACATCCCCGTGCAGAAGTTCGTCGCGCGCATGCGCGCGACGCACAGCGCGCTCCAGGCGGCGGGCGACGGCCGGGCAGTGTTGTACGCACCCCCGGAGGCGGGCGAGCGCTTCAGCTACGTGATCGCTCAGGTTGGCCAGTTGTTCGACCTGCATGGGCGCAAGGCTGCGCTAAGCAAGGGCGAGCGCATGGCCTACGCGAGAGTCGCGCGCGAGCCCGGCAGCGGCGTCGAGGTAGATGTCGCCTACTACATGATGCAGTACGTGGCGGGCCTCTGCGCCCGCTTCGTCAACAGCGAGCCCGAGTTCGCAGCCGCGGGGGCCGAAGCGCTGGCGCGCGGCGAAGAGACCCGCGCCGATGAGCTCTCGCAGAAGGCGGCAAAGAAGGCCCTCGAAGATTTCATCAGGGGCCTTGGCGGCCTCGACCCGGTGACGTTGCGGAAACGGGGCGTCGCCTACCGGCGGGCCTATACCGCCGCGACCGCCGTCGCGCGGGCCGAGCTCGAGGAGCGGCTCGGCCCCGCAGCCGCCGCGACCCTCCAGGGCGACTGGATCAGTTACGAGATGTTACGACCGGACCCGTCGGCCAGCGCGATAGACGCACTGTGGTCGGCCGCGGGCGCACTCGCAACCACGATCGCGTCCGATCCCATGTACACGTTAATGCTCGCCCGGCGGCATGGCATTGCCGCCGATGGCACCGACATTGCGCCGCAGGGCGCCACCAGCAGCGCGAACCTCTATCGCATTGGCACTGCGCCGGGTCCGCGGACGCCCAGCTCGCGGACCGTGCGATCGGCAGCGTCGGCCCTTGACCGCCTCGAGGCGGGCGTCCGGGAGTCGCTGGCCGCGTTCGCCCCAGCCGCCGCAAATATCGCGACCAGGTATGAGATGGACCTTGAAAAACTGGTGAAGTTGCAGCGGCGCCAAGAGCACTCGGCCCATCCGGAGATAGGGGTCGCTGATGAGCCTGCAAGCTTACAAGCTTGCAAACTTGTAAGCGCCGATGCGCAAACAAATGTCAGTACTGCCGATCTTGAAGTGATCATGCAGCTGCGGTCGCTATGGCTCCGAGCCGTCGGGGTGCAGCTGGTGCGCGCGCGAACGGCCGAGTTTACGGCGCACCTGGCGCGGCTTAAGCTGCGGCGCACTGGGGGCGCTGTGCCGGCGCGCACCGCACGAGCCGAAGCAGTAGCTGCGGCGGCCGCCGCATATGTGCCGCATGGTAATATCACGATCTAAGCGGGTTGCTTCTGTATGTTTTTTGCCCGTAACTATTTTGATTGCCGGTTAAAGGTTTTCTCCTAATATACTTTGCAGTTCGAGACCACCGCTATCGGAATGTCGTGGTGCGATACTCTCATTGGCGCACTGATCGTCATGGTGATCTGGTGTCTCTACCAGCCCCAGCTTAATAACTATATGAAAACGGGCATGATGCCCGTTGCTACTGGTGGCGACGAAATTGCTACTGCCATGGTAGAAGGCTATAAACCTAGAGATCCGGGTGGACTTGTTCAGAGTAAAAGATCAAAATCGGGATTCACCTCGCGGAACCCGCCGCGCGAGCCCGATGACCCCTACACAAAGATCAACAAGTTCATCGATTACGCCCGTGGCATGCGCGCGAGCGACCTTGCGAACGGCAGTCTGCCGCCCTGGCAGGTGCCCGGCGCCCTCGAGCGTTACCACCAGTCGGGCGCGACCGTGCGCCCAGAAGATATCACTGCGGCCGACCAGGCTCAGTGGTTCAGCAGCCTGGAGAGCGGCAGCATCGGCCAGTACAACACCGAGCGCGCTTTCGACAGCAGTAACGACGCGGTGGGCTACCACGAGTCCTCGCCCATCGAGTACAACGATATGATCACAGCCACGGTGCTCGACCCCCGGGCTGTCGAGAACCATGCCAAGTGGGCCGAGTCGATGATCCCTTGGGCCGGCGTCTCGACCAGTCCAGACACGCTCGATGAGGTGCTAGAGGCGACGACCAACTTTACTGGATTGCGCCGCCCGCAACCGATCGCCCAGTACAACGCGCTGCAGGTCACCGAGCGCGACACCCAAACATTCTTGGGCAACCACAAGTTCAACTTTCAGGGCTGAGCGCCTGTTTAAGCCTGAGCGCCAACAGGCAAGTAGTAATTGTCAACATTTTTTCTGTAAGAGGCAATACTCGCCTACGTTTTCATAATTGATTAGAGGTTCGCGAACATATAGGTTCGCAAACCTATAGGTTCGCGAAGCACTTGCATGCGGCCGGCCAAACGGCGACGGTACGCAACGACAATCAGCGCAAGTAGCTGCCGCAGCGAATTAACAGAGGCGCTGCGGCAGGAGTTTGCACCCAAGGTCAACATAATTCGCCACCGGTCACTGTGGGGCAATGCCGTTGCCAACTTTAACCGGTTTGCAGAGAGCCTCGCCGCAGAGATAACATCAATGCGCGTCGAGGGTGACGAGGCCGCGTTCTGGAAGATCACATGGTGCGCAAACGCCGCGTCGCTAATGATGGGCGCAAGCCTGCCAGCCGTCGGCGGTGACGACACCCATTTGAGAGTATTGCGCACAGCCGACCAGCTCGCGGCCGCGGCCGACCGGCTCGCTCTCGTGCGCTGGTCTTCTACGGACCTGGACCGCGCATTTGCCCTCTACGGCGTTATTATCCCCGCACTTGAGCTCTACGAAACATGCTGCTTCCTGCGCAGCACTGTGGCGCAGCAGATGCTGCTGCGCAGTGCGCTGGTACAATCGACGCAGGGCGGCCCTGCCGACTGTCTGCTGATGGTGGTCCCAATCCTGTTGCCCAACCTCTGCGGCGCGCTCCGCTACCTATCAGAGGCACTGCCAAAAAGAATAGACCTCCTTACGCCTGCGAGGCGACCATACCCGCATAGTTAAACACAACGATATAGGTATTTGCCGAAGGCGCAAACATCCCCGGCTGTACTCCCATATCATTCAGTTGATACACGCGCAGAGTACTCTCGTTTTGCGCATCCTTGCGGAGCCCGCGCGCCCAGTAGTGGCCGCCGCCCAGCCCGCCCCAGTGTTCAACCTGGGCGACCACGCGGAACTCGTAGTCGCCGCCGGCGATCGCCGGGATCTGGAGCGCCGGCGGGAAGTAGCGCGGACGGTGCGCGCCGCCAAACCCCTCGTAGAGGTTGAACATGCAGAACATAATCTCGGGGATCATCGCCAGCCGGTAGTGCCGCGCCGCGACCGTAGGCGTGGTGCAGACCGGGCAGCGGTAGTCGCGCAACTCCTGGTAGATGTTCTGGATCGCCTCCGAGAACTGGGCCGGCGTCGTCGGCGCGCGCCGGTCCATATCGAACAGGTTGAAGTTCACGGCGTAGTCGGACATCGTCGACACCTTGTTCTGGCAGGTGAGGCAGTGCACGGTGCAGAGATACCGGTGGATGAAGAGCTGGGTGACCGGGCTGTCATAGCTTGCAGGCACGCCCGGCGGCAGCGCGGCGGGGGCGCGCGGCGGCGCCATCATGTCCAGCAGGAGCACGAGCGCCTCCGATGCGCTCTCTTGGCCGCGCCCGAACGCAACCGTGGGGCTCCGCTCGTGCAGGTCGGCGATGAGCGCGTGCAGCACCGCGGTAGTGCCGGCCTGTGGCGGCACGCCCGCGCGATAGCTCTGAACGTATGCGAACATCGCGCGGCCGGTGCGGCTGTGCGCCAACAGCGACTCGTTCGCGAGCACGGCCCGCGTGAATGCGGTGCAGCTGGCCAGCGCGGCGAGCGTGCTGTTCCAGTAGCAGGTCGCGCCTGTATTCTGCTGCCCAAAGGCGGCAGGGGCCAGTGCCGGGTCGTAAGCGTCTAGTTGAGCCGCACACATTATAAGAGTACCCACCCTGGTTCAATTATTTGCTGGCAACTGGATTGGGTGCTGCCGCAGTGCCTGCTGCAGTGCCTGCCACTGCACTGTTTGCTCTCGCCAAATCCACAAGATCAAGCGAGAGCCCATACTGCGTTCCACCATCGGCGCTGCGCAGCATGTAGCGCCGCGGCGCCACCAAAACGCGCACGCGCTGGCCGCGGAGGAGTGCTGCTTCTGCGGCCCAGTGCGCGCGGTAGCGTTTCGGCGCGACGATCGTGCAGACACCCCACGTACCATCGCTATCCGGCCGGACTGATAGCTCGTACGGGCGGGCCACCGATCGTGACCCGCCCGCGATCGTGTCGCAGGCGTGGCGCAGCTGCCACGCAGACGAGTCGCGCTGGCCGCCGGGGGCCTCATCAACAAGCAGCAGACGCAGCCGATCAAAATCATCACTCACCAGTAGCGTGCCTGTAAGCTCCAGATTACCGGAGGGTGCTGCCATAGTAGACGCGCACGTTTACGTGCCTATACATCACATCTATAAATGTACAAAAAATGTAGCGGCACATGGCGGCTTTTTTATACTATCTACTACAGAAGTGCCTGTTTATTACAGGCAAACACGGTATATACAGAACATGGTCATTATACTAAATTTACAAATCAGTGCCCTGGTCGTCATAACGACTAATCATCATCTTGTCCTTAGATGCGTAGACTTCATTTGGGCTGAACGGGTCGGCGCCATACTCGGTGATGGAGGCGGCGACGGCCATGTGTGAAGAGCGGAGCACGCTGCGACTGTGCGAAAGCTCGCGGGCCAGTTTCATTCGAACGATGCGCATCACATTGGTGATGAAGAACATGTTCCGGACAAACCGGGTGTCGAAACGCATGCGACCAATGGCTTCGAGGCGTTTCTTAGCGTCAAGGCCGCCGGGAAGCTCAACTCGTTTGATTGATTGCCAAGGTTCAGATCCACTGTTGGTCGCCGGATCATCCTCAGCATCGAGCCAGGTTAACGTGCCCTTGCGTCCGCCAAACTGTTCCGCTGCCGGCATAAGGATAGTTCCCTGACTACGGGTAGTCATGTTAATAAGGCGACTCAAAGTTTTTGAGTCGGCAATCAACATGGTAACAGTATTCAATAGCACTTGACCAAAGAAGTTGATTGTTGAATCAAGACCTCCCGCTTGTGCTGCGCCAGCGGGAGCTAATCCTAACCCATACCCCAACCGGGGATTGGCTGCTGTAGCAGTTTCTGTTAGCCTTTTAACATCTAGAACTTCTTCTGCAGCAGTTTTAAGAATCGCTAAATTACTAAATGGAAGCAACAGTTGTGCAATATCCTGAGACGATGACGCGGCGCCAGGGCCACCCGCAATCATGGCGCCAGGGCCAGCCGCAATCATATTTGCTTGATATAACTGTATTGCCGTTGATTTAGTCAGATTGGGCATCATTGGCGCAGGGGCAGCTCCGGGCCCCAGTGCGCCATCGATTAGACCAAGCGCCGCATTCTCGGCCAGAATTTCGGCCGCAATCACGCCTGCATTATTGTCCACCGCCTGGCCATATCCAGGTAGCCGCGCTGGTTCACTTAGCGCACGAAGCAGGCGATCTCTTTTTGTCTTTGCTTTCCACTGCGCCAGTGGGTTTGCCCCCGCCGGATGCCAATTCAGTCTAAATATCATATCTTTGAAACGCTGATAAGCCTGAATCCAGTTCTCACAAATTGCAAATATACCTCGTTTAGTAGGCGTTCCATCTCCTAGGTACATACGACGAAATACCAGTTCAGCGCACAAAGCCCCTACCATTTGACGCCCTTGTCCATTTGTCGTATGTATCATCGCTGCCGCGGCTGGCAGATCTCCTGCCGAGCCGTTAGCGCCACCAGCATTTTTTGGCGCTAGTGGACCATTTATGTCACCATTCAGAAACATAGTCATCCGGAACATTTCGGCGCTACCTGGTGCCTCGCGCCGAACTGCAGCAATAGCGTTCTGCATCTGTTGACGAGTTGCCGGACCGTCAACAGGTGCGCCAGCGCCCCCTTGAGCATTATTGATGCCAGTCGCTAGAGCCACTAACCGGGTGTATGTGGTGTGACCTACTAAGGCAGTTAATTGACCTGGAACCCCACTAATATCGGTAACAACCTGATGAAGGGATCGGTTAGGTCCACCAATTCCGTTAATTAAGTTTACAACCGCGGGCCAATTTGTGGCGGCCCAATCAAACCCAGCTTGGGTAGCAACTGCCGCTCCTACGATTGCACCGGCAGCCCCATCTCGTTCTTGTACATAGGCAGTATAGCCAGCAACGATGTTTTGTAAAGGACCATCTACAGCCGCCGCTTGCGGATTTGTATCGCCTCCAATCTCAATTAGCGTATTGTATGTAAAATCTGTCAAGTTGATGATATCGCGAATCGCCGATGTACCAGTCGTGTTGCGACCACGGCTGGCGCCAATGCCAACCAGAGGACCACCCTCGTCGTAATCGTGACGCGACTGGTACACGGAGCCGAAGAGGGCTTTATTGAAGAGCTGGTCCGATAAGAACTTGGGGCGCCCCATACCGATGCCGTTGTCTCCGCGGAAGATTCTGTGCACGAAACCCGCCGACCCGTTGTCAGTAACATCGCTGCCGTACTCGCGCGCGTCATCGATCGTGCAGTAGGGGTCTTTGAGGAGCTTCAGCATCATCTGACGGGCATTTTGAGGCGCAGCGCGATAATGATCGCCCAACATCTGCTCCACATACTGGTCGAAACTGGCTTCGTAGTTGAGTACGTTGGCGAGCGGGATTCCGCGCATCAGCGCATGGACGTTGATGGGAATCACATTCATTTCGATAATGTTATTGAGCTGCTCGGCTTGGCGCGCGGTGCCCTTATATTGAGAGGGCCGCTTCTTGGTCACACCGATGCTCTTTGATATTGCGTCAATTTCATTACTCTGGTCAGAGCTTTCAGTGACCTGTAGCAGACGATCAGGAGTAGTCACTATACGAATGCCATAAACACTATTTGCGCTGAGTGTGTCGCTACTTACTGTCGAATCGATAAGTTTACTGAGATTTCTGGTGTCCTCGGCGATATTAGCAGCTGGTTGGTCTCGCAGGTCGTCGATGATACCATTATCGACTGTGTACCAGTAGGGGTGAGCAACCGCACTATTACTGAGTGCAGCAGCCGCCCGTACCCCTAATGTTGATTGAATTATATCACCAGCAGCATTGCGCACAGAGGGCGTAACTCGTCGCTCGACTGCGCCACCATCCACAAGCTGTCCACGGATAACTCGAATGCGATCAGGCCCAACAAACGGACTGATCAAGCCTTTAAAGCACTTTGCATCAACTACCCACTGCAGCGCGCCGACCAGCGCGCGCATTGTTGACAGATACGTTTCAGACTGGATCTGCGCACTCCCAGTAACCGAACTGTTATAGGTATCAAGCACACCGCGAACCCCCGGCAGGTGTTCGTAGTCGATCCGACCTTTGCTGGCAAGCAGGCCCCGAACGCCATAGAGCATACGAAAGTTCGGTAAACCCATGGAATGTCCCGGGTACAAGATCGATGCGGGCTCATTGGCCTTTCCAACACGCACATGGTTTTTGTAAATCCCCACTTTGTAATTGATATATGGCAGTGTGTTAGCCTGATCAGCTATCACGCTGTTGCCGGTCACATCGGCGGCCTTGTACTCAGTGGTGTTGTCGCGAAGGAAGAAGAGCAGCATCGAGATGGGCATCAGTGGCGCCTTACCATTGCGGGTCGTGTACTGCTCGATGGCATTTTCGCCCGTCTGGAAATAGATCGGATCGTCAGCAAGCTCCTGCAGAGTCTCCGATGAGCTTGCGATGAGGGCTAGGGACCCGCTCGACACACCATCAAGAACCGTTGTAATTCTCATTTTCATGGTGGCGCTATCGGTTTTGACCCCACCGAGAGCGGGATTGGTACCGTTGCCCACATCCAGAGGATAGAGACATTTGGCTACGCCCGTATCCCCACCCGGACAGAATCGAGCCGCAGACGGGGCGGCGACGCCGCCCATCCGTCCTTGTATATCGTTATAGATAGTGACCCCCACTGCAATGTTGACGCCCACCGCGTGAGCGATGTGCTGGCGACTAAGATTGATAGCCGTTTTCTGAATAATCTGCTTGAAGAAGTCGCATTTTTGGACAACCAATTCAAACAAATGGATGAAACTGGGGAGGTTTGCACGCATCACCTCTTTCATGTACAGGGGCACATCGGTAAGCGTTGCCAGCAGATGGTCACTGACCTGAGTCGAACTATTGTTGTCACGCATGAGGCGTTGCAACACATACCCCAGAGACTCAACAAGAACACAGCCCGCCATTGGATCACCGCGGAAGCCAAATGTTCGATCCCGTGTATTTGGGTTAACACCGACTGCGGATATATTTTCACCCATCAAATCTGGATGGGATGAATTTGACGGGTCGAACACAGATCCGCTCGCAGTTCCATTCGCAAATGAGTTAATCAAGTTGAGGTAGATTCGGCGACCCGCTGCGCTGTCAGTGAAGGTTTCAATAAATCTAGCAACAAGTTGATTATAGCTAAACATGACACTACGAGTATCCGCCACAGTAGTTGGTGCCGTGGGGTCATATATCGGAATCCGATTAACAGTAGTACTACGGTATACACCATTTGATGGATACATAATATTTCTCCAATCAGTAAGAGCAGCGGCACCGGCAGCACCAGCGGGTTGTGCATAGCTAAATCCTTTTGGTAGAGGATTGACACGCGCTGGTGCTATAACAGGTACAGGACCGGCATCGATGGCCCGTTGCGATGCGATCAACCCAGAGAAGGTTTCAGCAAGCGGGACCGGCGAGAAATTGGTAGCCGCAAATACACCGACAGAATCTAACCCAGAATCGATCTGTGTTGCATCATAGTATACGAGTCCAGCTAGTGTGCTTCCATACCACTCATACCGAGCGCGCTGAGCCGCTTCGTTTGTAGGGAGCACTTCTGGGGTCAATGCATCCAGGCCAGCCAAAGGACCTACTAGTTGAGCATCCCCAATGCCATCAAATGATGTGTTGTGCTTACGAACCAATCCTTCAAAGACATATCGGGCCTTCTGCGATAAGCCTTCTAACGTTCTAGTACGGTTAACACTTGCCGGATCCATAAAGACATCTTGGTTACGGAAGAACACATCCATCAGATGCGTTTCGATCCAGTGAATTGATCCAACTGGGATACTCTGTCCAGATGCCTGTCGGCCGTCGTAGCGGTCAATCATCGCCTTCGGTAGATGGGGACGCATTGTGTCAAACTGTGATTTAACGTCCGACAGGATGCGCTCAACGACCTCTTGAAGTTTGCCGTAGCCGAGTCGGATGCCATCTTGGCTAATGCTGAGATCAATGAGCCCCCCACTTGAACTGGTTATGGCAAACAACTCTTCTAAGAAGACAGACATAATCTTTTGGTAGTTTGTAATGAGCCGTGCAAACAGACGCATTCTTCGGATCAGGGCGGCTCCTGCTTCCCAAGTAGCAGCAGGAGCCGCACCCGGAAATGCACCACTAGGGCTCTGTGATCCACCACATATCCTTTTAAGGTCGTCGCCCGTCATCACATCGGCGTACTTGGCATCGCCGGGATGGAAGTCCGTGCCAAAGTCACCTGCACCCGCAGCCGCAGCCGCAGGGAATGCATTCTCCGCATATGTCCAGGCAGATGTTGAAGTGGTCCGACCATTAACATCTTGATTGGTAAGACCGGAACGTCCACGATAATCGGTTGGAGCTGCGGCCGTTGACTCAAATGGACTATCTTGCGCATCCAGCAGAAATTCTGCCACATAGGTACCGAAATCGCTAACGCCCATCGGCTTTGATGAGGAATCGTAGAGTTCCGGTCGATTCAGAATCGAGAGTAGACCAGCTAAGGGGTGGTTAGCTAAAGTTTGCACCGCGGAGCCCGCAATCAAGCCAGCACCAGCAAGCGGATAGAATGTAGCGCCTGCTGCACCACCATGTGCAGCAGTAGTTATGCCCAGCTGGCCACCGCGAGTGAATGCATACACCGCATTCATAATACCAGACTCAATTGCCCGGGTGTCCATGGCAGTTAAACGGAGAGAGAACCGACGGAGCACAGTTTCAATCGCCGCCAGCGTGTTGAGACCGACAACAACCGTCTCATGGAAGATGAAAGACTTGCTGGACTCTGTCGCAATGTGATCGCTGCGGATCAAGGAGGCTGCGATGTGCATTTTGGTCCGCTCATCGGCCTTTGCGAGTTTACGTTGAGCATGTTTGATCATTTCCGTGTTCGAGTTTTCCACAAAGCTCGGCATCGATCTACCCATGTCCAGTTTCTTAAACAAGTTGTCTCGAAACTCTTCAAGAGCACTTTTGTAGGCACCAATCTCTGGTCGGTCCTTGAATGGGTCCTTTTCTTCTCCCTTCACCCAGGAGCGTTCATAGAACCGGTCACTGGGGGCGCGCCGTTTGGTTTCCACATCCCCTTCACCGGGCAGGATAGCATAATTGGTGTTGTCGATCTCGAAAGGGGCGTTACCAGACATCGTTTTACGCACAGTCAACATAAATTCATCATAGTCTGCCTTTTTGATGATGCCAAACCGTTTATTGATCTCTTTGATGAACTCATTGATGACCTGGCCAACAACACCCTCTGGGTTGATATCCTTATAGTGGGTGTAGATTGCGTTGATCTCGCTTACAAGCACTTGCACTTCGCTGTCAGAATAGTCGCCAGTCTTCTGCGCCAATGTGCGCAGGAAGATGAAGCGGATGAGGCCCGCAAAGGTACCCTCAAAGTCTGCTAACAGCGCAATCTTATGGATCGCCGGGCTGCTTGTGCTATCCTTGGCAGCAGACTCCCAGTTGAACATGTCATAATAGAACTCTGCCAGACGGGGAAGTCTGTAATAGAGTTCGGCGGCGCCCTCAATGGGCATCGCTGCACCATCGGCACCACCAACAATGATGCGGACGGGAGTGAGCTGATAAATAGGACCGGTGCGTTCAAACATGTCATAGACGCCAAGAACAGTCAATATTTTGGCGGCGATCGCTTTGATAGTGCTCTTGAAGAATGCATCCTCATCAACATAGTTTCCCTTGGTCTCTCCTCCTGCGCTCCCAAAGTATACCTGCCACGGCTGTACGGCAGCCACGGCAGGGATCTCAGGGCCCAACAAAGTGTCGGTTGCCGATGACTGTAGCGGGGTGGCTCTGGTCGCTTTCTGGACGGCATTAATCGACATCGCACTCTGTTTTAAGTAGTCTACAAGAGCTTTGTAGATCTGAGAGGGAGACATAAACACTTCAGAACGCAGTTCACGGCCACTAAAGACATCGCCGATACGCGCAAACGCATTGATAAGATTCTTCAACGCCTGAAAGTTATCGTATGCGGCAGTAACAGCCTTTTTGGCCTTTGAGATCTTGCTCGTCGCCGATGCACCCTCAATATTTCGACCAAATTCGGGGATACCCAATCGGTTAGCCTGTAGAATTGGCGCGACGCCGGCACCCCCTGGCTGAATCGAACTCAGCATTGCCTGGTAGTAGTGAGTGGTCTTTGCAATCCCTGTTCCTTGACTATTTAAAGTGTCATCGGTTGGCGCTCCAGTTGTGTCGTCGTATGATGGACTCTCCTCAAAGGCCTGCCAGATAGAGTCGCCCGTGGTCTGGTTGAACCACCGAGAGATCACTTGAGCGCCATCCAGCAACTTTTTAATATCACTGAGCGCCCCCGCATCCAGCGCCACCCCTTTCGTAAATGATTTGAGGTAGAGATCGATTGCCTGAATCGCACGATAGAACTCGATTTTAACTTTGTACTCATCTTTAATCATTTTGGCGGCCTCTTTGCGGGCTGCATTGCCCGTCGCATTCTGCGGAAACGCAGTGACTGGCCACGGGAAGTCACCAGTCGCCACGGTTTGAGTCGCTTGAGCCTTATCAAAGCCATCGCCCTCAAGGTAGTTAGTCAGCTCATGCTGCTGCTTCTCCATTTTGCGGATCTTGCTCGCGATTGCATCACCCAGCAGATCCGAATAGTCCTTTCCGTAACTGTCGAGCTCCGCGCCCGTCAGCGTGAGATTACTGCGAACGCGAGCGACGTAGTACAAGTAGACGAACTCGCTAACGGCTTCCTGCAGGCTGAGAGAACTGGATGCAATCTCGGGCAGAATACTGGTCACATCATATTGTTGACCCATACTGGATGTCTCCATCGCATTCAAACCAACTTTCTTCGAGAAGACCGTCGAATAGTAGTCGACAGTCTTCTCAATCCCGGTGACCGCCGCAAGAATGCGCGCAAAGTGGCTCGAGGTCCCGCGGTAGATCTCAAGCGTCATAAGTTCTTCACATGCGGTAGAAATCATTCGCATTCGGCCCATAAACACCTCCTTAAGCTTGCGAGCCTCCGCATCGGCAAAGCGGCCAATCAGAGCCAGCTCCAACCGTTCAGCCGAGCTACTTGTGTCCATGCGGATAGTATCAATAGCATTGCGCAGCGCATCAGTGTGGTCCGTTAGCGGAATCTCCTTGCCCAAGAGGGGGCCGATTGCCTTCACACTAGTCAAGAATTCGTCGTAGTGGCGCGCGAGGCGACGGGCGAAATCCTTGATGATGATTTCGTTCTCGCTACGTGACTTTTCGAGTTGGCGCATCGTTGCCGATTTGCCCTCATCTTCGTCGGCGCCACCGTACGCTCCGGTGACTTCGACAGCGCCACCGTACGCGGCCTCATAGTGCCCACCCATAATCGCGGGGGTCTCAAAGCTCTCGAGGGCGGATTCGAATTGAGGGTTACGGCGCTCGCCAAACGCCGTACGCAGATCAGTAACGGCCGTTAAGAACTTAGCGAGCTCGGCCGGCGGGATCTTGCCCGATTCCACCCGCGAGTCGAGCTTGCGCTCGAGGTCCTCAAAGCCGGGGCTGTCAAGGTAGTCACGGATCGACATGTTGGCAGCCTTCAGTGCCTTGTGCACGCGGTGGGCGACGCTCGCCGCGGTGCCCAGGCCGCTGATCGCACTCGCGAGCGTGTCACTGAACTGGCTCGTACCCGGCTTCAGGCTCATCTTCTTCATCAGCGCGCTCAGTTCGCTGTGATCGCGCATCGCGATCTCGAGCGACTGCGCCGCCGGGGGCAGCTGCACCTGCAGGATATTCTTCAACACCGACATCGTGCGCTTGTGCTCAGCGGAGGCCCGCGAGTAGATCTCTTCAAACTGCATGAGGTCGCGGCTCTGCTCGGCGTCGCCCGTCTTCGCAATGCGGGCGCGGATCTTGCGCATGGCCTCTGCCATGACCTCTTCCAGGACATCGAGCTGGCGCACAGCGTTCTTCACGGACGCGTGCACCGCGAGGAACTCGGTGTTGATGCCGGCCGAGAAGCTGTGGGCCCACTCGCCGACCTGGCGGCAGATTTCGACGGCCGACAGCGAAGTGTCAACAAGCTTCTCGCTCGGCTTGGTGGCGCCGGGGCTAAACTCATCGTTAAGGACATCCGCGATCACCCGGCAGACCTTCTGCTGCGCCTCCGCGGCGGCAGCAAACGTCTTTCCATGCTTCGGGTTTGGCAGCTGCTTCACCAGCTCGGCCACCACCGCATCGAGGTCACCTTCGGGGTTGACCGAAATGCCGGCGCGCTGCATTGCGCGCGCCAACCGGCGAATTATCTCCTCCTTTGATTTTGCCGAGAGACTCGACTCGTACTCGCGCAGTTCCTTCGTAATGCCCGCGGCCTCTTCGTCGGCGCCACCAAAGTAGCCGCCGACGCAGGTGCAGTCAGCGGCACCACCAATTACATCGTTTTCTCCAATAAATGCCATCGCGCGCGCATATGCATGCGCGCATCGCTCAGACACAGACGCTCTGGATGAACAAACACCCATGGTCTATGATCGCTGTATAGTAGTGGGCAAAAAAGTCCAAAAGAAAAACTAAGCGCATGGTAGTCAACAACTAGATTGTCAAATGCTAAATCGCCCGGCAAGGGTCACCCGCACCGCTTCGATCTCTTCACTGGTCAACTCGGCATTGCCGCGTGTCGACGATATGAAATTGTGTGAGCTGGTTATCCCCTTGACAGTGTTCAGCGAAAAGTTGGGGGTCCCACCTCCAGCTGATATGCGTTGAAGCACCCGCTCTGCTGCTGTCTCTGCCAGAGAATGCGCCTGCATTAAAGATGGCGCCTGCGTTAAAGAAGCCGCCTGCGTCATCTCGGCAACGCATACAGTAGCGCTGACACTATCCCAGGCGAACTGAACAGCACGTCTGATATCATCGATGCTGCAGTGTAGGTCGGGGCCGCACACGATAATCGAGTCTAGTGTGAACCAGGTCGGCAACATAAATATTGACTTCAACATAATGGCTCCTTGGCGCACCGAACTGTTAATAAAGCCCAAGTCAATTTCAACCCCCACTGAGATCAATATGCGCGCCCAGCCTGCGGCTGTATGTGTAACATTGAGATTGGGTAGAACCATTCGGTCTACGAAGATTGAGATCGAGACCGTGGGCGGCGGGTGGAGTGCGCTAAGGGCGCGGCCCGCCGGTTGTATAGATCTTGCAGCGCTTAATGCAGCATTTAATGCAGCGGGCGTTGCAGCGCTTGTTGCAGTGGGCGTTGCGGCACTTGTTGTAGTGGGCGTTGCGGCACTTGTTGCAGTGGGCGTTGCAGCACTTGTTGCAGCGGGCAATGCGGCGCTTGTTGCAGTGGGCGTTGCCGCAGGCATAAATGAGACCAAACTAAATACGGACCCCCTGTTTGGCGCCGACATTATTATTTAGGTAACCGTTGCAGTTTCAATTACTCGGCAACGCGGCCGAGTAATCAGAAATTCTTCCGATTAAAAACATATAGAATAATCCCATAAGGATCATGGCTGAAGAAGGCACCTGGCAACAGTTGACAACCGGAGGTGCGGCAAAGGGCCGCCGAGGGCGCAAAAAGACCGGAGGAGCTGGTCTCTTTCAATATGGCACATCTGAACAACGCGTTCGCATTGCCTATCAAGTTGCACAAAACTTCAAACGCGACTATGCTCAGCCGGATAAGCCCAGACACTATCTGCGCTATATAACGTCCCTGCTCGTCTGCCTGAAAGAGTGCGGCGATGGCCAGCTGACCGAAGAGGCCAAAGAGACCCTCAAGAAGATTCTCCCGCTGCTTGACCTGAACCCGTTTATCTCATTCTATCTGATTCTGCAACCCTACCGGGGGCTTGAATTGAACCCCCTCGTTAGTGAAGATCTGATCACTGCTTGGGTCGCCGGCCACCTCACAAAGAACATTCCCGAAGATGATGCGGCGGTCAAAGCAATCTACCTTGGATTCTTTGACAATGACTTGAATACTATCTATAAGGAGGCGCGCATTGACCAGAGCCGGGTCGAAGAGGAGATCGACCGCCTGCGTGTTGCCATTGACAAAAAGCCCCCTCGTGAGGCTCGCGGAGAGATCGACGCCGCATACAACAAACTCCAGACATCTGGCAAGATTGGAGATGTACAGGCAATTCCTGCTATGACCTGCAAATGCCTGGCCGACTGTCAGCTCGCCTGGCAGGACACATTCCGGATCACGATTGGGGCCCGTTTCGACGCGGCCCGCCGCCGCCCCAACCACGAAGAGTTCCAGAAACTGCTTGAGTTCATCTACTGCAGTATGCCCGGCAACGACTTCGACTGTGAGCTCACATTCTTGAGTGATTCCGCTATGAAGTACAATGTCGGGTCCCGCTTCGATCTGCTCATGCTGTACAAGTTTATGAACAGCTCAGATTTCCTCTACCGCGCAAACGCATCTACGCAGGCCGGCGCCCCCAGCGGCACTCTGGACCCCTCTTCGGACGAGATCTACAACCGGAACGGTTACGTGATGCGATGGATGGGTAACCTTTCGACTACGGCGAGTTCGGCCCAAGCATTGCAGAAGGGCCGCGGCGGTGTTCGCGCGCTTGAAGACTAGTAAGCGCATACAAGTAAGCGCAGACTTGATATTAACAAACCATCATTTTTAGATTTGAAAAGGAGATGCCCTCTTTATAGAGTCATGTTAACCCCTGTCCGCTGTTTCACCTGTGGGGGCTCTACTGGCCATGTTGCTACTGTATTTGCCGCTGAGCGCCGGCGCCGCGCTAAGGCTACGCTGGCCGAGCGGGGGACGGCGCCCAATATGGCTATGGTTGACGCGGGCCTGCAGATGGCCTGCGGCGACGTGCTCGACCGGCTGAAGATCGACCGGGACTGCTGCCGAAAGGTACTGATCTCAGCTATGATATTCCAAGACCACTACTAGTTGTCCTTGTCCTGCCGGACAGGCTGGGTTAATGGGCGGGCTGGATTAATGGGCGGGCTGTTTTTTGGGCGTTATCTAGTCTAGAGCTGCAGGAAAGCCAGGTCCATCCGGCAGGGACAAGCCCGTCTGGCAGGACAGGCAGGGACAGGCAAAACTGAAACAGGTGTTAGAGTTATATTCGTATACTTATACAGCATCCGATCACTTCACCAAAAAACTATGGCATCCGCAAACCGATTCGAAACCAAAACGCAAGCTAAACCCCGCTCACCCACTGTCTTCCACTGCAAAGAGATGGCGGCGCGCCTCTTGGCCCTAAAGCAGGCCAACCCTCAGGGCGACTGGTGGGCGCCCGCCGGTCAGAAGCCGGCCATTCGGTTCGACTGGGACGGCCTGAACGACAAGAAGGTTACCAAGTGGGTTAACGCCTACTACACGGACGGCACCGGCGTGTCCGGCCCGATCGTCTTCAAGTTCGGCAGCGTCCAGGCGAACGGCACCGACCACGAGGTGCACACGGGCCGCATCGAGCCAAACAGCGACGCGGCTGTCGCCGAAGTGAACTCCGGCATCGCCGACCCGAAGTTCCACGTGAAGAAGCGCCCCGGCGCACCCGGCCTCAAAGTTATGCTCTACGCCGACCGCGTAAAGACTGAGGCCGACGGCTACACCCTGCTCACTGATGAGCAGGGCAAGCCAATCCTGCCCGCCGACGACAGGCGCTCGCCGCTCTACATGACAGCGGCGCTCATCGGCGAGGTCTTCGCCGCCGAGTGCGGCGTGCGCATCGCGCGCGGCCAGGCGATCGTCGAGGCGGCCGTCTTGAGCACGAGCGATCCGCGCACTGGCATCGTGAAACACGCCCGCCGCGACGGCGTAACGGCCGCGGCCGTCGCGCAGTCGAACCCGGCGAAGGGCGCGTTCATGTCGCCCGACCAGCTCGCCATCCTGCAGAAGGCCTACCCATCGAAGGGCAACGCAGACGTGGCGCTGATGACCGCCGGCGCGATCGTCAACAATCTGAAGATCTCGCCGACGGTCCGCGAGGTCTTTGGCGGCACCAGCGTCAACAAGGGCCAGTCGCGCCCCAACCCCGTTGTCGACATCAACCTCAAGCACAATGAGGCGGGTATCTTCAACAACAAGATCTACGACATGAAATCGCTCTCGTATGTTGGCGGTCGCCCCTCCTACGATGAGCTGAAGGTCGGGGGCGTTCCGGTCAATGCCGACAACATCCACCAGGCGATCGAGTCGCGCTCGGAAGTCGACGGAATTGTCAAGATGGACAGCGTCTGCTTCAGTCAGGTCTGCATCTCGATGCCACGCGAGGCGATCATGCTCTTCGTCAAGCGGCCGGACGTCGTTGTTCGCTCCGACTTCGAGTCGATGTACAGCGACCTGTCGCTCGAAGAGAGCGTTGCGCCGGCGGCCGCAGAGGCAGCGGGCGCGGACTCTTCGCGCCCAGCGCGGGTCACCGGTGCAGCCGCCGCTGGTGCAGCCGCCGCTGAAGCTGCCGACGATGGCACTTACGATGAGCTGTTAGCCGAGATGGGTGCTGACGAATAAGCGCGCCGCTTCTATTTTTTGTTTAGCATTTTCTATCTAGTCTGTTTGGCGCTTCTATAAAAGATGCGGCTTGCAAAAGCCCTTGATCTGCTTGCGGCGCTGCGCAAGCAGCTGCGGTTCAGCAACCAGCGACCACGCCTCATTACAGTGGGCAGCGTACGGCGTGGCGAGCCCACGGCGGCTGACCTTGACCTGCTGGTCGTGGTGCCGGACCGGGCCGATTTTCAGAACACGCTTGCATCAGCGCACTTGCGCGACTCGCCCTATGTAATCACGGGCGACCGCGGCAGCGGTGCGCGCCGCCGCTCGCTTGTGATTACAGGCCCAGGCGTGCGGCGCATCCAGGTCGACCTGTTTCTGGTGCGGCGCCAGGAGTTGCCGTTCGCGCTCTTCCACTACACGGGGAGCCGCCAGTACAATATCCGGACGCGCGCGCACGCGAAAGCGCGCGGTTGGCTGCTCAACCAGTATGGAGTATTCTATGCGGACCGAGTAAACACGCGCGTCCGGGGGACGTCGCACCTCAGCACCGAGCGCGAACTCGCTACGGCGCTCGGCGTCAGCTACCGGCCGCCAACCGACCGCAGTAAGTAGTAAAAAAGATACTCTATTTTTGCTTACAAATCGTCTAGAATACTGTCAACCGAGCGTGTGTTCGCGCGCACGAACCCTTCATCTACAACGAGAGTGTTGTAGATCGTGCCGATGCGGGGCACTGCGCCGAGGAGCAGGGGTGCCGCGATGCCGCTCACACGCGTGCGCGCCCCCGCAAGCGCGGCGTCTGTTACGACCTGGATGGGCGCGCCGTATGCCATGCGCAGGAAGACATTTTCGTGCTCGCGCGCACCCAGGCCGCCCCGCTCGATGCTTGTGAAACGCCCAGTGCGCATCATCTCGTCCGCGTAGATCTGGAGGTGCCGCAGGTTCGGCGCGCTGTCCTCCATAAAGCCGCGCGTCTCGCTGATGATCTTCGCGCGCGCCGCCTCGATGCCGAGGAGCTTGCATGTGTCGCCGATGCTTGTTGAGATCGTGTTCGTCGCGTCGATCGCGCGGTGCATGAGCGCCGCATACATGTTCGTGCCGACAGTGCGCACGGCCCAGCACTCGCCGCGCACGAGCTCGCCCGCCGGCGTGAACCAGATATCGGGGGTGCGCTCAGCCGTCGCACGCATGATCCCGGGGATGCCGCGCACCGGTGTCTCCATCATGTCGGTGAGGGCCTCGCTCGCGCGGGTCTCCAGCAGCGCGTCTTCGCCGCGGCGAAGCGCGCCGGCGCGCAGCCAGATCCGGACGACCACCTCGGGCACCGACTCGCTCGTGTGCACAATGTAGGCGTTCGGGTGGCGTGCGCGCAGTGCGCGCACGAGCAGCTCGAGCGTCACGGCCTTCAGCACCAGCGCGCCCTTGTCGAGGATGAGGCGAAAGCACCAGTTGGTGAGGTCGCTCGGCGGGCGCACAAGCGGGTGCGCCCGCGAGAACTCGCGCAAGAACTCGGCGTCGTTCGCGAACGGCGGGTAGGCGAGCGCGCCGATCGGCTCGAGGATCACGTCGTGCTGCCGCACGAAATTGGCGACCGTAACGAACTCGAGACTGACTGCGATTTCGGCGGCCGCGGCCTCCACTGCCGCGAGCGCCGCTTTGTCTGCGTGCTCGGGCAGGCCCAGCACGCTCGGGCGCAGCCGCAGGAGCATCGCCGCGCTCTGCTCTTCCGACACGGGGCGCGCGCCGTAAATCTCGGACACGCGGATGAGGCCCGACTTGTTCGTCCCGCCGCTGACACTGCGGTGGTGACTGTCGAGCATATACTGTGTGAGCGGCTCCGAGATCGACTGGGCCGCGAGAATGCCGACCGCCGCGCCGTACTCGATGAGGCTAGCGGCATAGCGCTGCAGGATGGCGTCGCACACAAAGCTCAACTGCGCGTCGGTGAAGCGCGTGAGCTGCTTCGGGCCGAGCTCGGCGCGCACGACCATCGCGAGCGTGGCGGCGGCGGCGCGCAGCGTTTTAGGGACTGGCGCGCGGCGCCGGGCGCAGTCTTCATTGAGGAGCGTGTAGGGCAGGTCGGCCGCCAGCGCCTCGACGCGTGCGATGCGCGCCGCGAGCCCCTTTGCGCCACCGGGACACGCAGTGGCTTCGGGCGCGCTCTCGGCGGCCGCGCGCCCGCGTTTTGGCGGCGCGCTCTGTTCGGTGCCGCCAACAACGGCGGCGCCAGCCATCGCCGCGGCGGCGACGATGCGCGCAACATTCACGGGGCCGAGCAGCGTCGACGGGAAGCCGACGCCAAAGTTGGCCGCCATAATGCGTTGCCAGCAGCCGCGGAAGTTGTCGCGCTCGGCCTGCGCGCGGCCGAGCGCGGCGTCGACTGCGGCCTGCGCTGCAGCAATGTCGCTGGGGGACTCGCCGGCGCAAACGGCCGCGACATCGACCCAGAGGTGCGCGCGCAGTGCCGCGTCATCCATCACCGCGGTGCGGATCTCGACCTTCTCGAGCTCGCGCGCGTCGAGCCCGTCCTCGCCGTAGAGGAACTGCACAACCTGTGTATCCTTTGCGGCCCGGCGGTGGTTGTCGATGATTGTGCTCTGGTTGTTCATCACACCCTTCCGCATGAAGTAGCCGGTGGAGGCCGTCGAGAGCGCCTTGTTGATCAGATCGTAGCGGTCGTGCATATCGCGGAAGACAAACTCGCCCGTCGTGAGCCCGGTGATGTAGCTGTTGGCCACATAGCCGTGGGCGCTCGGGGCCGTCGAGAAGCGCGGGTGGTAGGCGAGCGTGCGGCCGAACGCGAACTGCGAGCGGATGCGCTCGCCGTTGATCAGTGTCTGCCCGATCGCGCCGCAGATCTGCACGATGTTCGGGTTCTTCCCCTTCGAGCCCGTCGCGATCATCGTGAAGAAGCCGTTTGTGTCTGGGCGCATGTCGCCCAGCACCAGACGCATGATCTCGCTCTCGGACGCCTTCAGCGCGGCGATCTGGAGCTTCTCGTAGAACTCGTGGACGGTCGCGCCGATCGGCGCGACAATCTCGCCGCGCAGCAGCCGGTCGGTGATCAGCTGCGACTCCATAATCACGCCCGACACGAGCTCGCGGAGTTTGCCGAGCGCCGCCTCGCCCGGCAGCAGGTCGGCGGTGCCGACAGTGAAGCCGCTGCGCAGCAGGAACGCGAGGGCCACCTGCTGGGTCGAGTAGATCAGGTCGAGCGCGCGGCTCGGCCCATACTCACGCGACACCAGGTGGTAGAGGGTGCCGCTCGTCGAAGCGCCGACGGAGGCCTTGTCGAGCACGCCGCGCGTGAGCACGCCGCGCTCCATCACAGTCAGCGTCTCGCTGGGGTCGTACGTCTTGTAGGGCGCGTAGACAGCGCTGAAGCTGCTCGGCGGGCGCGAGTAGCTCACGGGCGTGTCCGCGAAGAGAATCGACACGAGGTCGCGCCCGGTGTAGAGCGCGTCCGCCGGCCGCTCGTCGAAACGCGGCGGCTCGCCGCTGGTCGCGAAGAGCGCCATCGCGTGGAACTTGTCGAGGCGCACTGCGCTGCGCGTGAGCTCGTAGCAGCCGATCACCGAGTCCTGCACCTGGCCGTTGACGGGCGCGCTTGTCTTCGTGCTGATGTACCAGTTCGAGATGCCGGACATGATCGCGGCCTCGGCGCGCGAGGAGGGCTCGCGCGCGACCCAGAGGTTCATCTGATCTCCGTCGAAATCGGCGTTGTAGAGCTCGCAGGCGAGCACGTTCATCTGGAACGTGTGCACCGACGGGTCCTGCACGACGACTACCCGGTGGACGCCGATCGACGAGCGCTCGAGCGTCGGCGCGCGGTTGAAGAAGGCATAGTCGCCCGTCACCACGTCGCGGTAGATCACGTCGCCGATCTCAAGCCGCGCGTCGCGCAGGCCACCGACGTCGTGGCGCGTGCCCGTCGCGCGCCGGATGATGTCGGTGCAGCCGGGGTAGGCGCGCCGCGCGTTCAGGAAGAAGCTCGTGAGCCGGTCGCGGTTGTACTCCTGCACGGTCTCCTTGACCTGGAGCGTGCGCGCGAACTCGAGCGGGATCCCCACCTCGTCGATGCGGAAGCGCATGCAGCCGCTGATCGTGCTGCGGCTGATGTAGAACACGCGCTTGCCGAGCAGGTTCGCGCGCAGGCGCCCCTCCTTCCGCAGCAGGTTCCGCAGGAAGCTGTGCACGGCGCGCGCGCCCAAGACGAGCCCGCGGCGGCCGCTGCTGCCCTGCGTCGCGCTCGTGCCGCTGCTGCCCATCACGATGTCGTAGTAGATCTGCTGCATGTTCAGGACGGCGCGCTCGAGCTCGCCGTCGACCGGCGGGGCGCCGCTGCCGACGCTGAGCATCGCGGCCGGCAACACCTCCTTGAGCTGGCTGTTGCGCTTGACGAGGTGCTGCAGCAGGTTAGTGCTGTCGTGGTAGCTCGCGCCGGAGGCCCCGCCGAAGCTGCGCACGTTCGGGCGCACGGTGTTCGGCGGGACGCAGATGCGGCGCAGCACCAGGTTGCGGGGGTGCGCCGCCGCGCCCAGCGCCTCGGCGGCCGACTCGCTCACGCGCTCGAGGATCGCGCGGATCGCGTCCGGCCAGATCCGCTCGCCGCGGCGCTCGGAGCGGGCGCGCGGGGCGCGCTTCTCGCCGGCGACGGCCTGCTCGGCCCAGAACGTGAAGTGGTCGTCCTCGTCCTTCACGATGCGCGGGTGCGGCACGCCGCAGCGGCGGCAGGGGCGCCCCTCGACGGCGGCCTGCGCCACCTCGGCGAGGCGTTTTTGCGGCGGCAACTGCATGTAGCGCTCGGGCTCCAGCACGATCTCGCCGCAGTTGAGGCAGAGCACCCGCAGCCAGCGCCGCACCTCCGAGATAGCCACGGGCGACAACACCGCGACCCGCAGGTCCAGCGAGCCCCGGTGGCCGGGGCAGAGTTTCTTGTCATGTTTGCAGGTCTGGCAGGAGTAGCTGTAGTCGGTCGTGCCGCAGCTCTTGTCGTAGACGCCGCCGGGGACGGGCTGGCCGTCTGGCGCGAACAGCTCATAGCTGGTGATTTTCTTGAAGCTCGCGCGCTCGATCTCAGCATCGCCCGCCAGCCCAAAACCAACAGCAGTGATTTCAGAGTACCCGGCCATAACTAGATGGCATATAACTTACGGATAAGGCTTCAAAAGCAAAAAACAATCCTTATAAGGGTTTATAGCCTTTTTAATAGCACAGTGCATTTGCCCAATTGTGAGATAGTAGTGACGCACTTTATAGCTATCGACCGAGTGGTGTAACAAATGGATTTTGATGGCATCGTTGCGCCACGAGGGAAGGGGTCCTCTCCCATAGTTAGAAGTGCACTTACTACCCCGCCGGGAGCCACTGGCAACCACGCGGCGGCGCACTATGTGGCCCAAGAACTGGCATATGCCCAGGCGCGCGCGGCCACCGATGACCTGGCCAGCCGCTGGACGCCGGCAATGGAGAAGCTCGCGCGTCGCGCTATGAAGAAGGCGACCCGGCTCGCTTGGCAGTACGAGGCGATTGCTGACGCCGCCCGCCGCCTCAACGACCGGCTCAGTATTCTCTCGGGCGTGCTGGGCGCGCTCGTGGGGACCGGCAGCCTTGTCGGCGCGGCGACGCCCGTGAGTGCAAACCCCGCAATCGGGATCGGGAGTGCATCGTGGCCCACTGCTGTCAGCGTTATAATTGGCTACGCGATCTCGGTTATCGCCGTGCTCGTGACCAATTGGCGCCTCAGTGAGATCTCGTCGAAGGGGGTCACCGCGAAGGTGGGCCTGCTGAACACCGCGCGCGAGATCCGCTGGCAGCTCGCGCAGCCGGCGGCCGACCGCGCCGACGCCTATGAGTTCGTGTACGCCCGCGAGGCCGAGATTGCCCACATCCTCGCGGCGGCGCCGCCGCGCGAGGACTGGGTGCGCGAGAACTACCAGCGCGGCGTCGCCGGCGGGACGGCCGCCGACGAAGATGTGCTGGACGAGACGCCACCGGCAACACCGCCGGCGATTACGCACACTGCTATCACGCACACCGCTATCGAACTGCCACCGGTTGCCGAGTCCGCTACACCCCTGCGGCCTGCTGCCGAGTTAATACAGCGTGCTACCGAACTGTTTCCACGAGCGGCCGAACTGGTGTTGCGTGCCGTCGAGCGGTCGGGCGAACAGGCTGGCGAGCAGACCGTCGACAGCCCTGAACCCAGTGGTGATTTGGCAGCTGGGCAATTGTCAATGCACGCTGGGCAACTGTCAATGCACGCTGGGCAACTGTCAGCACGCGCTACAACTCCAAGTCTACTGCAATCAGATCCGCTACGCGCGCTCGCACTGTTACAGGGTGCGTTTGATGCAGCACGCGCCAAGTGAAAAAATCATAACATACTTTAAGCGCACTCACGCATCAGGCGCGCGATCGGATCCGCATCGGGCCCACTCTCATATGTACGGAAGGCGAGCGCCTTTGCCTGCAGGGGCTTACCCGTCGTTGGCGAGAGCTCCTTATATTCGACAGTGAGCGGCTTTCCAAGCACATCCCGCTCAAAGCGCGTCACTGGCGGCTGGTGTGCCGCCGCGACGTTCACGCCAAGGCACCCATATATTTTGTACCGCTCGGCATACGTCATGTTTTTCGGTGTGACCGTGAATGTTCGGTCGGCCGGGTCGAGCGCGCGATCCGCGGGCACTTCGCAGACCCAGATGACAGCGCCCACCTCCTTTCCGCGCCCACCCTGCGCGTAACCCACCACAGTGAACTCCGCGTCGTGTGTCGGTTTGATCTTTAAGGCGTTCGCACTGTGGTAGCCGTTGTGCGAGTAGCGGTAGCCGGCCGCATCGCGACGGGCGATCGCCCCCTCATAACCTTCGGCCAGGTATGCCGCGGCCAAAGCGTCAACCGTGGCCTGGTCGGCTGCAGGGCTGTTTGCAACCCGCTTAATGTGCGCATGCGTGCTTGCCGCACTTGATGCCGCGCTCGATGCCGCGAAGAACTCGTCAACGAGAGTTTGTCGATCACGGCTCAGCATGTCACGGCCGGCAGCTTTAGCCATCGGCAGAAATGCATCAAACACATGGTAGTTTAGAGAGGGGTCGCCCGCCGCATCCGGTCGGCGGGCCTGTCCACTAATCTGATTGAGACCCTCGCCATGCTTGTAGAGCTCGCCATCAAGGTACACGTGCGCGAGCGCACCGCTCGCGCGCTCTGCTTCCAGTGCGGCATTGGCAAATGGCGCGCGACTGGCCAGTCGCGCCGCCCACGCCACGAACATGCGGGCCAGCTCCTCTGCGATACCGTTCTGGCCAGGGTAGTCAAGGGCGCTGCGTGAGTAGCGGATAATAGTGGGTGCTTCGGCGCCTGGCACTGCCGCCGCAACAAACCTCACTCCATTTAGCTTGCGCTGGACCGTCACGCCGGATTCGAAATCGGCGGCGGTGAGTGGCGCGTCGATCGCCGGCTTAATTAGTTGGGGCGGGGGGCGCGGGTCGTAAGCGCCGACTGCGGGCAGCCCATCGGCGGCGGGCGGCTCATCGGCGGCGGACGCTCTATCGCCCTGTGCGCCACTCGAATGCGCCTTGCGTAACTGCTTGTTGTACAGGCCGAGTGCATCGCGCAACGCCTGTGTGAGCGCGTTGGTCGCATTCTTCTGGCCGAGGCGCTTCCCCTCGGTCACGTATGTGGGGATGATGTCCCGGATCTTTCCACCCACCTGACCAGACTCGTTTCGGTTTTCTGCCAAATGATCCGGAGGGAGCAGGCCAGCGGGCGCAAGCATGCTGTCTATAATAGGGACCGGCTCGAGTGCGCCATCGGCAGCCCGCCGCAGCAGCGTTGTCTTGATTGTCCAGGTACGCTGCGCGCCACGAGCGCCCTCATATAGTAGCGTGGGAAACTCGAAAACCGTTCGGTCCGGCGTGAAAGAGCCCGGGAGCGTCCCATCTGCTATAGCCTCACGCATATCTGCAATATTGATTGAACTGGACGCCATATTTGACTATATACAGGTGACGGGTGTTTCAAATGAGTCAAACAAATTTGAAACAGTCAACTATACCTCAACATGATGAGCTTTCCGGACTGGGTCGTTCAGGCAGGCCACCGCGAGCGCACAGATTACGGAGAGTTTGTGACCGCGCCCGACTCGATCTACTCCTGCCTGTTGCCATGGGCGCTGCGCGAAACGAGCAGCGTCTTTCGTGAAGAGTGCCGTGCGTTGGGCCGCAACGAGTTGGGCCGCGGCGCGCGCATCGTCGATGCGACAGCGAATATTGGCTGCGATGCGGTCAACTTCTGTCGCATGTTCCCCGGCGCACAAGTGACTGCCGTTGAGATTAATCCGGCGACCGCTGTGCAGCTGCGCCAGAATGCTTCGCCAGAGGGTCCAGCCCGCTACTTTCGCCGCGGTAGGTTGCTCGAGACGCTAGAGCGTCATGCGGCTGGCGAGCTCCCTCCGATCGAGGTCGTGCAGGCCGACTGCGTTGAGTACCTGAGCAACTGTGGGCGCGTTGACCTGGTCTACTTCGACCCGCCCTGGTGTGAGCAACTAGTTGTCGGCGCCGCGCCGGGGGCCGCTGCATCAGCTCGCCCCCAGCGCCGCGCCAATCTTGAGCTGGGCGGGCGCCCCCTGAGCGCCATTGCCGGAGAGACTCTGCGGAACAACGCCCCGCTTATTGTGGTAAAAGTACCGCCGGAGTATGGTTCGGCCCAACTCTCCGAAGAGATCAGTAGCGCATTTGGTGGCCCCGTGGATGTGCGCGCGTACGACATCCACAAGCCCCGAGGAGATACCGCATATAGACTGATGTTTGTGCGTGCTGCATAGGCACGTATTGGTCTGTTTTTTACCCCATTTACTAAATTGCGCAAATCCCCTCTGGTAGATTGTGCAAACCCCACTCTACTGAATTAGATGGACTTTTGAATCCATTATATGCTCTATATAAGCAGAAACGCTTCTGCTGCGAGTATGTCTGGAAAGCACTCACTCGATGCGATCGTTGGCACTTTTCGGCGCGAGGAGTCCGGCCAGGCTTCGGCACATAGCGCCAACCCCGACCGCCATTTCGAACTCGAAGTGCGCGTCCAAGATGTAGACGCCGCAAACTTTGCATCGATCTACACGGCGCTACAGACCGGCCGCGCGCCCGATGGCCGCCCCCTGACGGTGGCCGTTGGCGCGCCGGTGCTCAGCCAGAGCATCGGCGCGCTTATGCCGATGCGCACGCGCGCCCCCAGTGTCACTGGGATGCGAGCCCCGGGCACGCCGCAGACAAGCAGCCTGCGGGAGTTGCGCTATGAGCGCGGCAAAAAAGTCGGCGAGTCCTACTCGCACAAGGAACCGCTGATGCTGCCCTGGCACTCGCCGCGCGGGAGCAGTCTCGCCTACTCGGTCTCCCTCTCTGCCGAAATCCCGGACAAGCGTGGCATGTCATCCGATGAGAGTGCGCTAATTCGCGTGAAAGCGCGCGTGAGTTTCCCGTTCGAGCTCGCCTCCAGCGAAGATCCTGCTGTGCCGCTGCAGTGGCGCGCCGACATGACGGTCGTCCGCGAGTTCAGCGGCACCGAGGCCGGGAACATTGCCGCCGTCGTCGGCCAGATGTTCCGCACAACCCCGGCGATGACGCCCCAGACGCTGCTTCGGAGCCTCGGCGTCATGACGCCGACGGGCGAAATCGTCGCGGCGATCGCCTCGCTCTACCGCTACGAAGTCGAGGTCGAGTTCGTGGCGGCGCGCGCCGCCCGCGATCTGCTGCGCTCGGCCGACATCGTCGCGGCGGCCGACGTCGTCCTGGGGCTGGCCAGCCCCGAACGCGTCCGCGATGCGGCGCTGCAGGCAGCGATCTTCCGCGCGGCGAAGTACATCGTGCGGGGCACCCCCGGTGAACTGCGTGCGTTCGAGTATGAGCGGGGCCTTCGTCAGCTGCTACCGCAGGCGCGCTCGCTGACCCGGGCCGACTACCGTGAGAAGTACCCGCCGCGCGGGTACTTCCTGACGGACAAGGCAGATGGGCGGCGCGCTCTCGGGTTCGCCTGCGACGGACGCGGTATGATTGCCGCAGATGTTCTCTATGATGGATTCACCCCTGCGGGCTCTGCGAGCTCCGGAGACACTATTCTCGACGGCGAACTGGTCACAGGGGCCGACGGTGCGCTGACGTTCTACGCGTTCGATGTGCTCGTGGTCGCGGGGACTGATCTTACCCAGAAGGGTTTCGAGGTTCGCGTGTTGCGAATCGCCGAGGGTGTCGCCGCGCTCGTCGCGGCGGGGGTGCCGGCCCGCGCCAAGGAGTACGCGCATATCGTAAGCGCAGCGCCCGCGGACCTCGAGCGCGCGGTTCGCGCTATCTATGAGGCCAAGCGGCCCTACAGCGTTGACGGTCTCATCCTAGTTGAACCCGAGCAGTTCTACAGCAAAACTATAACATCCAAGTGGAAGAGCACCGAGCACAACACGATCGACTTCCTGGCACGCCGCGTCCCGCAATCGGTCCTCGGCCGGGCGCCCTATGTAGACAAGCCCGGCCACAAGCTCTACTATCTGTTCGTTGGCGTGAACCCACAGCTGTACAGCGCGCTCGGGATGCAGCGCTGCCCGGGCTACTCGGAACTGTTTCCGGGCGGCGGCCATGGCGGCTACTTCCCGATCCAGTTCGCGCCGAGCGATGTGCCGCTCGCCTACCTGTACGACCATCCGGTGGGCGATGCCGCCGGCCGCACCACGAGCGACCTCGACGAACTCGACGGGGAGATCGTCGAGATGCGTTGCGCCGGTAACTGCACCGCCGCGGCGGGCGGCGCCGCGCGCGTCGACTGGGAGCTGGTGCGCCGGCGCGAAGACCGCCGCCGCGACCTGATGCGCGGCGGCGCCTACTTCGGAAATGACTTCCGCGTCGCCGAGCTCACCTGGCTCAACTACGTCGATGCTTTCCCGCTGGAGCAGCTCTGGCTGGGGCCGGGTTCGGACTACTTCCAGAAACCGCGCGCCGGCATCTACCGCGCGCAGACGATGGTAATGAACTTCGCGAAGACGCGCCTGATCGAGACTGTCAGCCAGGCGAACTGGGTCGTCGACGTGGGGGCCGGGCGCGGCAGCGACCTCGGCCGCTACCTGGGCGCGGGCGTCGGCCACCTCATCGCGGTCGACAACGACCGCGCAGCCCTGGCGGAGCTCGTGCGCCGGCGCTACGACCACGCAAAGCGCCGGTCTGCGCCGATCGGCGCACAGGGCCGCCAGCAGGGCGCGGGCCGCGGCACCACGCTCTACATTCTGGCCGCCGACGCGAACGGCCCGCATGCGGAGCTGCGCGAGCGCTTCGGCCAGCTCAACCTCCCAGCGGATGGCGCGGACGCCCTCGTCTGCAACCTCGCCGTGCACTACTTCATGCGGACGACCGAGTCGATGAAGAACTTCGCCGGGCTCGCGCGCGCGACTGTGCGCGCCGGCGGCGTCCTGATGCTGACAGTGCTCGTCGGCGAGCTCGTACACAAGGCCTTCTTGGCAACGGGCACGGCCGCCGGCAGTTCTTGGGATCGCAATGAGGCCCCCGCCGATGGCGTTCCCGCCACGCGCAAGTACTCGATGCGGCGCGGCTACGCGAGCAAGACGCTGGAGATGGCCGGCCAGAGCATCGGCGTGCTGCTGCCCTTCAGCGACGGCCAGTACTACGACGAGTACCTTGTCAACGTTGGGGCGCTCTCGAAGGCGCTTGCGGCTCGCGGATTCAGCGCGCCCGTGCAGCAGTCAGTGTCCGACTCGATCGACGAGTTCGCCGCGCAGAACCGGCCGCTGGCGGCCGAGCTGACCGCCGCCGACCGCGAGTGGCTCGGCCTCTACGCGACGCTGATCTACCGGCGCGAAAAATAGGTATTGCGGATCAAAATTATGCACACCGGTCTGGTTCACCTCTTTCCACTGCAGGTAAACACACATTTGATTTACATGCTGAAGGTTTTTCACATCGCGCTCCAGAGGGCATTTTTGTATCAAAACAGGCCCAATTTTGATAACAGTATCCGGACTCACAATCAGAATCATCCTTACAGTAGGGGCCAAGTCTAGGCACGACTTTTCCACTGCTATCCGTCACTGGAGAGAACGGAAGAAATGGAGACTTAGTGGCCGTGCCAGCGATTGACATCCCTAGCATATACCCAACAATGATCAGTAATAACTGGAAGATAATTACTGCCAGCCAGATCTGACCAATAAAACAGCCAATAGTTTGAAACCAAGACATTCTGTATAATAGTATAAATATCTTGCTAAGTGATTTAATCGCACCCATTTTTTGAAACCCGGGTGCTTGCCGCTTGTGCACAAGCGGCAAGCACCCGGAGGAAACGTTTGACAACGCATTGGAGGACCTGCCTTTTACCGACATTTAACCCGCTGCAGGCCACCCACAATAGTCAGAGGCGCACTGCGCATCTGACCAGCACGTCGACCCACTCGGCATACCCAAACAGTAGTCAAAACCGGCGTAGGGCGCCGACTTGCCGCTGGGACAGCATGTGGTCACGGCCCCATCGTCGGCGGTCTGCCGGCCGCAAGTACTCTATGTGGCGCAGTTACGCGAGCAAGATACTGGAGTCGGCGGGCCAGCGCATCGGCGTGCTGCTCCCGTTCAACGTCGGCCAGTACTATGAAGAGTGCCTCGTGGATGTTGGAGCGCTCACTGCGCGCGGATTCGGCGCTCCATTGATGAGTTTGCCGCGCAGAACCGGCCGCTGGCGGCCGAGCCGACCGCTGGCGGCTCGGCCTCTACGCGACGCTGATCTACCGGCGCAAAAAATAGGCAGTAGTAATTCGCAGCGCACGCGCGCTGTTGTGCTCTGTTATTTTTGTGTGCAATATCTTTTTGCAAACTACCCACAACAAAAAGGCTTATAGTTGCTCTGTTTTTAATCGCACACACCCCGCTGGAGCCCATATGCATTGCCACGACAGTTGCCACTTGAGCAGGAGGCATCGGACCAGCAGACGGTGCCGGGTGTCATCCCCGTGCAGTAGTCGCGAGAACCGCCGGCCAGACTCGAAAGGACGTTGTCGCCCGAGCGGCAACAGGTGAGTATATTTTCTTGCCCGTCGGCGGCGGTTTCGCGACCGCATGCGCCATTCGCGCAGTTGTCGTCCCACTCACAGCGGGCGCCTACCGGCATGCCCGTGCACCAGCTCTGTCCGCCCCACACGTGCTGTGTCTGCCCATCGGGGCAGCAGACCAGTTTCGGATTTCCATCGGGCTGCTGTACCCGACCGCACTGCTTGCCCCCGCAGTCACTGTCCCAGTCGCAGGCTTCGCCGGCCTTTCGACTGCCGGTGCAGTGGCCGCGCGCGAGCCCTGAGCTGTTGTCGCGGCAGGTGCCGCCGGCGCACTCGGTGTCTTCAAAGCAGACGTCGCCATCTTTCATACCGGTGCAGTACGATTTCATGTTGACGTTCGCGTACTCCTCTTTGCCACTCGGGCAACAGATCAGCTTCTCATCATCCCCAAGGGCGGCCGTCGGGCGGCCGCAGGCCTTGTTCCCGCAGTCGTTGTTCCACTTACAGTCGTCGCCGGGGGCAAAGTCGCCCGCGCAGTAGCCCTTAGTGAGCCCGCCGTTGTTCTCGCTGCAGTAGCCGGTTGCGCACATGGCATCGGACCAGCAGGTGGCGCGACTCGGCATCTTTGTGCAGTAGTCGAAGAGCCCGAACATTGTGGTCTCGCCGCTGCTGCAGCATGTCGTGATCGCGTCGTCGTCCGCAGTTGCGCGGCCGCAGGCCCCATTCTTGCACTGTTGGTCGTAAGAGCAGGGGGCCCCCACGTCCAGGTTAAAGTACATCACATACACGATTGCGATAACGCACACGACCAGGAGCGGTATCCAGTATGCCAGCAAAAACTCACCAATACCTGGCATCTCTCTCTATATCTATCTAAAAATATTATTGCTGCTGCTATTGCTGCAGCTCTGTTCTACACTCAGACGTTTCCACCAGACCGCGGGCCGTACCGGCGCCCCCACTGCACCGGGCGCACGGGTTCGTACCCGCCGGCCCGATCCCACGGCGGGGGGCCGGCCATGAATGCCGCGGCGTTTGCGCTTGCGTTGGTCCGGACGCGCTCCATGTCCCAGCGGCGGACGTCGCTGTCGAGTTCGCGGCCGGCGGTGCCCAGCGTCTCCTCGATGTCGTACTCGTAGCCGGACCGCCCGCCCTTCTGCCAGAACGGGATCGACTCGTAGCGCATGAAACGGGTGCCGCCGTTCTGCTGCCACTGGTCGCCCCAGCTCTCGGCGGCCCCATACTCGACGTTGGCGATCTCGGTAGAGCCAATCGTCGTTGCGCCGGCGGGCCACTCGTCGCTCCAGTACTCGGCGACCGCCTCCTCCGGATCGATATTGGTGCGCCCCGCTCCCTCTGGCCCCCACAGTCGCGGATTTGGCGTAGGGGCCTCGAGCGGATCGATGCCAGCAAAATTGTAGGGGGCCTTTGATGTCACGCGCTGAGATGAGCCTGCAAAGTTTTCACGGCGACTTGGCATAACCTCTGGCGAAAATCGCAGTGATGTCTCTGATTGATAGATATCATCAAAATAGTTCTGTTGCGCTTGCCGATGCGCTTGTGCTCGCGCTTGCTCTCGAGCTTTCGCATGCTCGAGAGCTCGCGCTTGCTCTCGAGCTTTCGCATGTGATTGCTGATGCGCTCGATGTTGCTCACTGTGAGCCTCTTTTGGTTGCGGTTTGGGCTGCGGCTTGGGCTGCGGCTTGGGCTGTGGCTTGGGCTGCGGCTTGGGCTCATTAGTAGGGGCGGTCCGAGTATGCGCACTACCGCGCGGCGCAAACGTTTCACGACGCATCGCCATAAATTCTGGCGTCGGCGGAAACTGCATAGAGGCCGCAGCAAGACCCTGGGGTGGCAAGAATGAGAGGGGAGGCCGCGGTGGCGCGCGCGCCACCGCGGGCACGACGCCCTTAGAGATGCGACACTGCGCCGACGCCGTAGCAAGTTCGCCCTTCTGGTTTTTGGGCAGCCACGATGACTGGTCTTCCCGGATCGCCCAGTTCGGGCCCGGTGTGTTGAGCCGCTCAAGCCCGGGTGGGCGCAGACTGTCCGAGATAAACATGCGCATGTGGTACGACTCGTTATCGTCGGTGAACCCATCGTGGACAGTCTCATGTTGGTTCTTATTTAGCGGCGCTCGCGTACCCGGTCCTTCTGAGATTAGTGCGGCCTGCTCTTTTAACAGCGCCATTCGGTCATCAAAGAAGATGCGGTTGATCCGGCGGACCTCTGACCAGAGGTCGAGCGTCGCTGCGAGCTCCCCCCGCTGCGCCAGCGGGTCCGTGGCAATCTCGTCGAGGATGCGCGAGTCACCGGCGGCAGACCCGCCGCCAAACTCTTGGGCGGCGTCGTGGAGGGTACGGAGCGTGAAATCACGCATCGGCCCCGGTGGCACCTGTTGCGCGAACAGCAACCGCAGGTACTCTAGATTCTCCGGCGAGAGAAACTGCGCAGCCACCCGTTCGCGGAAGCGCGCTGGCGTGATTGCGAGCTCTGTAGATGGATACATGCAGTGGCGATCACCATATATCGCAATGCTATCCATGTTTGCAGCCTATACGTAGCGGATAGCTTTGCAAATCTAATCGAAAATCGCGGGAAATTGCAAAGCTATCCGCTACGTATAGGGCAATGAGTGCCATCTGCAGTATGGATATATTAGATAGGCGCGCGCTAACGCTCGACACAAGCCCCGCTGCAAGCGAATTTGGGCCCTGGCACAGCTGCCAGAGTTCTGATGATCTGACATCGAGCGCAAGCGCTTGCGCAAGCGCTTGCGCAAGCGCTTGCGCAAGCCAAAGTTCACTATCGACCCCCAGCTCTGGCACCGATGCCTCATCGGACGCGATGATTGATAGCGCAAGCGTCTGCGCAGACGCGAAGTCAGATAGCGCGCCGGCCACAACACTTCGCCAAATTATGGAGCGCAGTTCGCCCAATTTCCTCAGTTTTGTTTCTAACATGAGCCTGCTGGATCTGCACGCAATGTCGCTATCGAATGCGCTGACAGAGTCTGCATCGCCACGCCACCGCAGAAAAAAGCCACAGTCGCAGTCGCATACGGGTGACTGTATCAACACTGCTCACCAACTCCTGGTGGCGGCTGACGGCCCAGTCTACTTTGTAGAGGGGGTTCCTTACACCGCCGCCGACTTAGCTGCTGAATTTCCAGAGATTATGATATTTCAACTAAAGTTAGAGGAGATATTCATCGAGTCCGAGGTCTGTCCGGGCATTTGGGTCGAGAGCAGCCGCTTTATCGACCTGAGGGGGCTAGCCCCGCTGCGCCGCGAGATCAAACGCACAAAAATTAAGTGTGACCAGAATGTACTACTACTTCTACAGTTACTGTTGGGAATTTAACGCCTAAGAATGTCTATTTTGGTGTTATTAAAGATGGGCTCATGCAGAGATATGCACGCGCTACGGCTCAGGTGCAGATTACATTCGCAAATTTGCGAATTGACAGCGCAATATGAAACCTAGCGGTAAAGAATCGTTTATACCGACAAAGACATCGGTAGGGATCATCCTCTGCCGGAAGAATAGTGTGACGCGGCGACCCGAAGTGCTGCTAGTCCATAAGCGGTACACTTATGCCTTCGCAGAGTTTGTCCACGGCCGGTACTCGCGGGGGCCGACGCGCAGCATCGCTTCTGCAGCGGCTGGGGCCAGCGGCGCAAGTCTGGTGACCGAGCTGCTCGACGCGATGTCGCGCGAAGAGCTGCTGGATGTCTACTCACTGAACTTTAGCCAGATGTGGTACCGCATCTGGCTGACGCACGAGAACGTTGACCTGTACCACAAGAAGCATGCGCGATTTCAGTCGGCATTTATGCGGTATGACGGTGGCGCGGAGCTGCGCGCGCTCTGTTTAGGCGCGCGCAGCCGCGGGGTGCTGATGTGGGAAGTGCCCAAGGGCCGCCGGCTAGGGCCCCGTGAGCCAGATATCATGTGCGCAGTCAGGGAGCTGCGTGAAGAGACCGGCGTGCACAAGTCAGAGTACCGGCTGATTCCTGGGGCCGTCCGCCACACAAACTATATCAGTGCGGGGGCGCGCTATATCGGGATCTACTTTATTGCTATATGTCTGCCCACCAGTGCACGTTTGATGGCCCCTGACTATATTAGCACACTTCGAGATCTGCCAAACTTAGCCGAAATTAGCGAAGTACGGTGGCATGACTGCATACAGATCCGCCAGGTAGACACCAGTCCATCGCGCCTGATGCTGTTACTGTCGCCAGTATTTAATCTTATCCAAAACTACTGTGCCGGTAAGTGGTCGTTGAAAGCATCGCCAGTTGAATTGCCAGTGGCTGAAAAGTCAGCCGAAACGCCAACAGGCACGCCAACGGGCACGCCAACAGGCACGCCAACAGGCACGCCAACAGGAATGCCAGCTGGAACGCCAGCTGGAACGCCAACAGGAATGCCAGCTGGAACGCCAGCAGAAAAGCCAACAGGAATGCCAGCTGGAACGCCAGCAGAAAAGCCAACAGAAAAGCCAGCCGAAAAGCCAGCTGAAAAGCCAACAGAAAAGCCAACAGAAAAGCCAGTTATTAAGGCTGCACAATCTCTATTGACTCGCCCTGGTGCGCAGCCATATAGTGTCGCGCTAGTGCGATCGCTTAAAGTAGAGACAAAATCTACTGAAACTGGCTCTTCAGCTATCACAGTGCCAAAAGTCGCACAGGTGGCCGATCCAAGTTCCGACCAGAAAATGGAGTTGGAACAGAGTTTTAAATCTGAAGGCAGTTGGAGTATCGTCCGAGGCCGCAGGTATGCTCGCAGTATACGGGGCCGCAAAGCAGCAACTCGCGCCCGGGTGCTTATTGATAACTGTGTACCCAGCTCCACTGAAGTGATAACCACCTCTATCACTGAAGTAGTAGGCTCACAGAAAAATAAACGCCCTATGCGCAGTATGGGAGGCAGCTGGCGACCAGCGCGGTAGCACTGCAGTAGCCTAAACCGCCGCACCAGCCTCATCTCTAGTTTTTTGAGCAAGTTTACGTGCACTAAGAAACTCAAACAGTTGTTGGCGGCGTTGACTATTAACGGCAGCCGCCTGTTCAGCGGCTTCAGCCTCAGCCTGGGTGCGCAAATCTTGAAATGATTTATCCTCTTCCAGCAGGCGCTTGACGATTTCGTTGCGGTATGCGTGGACGGCCTTCTCATTATGATGCCGACTGTTCTCTTCGCGAAATAGCAGCACAAGATACTCGGCTTGAAGTTTCAGGAAGGACTCTCGGCTAGAGAGATCCGCAGTCGCATGGAGGCGCAGGTACTTTTCGAATGCCGCTGAGCTAAACTTATGCAGCTGCACCGCCCATCGAACAATAAGAGGAAAACTTGTTGTAAAGTCTTGGTATTCTGTCTGGATAGATTCGAGGAGTTTGTCGCACTCAGCCTCGTTTCGGGGTGAAACCCCGGATGATTCGATTCGCTTCCAGATGCGGCGGCCAATTGCAAGTACCTCTTCCAATGATGCGTGACCGGTCCCAGCTTTGCTTACAACAGGAGCCTCTCCAAAAACGACATTTTCGGCCATTGTTCTATTCTACTATCAACTAAGACTTCAAAAGACAATTAACTGATCGGGCTATTTCTTAACAATTAGTGCAGAGAGTGTCGAATCAACACTGATATCGCCATCGCTGTCGCTGCTGTCGCTGCTGTCTCTGCTGTCGCTGCTGTCGCTGCTGTCGCTGCTGTCGCTGCTGTTGCTTTTGCTTTCGCTGCTATCGCTTTCGCGTGCCGCAATATCTGCATAACTATCAATAATAGACGCTTCGATCGATTCATTACACCCACAGTCGTCACTTTCTAGAGTTCTGTCAACAACTGCCCCACCAAACACATTTGTAAATGGATTATACTGTGAAAACAACTGTAGATTAGGAGAGTCATTTTCCTGCAGATATGGTAGGATACTATTATCTTCTGGCTGCGGAGACGTTTTTAAAAGTCCATGCCAGCTATGTAAGTAGTGTTTGGCTGGTGATGAGATTATGTTCCCGGCGCTGCTATGAAAAGAGTTGGGGTCAGCCTCATCGAGTTGAAAACGCACATTGTTCTTTTTAAGACCTATTAAAAACCCCTTATCTGCAGTATTGCGGCGCCCAGGTTTGCCACCAACAATTTCATAGACGGACTCGTCATCGAAATCATCATCGGCTTCATCAACTTCGCCACCGAATGCTTCGCTAGCTGCTTCGCCAGCTATTTCACTAGCTGCATCACTCTCTTCTGAGTCGCTAGAGTAGCCCCCAAATATAATTGTTGGCAATGTACTTGTCTTCAGTGCATTGGCTTCACAAAACTCTTTAAGGTCATCATGCCATGTGCGCAGATCATCATCAACCGGACTGCGCAATGAGTGGTTTTTTCTCGGTTGGGCCTGAGCATCCCCACCCATCACAAGTAGTTCTGCTGCCTCCATCTTATATATGCGAGTAGAACACCCTCAAAATGCAAACGCTTTGGTCACCGCGCGCCGACCGGCGTGGTGCGCGTTGTGCCCGCAGGGCGACTGAGTGCCGCTCTGCGGGTCTGAACGATGTTGTAGATGTGCGCGAGCACCTCTTCATTCGACAGGGCCACCGCATCGAGGTCGATATCGACCTCGCGAGACCCCCCCGCCTCCATTATTACACTGGGCCCGATCTCCATCATCACTATGGAGAGGATAGCCAGCTTGGTCTCCCGATTGAGGATCGTTGCATTTTCAATGATAAACGATTTCTGTTGACCAATACTGATGGCCTCGCTTGTGGACACCTCATCGGTTGTACGGGCCCGAGCTTTTACCGAGCGCGCCGCCATCTGATATAATCGAGAAGCTGCGCTCCAAATTGTCTACTGCAATGCGCCAGGCGCTGGTTTAGTAAAAAAGAACGACCTATTGAATTAAATCTGTGCTAGGCGCATTGCAGCCCAGAGCCCACTATAGCTCTCATCGGATTCAGGCGACTCGTAGTCGGTAGCCATTTCGCGGGTGGCGACCAAGAAGTCGAGAATGTTTTTGAGGAACAGCGCAAACACTACTCGAGGCGACTCGTCCAGATATGCCTGCGCCGAGCCGGGCTGCGCTGAACTCATCTCGGTGAATGCTGCGATCGGCGCGCTTCGGTGGATGCTCAAGGGCCGCGACCAGAGGCCCGCTACAGCAGTGGACTGACCGCTCTGCGCTACCTCACGCACTAGCTCCGGGATGCTTCGGACCGCCAGCCCCGCGTCGAGGCTCTTCAGCGGCGGCGGGCCGCGCCACTCGGGCCCCGCCGGCCATGACTGCACCGAATGCGAGCAGTTGACCGCCGTGGGCCCTCTGTACGAGTACAAGAGGCTTTCGAAGAAGGCGACAGCCTTTTCTCGCTCGGCAACAAGGGTGGCCCGCTGCTTAAGCTCCTGCTCGATATGGTTAACCATGGGCATCATTTCAGCCGCGGTCGCCGCGTCGAGCAAACCGCGCAGACGGTACGTGATAGCCGCCCCGTCGCATGTGAGTAGGGCGCCATAGACGACAGCCGCCTGGCGCACCGGGTGCTCCGCCTTTGTGATGCGGACAGGGATCCGTTGCCCCACCGCCAGCGACTCGATGCCTTTGGTGTGCTGCAACACAACAAAGGCCTGCGCCTCCGCCTTACCCCCATTTCGGATCGTATAGTGCCCAGCAATTACCGGCGCCACGATCCGAATCTCGACGCCTGTAATGATATCCCAGCGGCAAAATTCTCGAACCGTGGCTGCAAACTGAACGTCCACAACCCCCTCGCCAGCGCCGTTCGAATCGTTGATCCGGCAGGCGCTGGCCCGCAGCACTCGAATATTTCGAACAATCAGTGCGCCCTTGTAGCAGCGGCCGACAAACTTGGCATCGATCTCGTTTGTCAGGTGCTGGATCTTCTGGGTGCAGAAGTGGGTGGGGTTTGCGACGTCGATCGTCGCATCGAACACTTTATCGGTCTCGCCGGCCGTGTATGTCGGTACTTGCACAAGTGCTGACTCAGCCGACATATGTTCTAATATTATTATTAAGTAGTGAATTCAATTACAGCTTTTTGAACAACCCTGTTGTCCGGCAGGAGATCATACATTGCTAAAAATAGGTAGAGACCGTTGACTCATGCAGACCCCAGCGATGCCACACTGGGGGGTTTATCGGCAAATAGATATATCCAACGGATGCTCGACTGCATGTTTATGTTGCGCGAATGCTCTTCGTGCGCCAGCAGGTAGAGGCGCACTGCGCTGCAGAGCTCACTCGCACTGGGGAACCGTTTTTCGCGGGTGCGATCGTACCGAACCGCAAATGAGAGCGCCTGGTCCGTAGACATGTCGGCTGGCCAGTCCGGTGGCGGGGCTGGCCACTCGGTGCCTTGCGGTTCAAATACTTCATTTTGTATGGCGGCAACCTGTGTTGCGGTTGAAACCCAATGGTCCGCCGAGCGTCCACTTAAGTCCGCCGAGCGTCCACTTAAGTCCGCCGAGTGTCCACTTAAGTCCGCCGAGTGTCCACTTAAGTCCGCCGAGCGTCCACTTAAGTCCGTCGAGTGTAGTGTAAGTTTGCGGGGGAGCGCCGCCCGCAGTTTCTTTACAAATCCATCAAGCTCTTCGCGCGGCCGCGTCTCGCACACGGCCCCCCGCGCAATTGTTCGCACGTCTACTGTCTTTGAGCTGCCAAGGTGCCGGCGCTGCAGCACCTGCAGCGCCGGCCGCAGCTTGAAGCGGGCGCCAGCGCTCGCCGTGCCAGTCTCATCAATAGGCACAACAAACCCAACCACGATATCGTTCTCTTTGTGCCGACGCCCCAGCTTGAATTCCGACAAGGGTGCATTAAACCAGCGCTGAGCGGCCGCATCATAGATTGTAACATACTCTGTCGTCGTGTAGCCGACTAGCGTATTGCGCCCAATCCCCTGCTTTTTTAGTCGGTCCCCCGCCGGGACCGCCAAGGCCTCGGCGGCAGTTATGCCAATGTGGAAGCGCCGATATAGATCAATGACCGCGGCATCTCTACTGGTGGTGCTGGCACCCGTTGCCGCAGCCACGGTTAGCCGCCGCAGTAGCTCGTAGTGGAAGGCCCCCCCAAGCTCTACAAGACTCAGTTCCAGCGCATATGTGCCCTGCAGGTATTTCTTCTCAAATTCACGCAGATGCACATTGAAATTCTGTCCGGCCCTCGCTGACCGCATGAACGCACCCACGCTTACAGAAACATGCGTGGGCGGCCGCGGGACGGCCCGCCCCCCGCGCAGCCAGGTTTCAATATCGGGGCGGGGGGCGACGTCTGTGGACTCCACTGCCGTTACTATGTAGTAGGGGCCGGCTCGAGTGACCGCGGCGATGGCTCCATCCGGCCACTGCGATGGCCGGTGGAGCCGAATCAAGGCCGCCGCTATATCTCTCTCTGCAAAGGCGCTCGCATCGATGCCAGAACCCCGTACTGCGCCTTTGCGGATTGCATCCCGCAGGTCCGGGTAGGTCCAGACCGGTCTTGTCATAAAGAGCGCCCGGCATGCTGCGACCGCAGCCATCATAATCCGCTGGCCGTAGCCGTACGCGTCGAAAGTCACGCTTGTCTGGTTGAGCGCTATCGCATCCTGTTGATTTAACGCCAGCTGGTAGGGCAGCGCATCAAGACTGGGCGGCGCGCTCTCGGGGGGCGCCCCTAGGGCCGTGCGGATCCGATTGTAGTTTATGTACCCGTCGACGGCCCCCGCATGCAGCGCCTGCTCCACGCGCTGGATCACGAGAAACTCCTGCCCCTTATCGATATAGCGCTGAAGTTCGGGCGTCGCCGGCGGCGCCCTGTCCGAACCGCTGCGGCCTAGCACCCCCACATACACCCGAATGCGCACATCGCGCTGGGCGGCGGGGAGCTCCCGGTGCGAGTCTTTACGCACGACGCGCCCAAAGACCTGCAGCAGTGTTGGGTAGTCTGTCGGCATACTCATCACAAACATATGGCGCACCGCCCGGAAGTTGAGCCCCTCGCGCACGACCTTACTGCCGATAAGCACCCGACAGAGGTGTCCGTCCAGGTTTTCGACGGAGTTAAAGCGCGAGATGCTGCGCAGCATCTCGGCGCGGTCAATGTCGGAGTGCGCGACGGCAAACCGCGCCGGCATATAAGTGTGCGCTGCTGTATGCACACCCCGTGCCACCCCACACACCGCACAGATCGTCTGCTCAGTCACTTCAGAAGTCTCTGTTGCGAAGCCGTTCATACGCAGGATCTCTGCGAGCAGTATCACTCCCGACATGTGGACGCGGTGGTGGTACACCATAATTTTGCCGCTCTGGGCGGGTGGCGACCGCAGCACCGCCATAATGTCTGCAAGCAGACGATGGTATTTTGAGCTGTACCCGATCAGCTGGTCGGCCTGCAGCCAGGTCCCGCTAACCGAGCGCGAAGAGGTGCGCGAAGAGGTTGCGGACTCAATAATCACACCCTGCGCCTGGCGCCAGGCCAACGGTGCGTCCGCGAGTTCAGAGATCGTGTTCCCACTACGGTAGAGCCCGATCGACTCGGGGTCGTCCTGAGCAAATGCGGGGTTGGGGAAAACGATATCATTGAGCGTGTAGGCATCCGCCTGTAGCCCACGGGTCGCCCCCGAATCAATGCGCACAGTTTTACTAGATTGGCGTGCCTGTTCGAACTGTAGCGTGCGGGCTAATAGTGGCGGCAGCTCGCATGGCGTCAGCTTCAGGTAGGGGACTCCCGGCAGCTCTTCGCCCTCAAAAATTCGTTTAGGATAGGCATTGACATCCGCGTCAAGCAGGAAAGAGACGCGGCCCGCTGAGAGGTGCCGGATGCGCTCGAGCGCATCCGGCCGCAACTGCGAAACAGTGATCTGAGTCTCAATAAGTTCGCCTGCGGCGCTTGTCGGGTCGCTCACCAAATTGCTCGTCGGGTCATTCGCCGAATCGCTCGTCGGGTCGTTCGCCGAATCGCTCGTCGGGTCGCTCGCCGAATCGCTCGTCGGGTCGTTCGCCGAATCGCTCGTCGGGTCGCTCGCGGCAGTGCGCCCTCGAGTGAAGAAATCGGACCTCCGCAGTGGCGCGCCATCGGGGAGGGCCGAGCGCGGCACCAGCAGATTTAGCAGATCGACCACCTCGGCGGCCGACCCAGTGACTGGGGTCGCCGACATAAAGACCGCGCGCGGGGCAACATCACCCAACACATCCAGCGCATACTGAATCGCCGCGCCGTAGTTGTTGGGCTCAAGGATGTTGTACACGTTGTGAATCTCGTCGCAGACGAGAAGGCCGCCCTTCAGGCTGTCGAGAATCGCCCGGTCGATCTCGACATCGCCCCGGCGCACCGCCTCGGCAAGGCGCGCGCCGAACGGCTCTGCGCTTGCGCGCGCACCCAGCGCGCGCGCGAACAGCAGCGACTCTGCATCCTGTCCGCGCGCCGAGGCCGCGCGCGTCGTGCGGAACAGGCGGTTCGCGAACTCTTTATATCCGTAGAACTGGTAGTAACCACCGCGCGCGCGGTCGGTGACGCGGCGGCGGAGCACGCCGAGGAACCCCGCGAGGTGCCGGATCGCCGCCGTCGCGCTAATCGACGGGCCCGCGCTCGCCGAACTGTTGCCGAGCATCCGCAGGTTTCGCAGCTCCAGCACTTCGGCGGCCGACACAAACCCGAACTCGGGGAACCTCAACATATCCTCGAGGATGGTTTCGCGCGTCGTGAACCCTAAGATCGTGATATGGGGCGCGCGGTCGCCAACCTGGGCGCGCGCCCGGTACTGCGCGGCAAACTCATGGCAGATTGAGATCGCCGCGATCGACTTGCCGGCCCCTGTCTGCCACTTTATCAGCAGCCGCAGGTATTCGGCATTGGGGCTGGCAAAGTCGCGAATGAATGTCTGCGCGCCGGTCAGCTGCAGCCCCGGGAGCGAGAGCGAGTTCAGGTTGCCCCCAAACCCAGCCCACTTGTCTATGCGCACGTCGGGCTTTACCGGCAACGACTGGCGAAACTCGCGGCGGGCTGCGATATTCTCTAGAAAGGTCCGCAGGCGTCCAGGCGCACGCGCCAACTCAACGGCCGTAAGCGCGTCCGGGTACGAGGAGGGCTGGCGCAGTTTGGACATTTACAGAGAGGGAGAGCTGTTAATTTGCCCCTATTACATCTACAAAAATAATCTAATTAAGACAATTACGCCTTATTAATAGAGTCTATTAAATTCTCAGTCTCGGTGTCAGCAACTACTACTGCTGGCGGCGCGGCAGCGGGCTTTTTCAGTCGTGTGCAAGTGCATGCTACGAAAGGGCCGATTGGGCCAATCCCACAGTAGTAGAGTACCATAAATAGTATTACCAAAATCAGGACAGCTATAAGAGTGGTTGCCGCGCCGACATTGGCGGCGACCATTCGTGAGAAGTAGCCCAGCTCTTGCGCGGGCGCGCCCGCGGGCGTGCCCGCGGGCGCGCCCGTCGGCAGTAAGATTGTGCCAGCAGGGTATTGTGGCGATGCAATAGTGTATTCTCCAAGCGAAGTTGCCATCAGCGTATATATTCAAAATAAGTAATAAGTGTCTAGTTTGCAACTCGCAAGTTGCAGACTTGACTGCGACCTACATCTAAATATTGCCCTGGTAGCGAAGCACAGAGCTCTCGCTCTGTGCGACGGGGTCCATTGCACCGCAGTAGCCCGACTTGCGCCCGCAGTAGCCCGACTTATTCTCGCCGCAGTAGCCCGACTTGCCACCGTAACTAGATAAATCACCGGGACCTGACATGCCGCCGTAGTAGCCAGACATACCCCCGCAGTGGCCAGACTTACTGCCATATGTACTATCGCACGGTTGCATCATAAATAGTATGATGATGACAATAGTTGCTGCCTGCAGTATCTGAGAGTGACACATGATCGCAAGGTTACTGCATATACACTCATAAAAAAAATGTGCGAACGTGAGATCGCATGTTTATTTGATCTACTCTTCAAAAGTTCTCATTGCCCCATCGCTGCTTGTAATAGTCAAACTTACTCATTTCGCCGTAGCGTGGGCGAGATGGGACGGCGCCCATCTTCTCCAGTGCGGAGAATTCGACCAGGCCGATAATGCCGATATTATTACAGGGAGCGAACATCGGCGAGTAGTCGGGCCCGATTGCCCAGTGCGGCTTGGAGCCGCCAGGTCCTAATTGGGGGCGGATTTTTCCATCAGGGCCAACGATGGGCCGAGTGCCAGGGCGCTGCATGCCGCCGGGGCCGAGTGGCTTGCGCTGCATGCCGCCGGGGCCGAGTGGCTTGCGCTGCATGCCGCCGGGGCCGAGTGGCTTGCGCTGCATGCCGCCGGGGCCGAGCATTGCCGCGGGCGCCGGCTCCGGCATCTGTTGCGCCGCCGGGGTTATGATTTCAGCAGGGAAGGCCGCGCTGCCATCTTCGGTCGCATCCGGGTAGACCATGCCGTCGCTGTCAGGGAACAGCGCGCTGTCGCCATCCGGCGACAGCGATGTGTCGGAAGGGATTAGGCTGTCGTCGACAATGGTATTGCCCGAGACGTCCTCGACCGTGATCGTGCCGTCGACGGCCTGGGTCGTGACCGTGCCGGTGTTCAAGTCCTCAACTACGACTGTGCCGGCGTTCGGGTCCTCGACAATAATAGTACCATCGGTTGTCTGAGTCGTGATCGTGCCTGCATTCGGGTCCTCGACAACGATGGTGCCGTCGATTGTCTGGGTGGTCGTGCTGCCGGCCGAATCGTCAACGACGACGGTGCCGTCAGTTGTCTGGGTCGTAATCGTGCCGGCATTCGGGTCTTGGACAACGACGGTGCCGTCGGTCGTCTGCGTCGTCGTCGTGCCGGCCACATCTTGTACGACGATCGTGCCGTCGACCGTCTGGGTCGTGGTGGTGCCCGCCATGTCTTCAACGACGACGGTGCCATCGGTCGTCTGCGTCGTGACGGTGCCGGCGTTCGGGTCTTCGACCATAACGGTGCCGTCGACCGCCTGGGTCATGATCGAGCCATCGGCCAGCTCTGTCGTCTCGGCGCCGTCGAAGCCGCTGCGGCGGCCGCCGCGGCGTCCGCCGCGTTTCTTACCGGCGGACGGGCCGCACATGCACATATACAATTTTACAATAAGGGCTAGTAGAGCCACGACCAGCAGCGCGAGAATAATAGGAGAGGTCATCCGTCGTGCTCGCAGGTGCAAGTATTCTAGGCGGACTAGTTTAGACGGACAAAAAATAGTTTTTGTGATAACTGCGCGGCGAAGTTGGCAGTGAGCAGCGTTGTGCGCGCTAATCTCCAATGCTGCCGCGCCCAATTGAGCGCGCGCTCACTCGAGAGAGGCGAGCTCGGCTTCAAACTTGTCTTCATCGGGGCCGCGGTTGGAGCCGTAGGTACTCATCATGACGGCGGCGCCCAATTCGGCATCGGCATCATAGCCCCACATTTCACTGCAGACGCTAGAGCCTTCAGGACCGCGGGGGTCAAATCCCGATTTTCTATTAGGGGCTTTCTTGCCCTTCACTGATAGGCCGCTCTTACGAAAGTTCTTCATGCCAGACTTGCTAGGACCATAGCCGGTGAACCCAGAAGCGGTGGGAGCAGCGCCGCCCGTGGGGTTCGCACTACTGGGGTTTAACAAGGTGTCGCCCTCAGGGTAGCAGGCGCCCACCAGTTGGAGCGAGCCGTTGTCGGCGCGGCGGACCAAGTCCTCGCCGTACCAGTAGCCGGGGCCGCAGCGCGCCATGTTCTTGGAAGAGGTATGCTTCTGACTGGCGGCCTGTTGCACGGACTCATCGTCAGTCTCGAAGAGGCCGCCGGCTGCCAGCGAGCCCTGCATGGCGGCAACTTGGCCGTTGCCCCATCCAATCGCAAACTGTCCCAGCGGGTAGGTTTCTACACCTGTTTCGGCACCCTGCACGAAACCGGATTTGTTCATCACAATGATGGGTCCATACCACCAGTTTTTAAGAGTAACCATCAAACAGATCAGGGCAACAACAATGATACCCATGAGGATAGCCTTGTAGGCAGGCTCAATGATGTATCCACCACAGTTTGTGGTTGCCTTGAAATCAAATAGAGTGTGGATAGGTTCCACGACCACTGGTGCAGCGAGATCACCCATCTTGTCAGCGAGTGCCATTGCAGAACTGTATACTAGACGAAACAAAACTATACAAAAATAATGACAATTTAATGACCGGATATGAATGCAAATATTTCTGTCGGATTTGAACGACTACAATACAGTTTATAAGAAGAATAGGCATGGCCCAGCTACAGCCATATCCTCCCGTTGCGATCATCAATGTGATCCCCAAATTCTTCGAATACCGGGGAATTAGTCTGGCGGCCCGCGAGCGCATTGGGGCCGCGAGCGCTGCTGGAGCTGCAGCGGCGACTCCCGCGCTCGCGGCCATCCCCAGCAGCGATATGATCATCAGCAACATGGGCCAGTTTCACTACGAGCGAATCGATGGCCGACTCGACACGCCACGCGGCGCCCGCGACTGGGTCATCGTGCTCGTCTTAAGTGCAAACGGCAAGTACTGCCAGAATGGGCCGGCGCTGCGCTCGCTCCTTTCCAGTATCGAAAACGAGCGCGTTGTTAAAGAGGGGCGGCTCGACGAACTCTTCATCTTTGCCGAAGAGGCATTCTTCACAAAAAAGAATTTGACCGATATCCTGCATGAGTTCAGTTCGAACGCGCCTCGGGGTGTCGATCCGGCCGGGCGCGCGAGCTACTTCACAGCCTGCCCCTACTACATCCTGGCGACGGTTGTTCCCGAACATAAGAGCGTCCCGATCCACCGGATTATGACAGGCAGAGAGGTGAGTGAGCTGCTTGAAGGGGGGCTGATGAAAGTTACCGCCCTGCCCAAGATCCTGGACAATGACCCGCCGATCATCTGGTGTGGGGGGCGCGAAGGTCAAGTGGTTGAGGTGGAGCGCATGTCCGAGACTACGGGTCAAGTTGCGCCCTACTACCACCGAATTGTGCGGGCGAAAAATTACTAAGACGGCTGTCCGTCGAATCTGGTCAAAGACCAGATTGCTCCGGCAGGACTACAGGACTATCATACATTTGCGAGAAGGCATCAGCATCGCTGATGCTCTTTTTGGGCCTAGCGCTTGCACGCCGCTCGTTGCGCAGAAACTGGTCGGGGTCTGGCTGCTCTAGCGCGACGCGCACCCGCTCGTGGACATCGTCGATCAGCGGACCCACTACACCCATGAAGTCTGGGTGGCGCGACACCGGAACCATAGTCACCTCAAATAGTTTCCAGGGCACCACTCCCAGCAGGCAGTGGTGCATGGGCGCTGTCGCTCGCAGCAGGTCGATCTCCGCTGCAACAGCGTCTTCCGACTGCAGGTCGAGGCCGCGCCCGTCGGCGAAACAGGGGGTGAGGCGCCGGCACGGGAACCGCCGGAGGTTGACCGCGCTTAACACCCGGTCAAATGTGCGACCGGGGACCGCGCCGAGGTCGATCACGTCATTGACACAGTAGCCGACGGCGTTTGCCTCGGTCCGCAGCCGCCAGGCTTCAACCGCGTAATCGATGTCATCTGTCGGGTCCCCCTCGGACCAGGTGCTGCGCCGCCAGTTGAGCCGGACACCGCGCGGCGCATCTAACACCGGAGCATAGATGCCAATGAGCCCCCAGGCCACCGCAGCACTATACACGACACCCTTAGCCTTCTGCGTGTGGTAGTCCGTATCGTATGCGGGCCCGGGGCCCAGCACGCCAATCGTGCACTTGCGGAACACGCAGTCAATAAAGAGGCCGGCGTGCGCAACCGGCGACACTGCCAGCCCTGACCAGATCTGCGGCCGGTACTGTGGCGGCACGTCGCTGCCGGGGCAGCGACTGATGGGGCACTTAAACTCGAGCAGAAATATACGTGGAAGTGTTGCGAGGGCGGGGTCCATGTCGGTCGTCCATAGACGGAACAAGGGGTCGCGCGATTCGACAGGACCGCTCTCTTCATCTTTTAGATCACCCGCATCTAGTACAGAACAGGCTACAATATATCCATCAGGACTGTTGCGGTGCCCCGGGTAGCGCTGCACACAGATATCGTCGCCGCGCACGACTGAGCCCAGTTCAATCGCAGTGTACTCGGCGGCAATATCTTCGAATAGGACCCCCCACCAGCAGGCGGCCCCGCCCCCTGTCCAGCTATCGCGCCCCTGGATCAGCGCAACTTTAGAAGCAACTACGTCATGAATGTTTGAGTACGGGTTGCACCCCATTAGTGCTGCGACCTCAGACCCCCCGATGGTGGTCCCCATCGCAGTGTACCAACTGCTGTCCCGCTGGCGCATCCCCGTGTTCCGCAGCACAAACTGCTTTAGTTGCTGATCTAGGTGAGAAAATGTGGTAGCAACGTCGACATCCATAGTCTCTATTTTGTTACTGGACTGGCTTCAGTTGTGCTGTCTGCTTGACTGATCTTTCCACCGCCCTGGCCACCTCATCGATCCGGCCGGCTAGGGCTGCCTGGTATGCTTCAAGGGTCTCCAACCGCGGTGCCACTGAAGCCTCGAGCCGGAGCACAGCCTCATCGTCGGCCACTCGCACGGGGTGGTCGGGAAAATCTGCAAGCCCCTTGATCTGTGGCAGGGGCGGCAGCTCTTCGCCCACCGCCGCCGCGACTTCAAGCACGGCATCGGCGAGGTCGCGCATGGCGTCAGGGTCGGCCCCCAGCCGCGGGTCCGCTGCGGCGGCCCTCAGGTCCATGGAGGTGAGGGGCGGGATCGCGATCGAGAAGTGCTGAATTTTTGAAGCGAGCCCCGATGGGTTACCACACTCCCATACGGAATCCCCATCAGGTTCGCAGAGCTGGTCTTCGAGCCGCGCAAGACCATCCGCTAGGTGGATGATCGCACTCTTTAACACGCCCGGTGTCCGCCATGTCTCCTCCGTCAGCGAGTTTACTGCGTCATCCGCATACACATAGGTGCGGCCCGAGTAGAGATCGCCGGGCCGCACGGTGCAGTCGTTTTTGGATCTAAAGCAGCGGGTGTCGATTGCAAACTTAGCCCACCCGCCCACGATATGCTCAACGCCACCTATAATTGCGGATGACGGTCTGTCATTGGGGTCTTCATCTTCAAGAGTTTCACTCTCAAGAGTTTCATCTTCAAGTCTTTCAAAACCGCCTACAATATAAGAGGCTAGGTCGCCATCGCGAGCATAGAGACTTTTGATATCGCAGTCAGCAATTGGAAGCGTAGGCACAATAAAATTCTCCATGCTCTGTATCTGCTACGGATAAGAAATGTCTAGTTCCAGTTTTGGCGGAAAATCAGAAGGCAACCACGTTGCGCACCGTGACAACATCACCCAGTTTCTAGAGGTGCTCACAATAGACAAGAGCGAGTGTCTGCATGTGGGTAGCGACGGAGTCTGCGTGAGCGACCGCGTGGTGCCGGCGATCGCGGCCGTGGCGGGCATGCCCCAGTCAGCGGTCTCGAAATCAGAAGTTGTGAAGGCCGCCGCAGAGGTCCTCGGGTGCAGCAATGAGACATGTGTGGTCACCCACCCGCGCACACAGAAGGCTGCCCAAGAGTTAAAAATCGCAAATGTCCTCTCTGATGAGCTTGCTCATAGATTTAAGCCCCCTGGACCCCGTAACAGCACAGCGCTCCTTAGCAATGTGCACATCGACAATGTTCTGAAGCAGTGGGCTGCAGCAGAGTTTCCCGATTTCTACGCATGCCCCTTTGCGATGGCCGACTTCAACACAAACGGCGACCAGTTTGCAAAGGTCAAACTGAACCAGCTGCGCCAGAAGCAGTACCGGACGTTCGGGTGCGTAATGAACACCGACAACAGCAAAGGCCCCGGCACCCACTGGGTTGCCGTGTTCGTTGACATGCGCGCCGACTTTACGAGTTCTGAGCCGTGGACGATAGAGTATTTTAATAGCGCGGGGCGACCACCCGCCACCCCAGTAGTCCGCTGGATGGAGAAGACTCGCGGAGAGTTGGCAAAAATGCGAGAGAGCGAATGCGCAACTTCAGGCGCGGCGCAAACAGACCATGGCCCCGTGCAGACGTGGGCGGTGAGCAGTGTCTCGCACCAGCGGTCGCAGACCGAGTGCGGGCCGTATGCACTCTACTACATCCGGCGCCGCCTCGAAGGCGCGGCGCCCAGAGACTTTATGGAGGCGTCTAACAAAATACCTGATGCTGCTATGGTCGAATTCCGGCGCCACCTGTTCCGATCGCGGCAGTCGTAGTCGGTTGCCTTTCAGATTTTTGTTTCTAGTTCAACCGCTAGTAAGTTTTTATCACTACTATATAAGTCACTCACCGCAACGATGGGGATTGAAGAAAAAGTTGATATGCTCCGGTGGGAGCTCGCTGTCGTGGTTGTGATGCTTCTCATTCTCATGTACAGCGCGGCCGTGACAGGATCCCTCTACCTCCCTGGATTTACGCACAATACAACGGCTTCGGGCAATATGCTGATCGAAGGTATGAATCTCAAATCGCCACAAAAGCGCGGAGGGTTGGGGCATGCAGACAAGAAAGGCTCCCATAAATCCTTGGCTAAGAAGGCCCCAATGTTCAAGCGGAATGCACAGAAATCTGGGTTTGCGGCATACACAATCAATGGGGCGGACCCCTTCTCGGACGGCATCGATACCATCGGGGGCACGTTTGTCAACACATCTATGCTCTTTTAGTGAGAGTCAACTGCGCTTAGTTACGAACGCACAAATGAGTGCACACATATTTTCGGCTGGCTAATAAGATGGGCGCCTACTCTATCGTATGCCAAGGAGCGCTTATCGTACTCTTGCTACTTCTTATACTTGGAAGCTGCACAACAGAAGTCCGGCGTGGGTATTTTATACCCAACTGCTACGATGGGATAACCAGTGGAATGATGCCTAGTATAGATACTCCTCCGCCGACCCCCTGCGGCGTTGCCGGTGTCGATGCTCGCGGTAAGAAAAACTGCTGTGGAGGGTTCAATGTGCCGCCGCCTGTCGGCATCGTATAGGTAATGATGTGTTAAAATTAATATAAATCTTTTTTGTTAACTCACTGCCGAAAGACCAAACTGTCCGGCAAGACTTTGTGCGCGCTCTACATACGGATACAGGATGGGCAGCTTTCAGGATCTGGTCTTCGGGGCGCTGATCGTTACTGCTCTGCTGATCCTTCACACGATGGCGCTCGCCTCCGCGCAGCTAAGGCCGCACCACGGGGCCGAGCATGAGACAGTTGGCCGCCCCATGGAACGAATTACATACCCGCCCCCGCCCCTGCTCGACACCGCAGGTGTTAAGAGCGAGGGTTGTATTGGCGGATGCGCCGCCCCCGAACAGCCGCCCCCCAAGCTCTACCACAGTGATGAGATTGATGAGCTCGTCACGGGGACTTTGTACCGCAAGGGCGATCGCGAGCGGGTCGTGTACGGATCGCGGACGTCGCATGGTGATAGTTATGGGCTAGAAGAGTACGCAGATGGCGGGGGTGGCCATGGCGACGTTGGCTACGACGTCGGCCCAATCGGCGTGCCGCCGGCTGGCAGCGCGAATTGCGCCGGCAAGCCATTTGATGACGGTATCCCGGCAAACTGGAACCTGCCGAGCACGCCAATGCAGTGGTATGCGGCGACCGGCGAGGATTACTACGGGTCGGAAGGCCCTACTGTGTACTGCGGCGAAGGGCTCGAAATGGTCTCGGTTGGGGATCATGAGCCCCTCGAACAGTGATGCACTACATTTATCGGTTCTACTAGAGATATTGTACGCAGAACATAGGTGCGCTAAGCGCTCTCAATACGCAGAACATAGGTGCGCTAAGCGCTCTCAATACGCAGAACATAAGTGCGCTAAACGATCTGAATATGCAGAACGCTCCAGGAAGCACGCGGCCCGCCAAGGCGCGCGTGCAGATTTTGCAGCGCATTGGCAGTACGAGCGGCGGTTGTCGGCCACATTACGCGGCCGCGCCATCACAGTCGGCCACACTGGTGCAGGCAGCCACGCCTGCACAGCCGCCCAATTCACTCAAAATAGATACGAGCGCGGCAACGTCGCAACAGTCTACCGCCCACAGTCCATCACAGTTGCGCGCCGGTCCTGTATTTACACCCAGATCGATGCGTCAGGAGGCCCCCAGTTTTCCGGCAGACCCTGTCAAAAATGAGTTACTGCCGCAAGATGTACCATACCACCCATTCTCAAACCTGCAGGTATACCCGGAAAGAATGTTCAACCCCTATGCGGCATATGCATTTGCGAATCCACAATTTGCACATTCGCCCTATGCAAATGGGCCGTACGCGCCATTTGCGTACGACGCGCCGCCAATCATAGTCGCCACCAATCAAGGGCCAACCGTGACCACACCAACGGTGCGAATCATGCCGCGAGTAATTACAACACCCACGGCAACAGAGATTGTGCCGCAGCCCACCTCGCCGACACAGATTGTGCAGACACAGATTGTGCCGCGACCCACCTCGCCGACACAGATTGTGCAGACACAGATTGTGCCGCGACCGAGTACTCCTGTAACAGTGCGACCAAGCACGCCTCAATCAATGTCGTCAACGGATGCAAAAACCCTCTTCAACATTCCTTTAGAAACCCTGTATGGGCTTACAAAACCCATGCCAAAAAGATGGAAAAATATCGCAGCCGCATTGGCAGCAATCGGTGCAGCCAGCCCGGAGGTTACTGACAAGATCAACGCCATTATTCAACAGGTCACCATCGAACACTGGAAAAGTATCGTCAACCCTGAACTGAATAAGTTTCTCGCTCTTGTAAAAGAGCGGGGGCTCGAGCTCGAGTTCTCTGGGAGCGACCGGGTGCGCGATGGCATATACGAACTCCTGTTGAGGGCCATTGTCCGAATCAGGCCCGATGAGTTTAGCCGGACACTCCCCAGCTGTATTGATGGCCGCATGTCTCCAGAAAACATGGACTGGCCCGAATTTGTTGTTGGGGGTCCCACAAAACTTCATGCTATCCTGAATCTGGTCAATAAAGTGTCGCAGTTTCTGATAAGGAACCCTGATTTCAGGCGCTTCGACTCCCCCATGCCGTCGACGAAGCTACCCACCTATACTATGGTGCCGGTTACTCTCGATGAGGTACAGTTCAAACCAAATGCGGCAGTGAAGCCGCAACTGCCTGCCGACGACCTGCCGGCCGAGTCCATCATCGGAGAGTGTAAATCAGAACCCGATCGCTGCCTGCAGACAGTTTCGACAATGGTTTCACAGCTGGTGGTATTGCACCCCAGAATTAGAGATGAGGCCGCAAAAGTCATCCAACATCTTGAAGATGAGTATCAAAAGTCCGTGGCCTGGCAGAAACTCGAAGAGCTGGCACGATTGCAGCAGAACCAGGGCGTTCGTGTAGAATTTGCCAGCGGCACACACACGACCGATGGCATCACGGAGACGCTCATCCGAGTCGAGCTCAGCATAATCCCAGTGACTCAGCCATGGATGCTACAGTGTGGGCCCCTGGCGCCATCGAGCCGGCGCCAGACGTTTACCGTCTGCGCCACTTCGAACATACGCGCAATCGCATATGCTATCGACGCTGCCCACCGCTTTCTCGACAGCAACCCCGATTTCAGACACGTGCACGGGAGTACGGTGCGGGCAGACTCGCCCACTGAAAGCAAGTTTATGAAGCTCTTCGCGCGCGCTACCTGATCGGTTCTGATCTATTTTTTGCGATCATTCAAAAATGGCTTAATTTGAAGTAGAACTAGGTAATTTATAGAGATCAAGATGGCCGCATCTGATGAGATCGTTGTAAGCTCCCTGGCTGAACATATGGAGGCTAAGGGCATGTGGGCCGGCGCCCTCGAGCGCGTAACCATCCCAAATCTGTTGGGAGCGGTTGCGGCGGTGCCCATTGCCGATGTCGAGCCTGTGATGGATGATTCAAGCGATGCGGCGAGCGACGTGGCGAGCGATGCAGCAAGCGACGCAGCGAGCGACGCAGACGCACCGGCTCCGCCCAAGATAGCCCTGGTGGCGATTGAGCGCCCGCACACCCCGGCGCTCATGAAGGCCGCTGACGAGATCATCGTCAACGCCACAGACCGCAAAGACCACGGCGTGAAGGAGGTCCGGGTTGACTTCGACCGGGTGACCGGACGCATTACGGTCTTCAACGATGGGCCGGGCATTCCGATCGTGCAGCACGGCGGCCAGAGCGCGGCGCTCGGCCGCCCCGTCTACATGCCGGAGATCGCATTGGGCATCCCGCTGGCCGGTAGCAATATCAACAAAGAGGCCTCGAGCGTGAAGGGCGGGACCAATGGGCTCGGCGCCAAGATCGCGAATGTGCACAGCACAGAGTTCACTGTGGAGACATGCGATGGGAAACAGATCTACCGGCAGACCTGGCGCGGGCTCGCACACGTGACGCCCGCCGAGATCTCGGCGGCAAAGCGCACAAAGCCCTTCACGCGCGTGAGCTTCGTGCTGGCCTACGCGAAGCGCGGCTACCCGCTCAGCCCAGGGGGCGCCCTCGCGCCGGAGGATTCGGCCGACTTCGACAACTGGCTCCGCCTGCGCACCTACCAGTCGGCGGCCTACATGGGCGCGCGCATCTCGGTGAGCTACAACGGCACCGTCTGCGAGACGACAGATGCCGCCGGCCTTGCGCGCGTGCTGGCGGCGTCGGAGGCCGGCTCGACCGGAACTGTGTTTGCCGCGGCCGCTCGCAGCAAGGTTGAGCCCTGGTCGATGCACCCCTGGGACGTCGCGGTTGTGCTGATGCCGGCGGCTCGCCGCGGCCGCCGGTCCGCCGCGGCGGCGACGATGGCTGTCGTCAACGGCGTTATGACCAATAAGGGGACGCATGTCGACTACATGCGTGCGGCGTTGACTGCGGCAGTCAACGCCCGCCTCAAGGCGGCGGGCTCGCCGCCCTGCTCGGGTCCGGCCGAGGCGCTCGCTGGCATCCGCCTGGTCATCATCGGAGGGATTCCCGGCGCCGACTGGAGCGGGCAGCGCAAAGATGAGCTGCAGGTTGCGGCAAAGGCCGTGGCCAACTGGCCGACCCTCCCCGCCGCCTTCCTAAAGCGGGTCGCCGACGCCATCGCAGTCCAGCTCATGCGCGGGGCGGCCGCGGCCCCGTCGCGGCCGGTCGTGCACGACAAGTACCGGCCGGCGCGCCACGCCGGCAAAGCGCAGCGCGCGCACACGCGGCTGCTCGCGGCCGAGGGCGACAGCGCGATCACGCTGCTGGTCGCCGGCCTTACGCAGGCGCGCGGGGCCGCCGCGCCCGGCGGCCCCACGCTCGACTGGAACGGGATCATCAGTCTGCAGGGCGTCATCATCAACGCCAAGCGCGAAGTGTCGCAGATGAGCGTCGGCGACGACTCGGTTGCGGTGCGGTCGGCGCGCCTCCGCGACAACAAGCGCTTGGCGGCGCTGGCCGACGCGTTCGGCCTGCGCTACGATTGCCGCTACGAAACAGCCGCCGAGCGCGCGACCCTGCGCTACGGCCAGCTGGTGCTCTGTGTCGACCAGGATCTGGATGGGACGGGCAAGATCGCCGCGCTTGTGCTCGTCTGGCTCAACGAATTCTGGCCGGCCCTTCTCCAGAACGGTTGTGTCGGCCGGTTCATGACTCCGCTGGTGCGCGCCTATCCAAAGGGGAGGGCCATTGTGGTTGCGCCGCTGGCGGTTGCGCAGCCCGCCAAAGGGAGGCGAAAGGGTGCGCCGCCTGCCGTTGAACAGCCAGCCGCACCGCCTGTCTGCACTGAGTTCTTCTACGAAGAGGAGCTGCGCGCCTGGCTCGCCGAAGACCCTAGCCGATCCACTTCGCACACGATCAAGTTCTACAAGGGGCTCGCGACACACGATGCGAGCGAGGTCGGGCGGATGTTCACGCCGGAACAGTTTCAACGGAGCCTCTACACATACACGGTCGAGGATGCGAAGGCGGTTGCGCGCGGATTTGAGATCTACTTCGGGGCGGACCCGGCGCTGCGCAAGGCCGTCCTGGTGACGCCGGTCGTGCACCTCAATATGGCGGAGGCGCGGGCGCTGCACGCGGCGCGCCACATTCCCGTCGGCCGCGTGCAGCTCGACATCGACGCGAAGTCGTTCAAGAACGACGCGATCAAGCGGCAGCTACCGAGTGCGGTCGACGCGCTGAACCCCGCGCGCCGCAAGATCATCTTCGCGGCGATCGCGCGCTTCAGCGGTGAGGCGGCCGCGCGCGAGCTCAAGGTCTTCCAGCTTGGCGGGTACGTTGCGGACAAGATGTTCTACCACCACGGGGACATGTCGCTGAACTCGACGATCGTCTACCTGGCGCAGGCGTTCGCCGGCGCCCGCCGCTACCCGCTGCTCGAGGGCGTCGGCCAGTTCGGCAGCCGGCACGGCGACGCGGCGGGCTCAGCCCGATACATCTCCGTGCGCCTCGGCGCCCTGACCCGGGTGCTCTTCCCGGCGGCCGACCGCTGGCACCTCCCCTACGTGTTCGAGGATGGCATGCGCGCGGAGCCGCAGTGGCTTGCGCCGGTTGCGCCGCTCACTGTTCTTGAGTCCGGCTCAAACATCAGTGAGGGCTGGAACCACGACAGCTACGCGCGCGAGCTGGGCTCTGTGCTCGCCATCGTCGATGCCTACATCGACGGCGACGCAGAGCTGCACGCGGCGGCAACGGCGCTCGCGGTCGCCGGCGACGGCGCAGTCCCGCCGGCACTCGCTGCCGAGCTCGCCCGGCTGGCGGCGGCGCACACGCTGCCCGCAGAGACCGCGGGCTACTCGGGCCGCATTGATGAGTACCGAGGAGTGCCCCATAGTTTCGGGGCCTACACTTACGACGCGGCGACCCGCACAGTGACGATTACCGACCTGCCGATCGGTGAGGCGACCAGTAAGTATATCGAACGGATTCTCCTGCTTACGGGAAAAGAGACGCCACGCAAAGCCGCGTCGGCAAAAGTTGCGTCGGCAAAAGTTGCGTCAGCAAAACCTGCGTCGGCAAAACCCGCACCCACTCCGCTCGTCGATTCTGTGCGCGACTGTAGTACATCGGACCGCGTCCGCATCGAGGTCGTGCTGGCGCCTGGCGCCTATGAACAGATAGTGACCAGCCACGGCGACTCTGTGATCGACCCGATCGAAGACCTGTTGAGCTTGCGGAGTAGTATGCGCCCGCACCTCAACTACTACTCGGCGCATGGCGGCGTGCTCGAGCTGCCTAACGGCGACGGCGGCTACCTCGCGGCGATCCTCTACTGGGCGCCACGCCGAGCCGCCATATACCGGGCGCGGCTCGAACGCGCCCTGATCGTAGCGGAGCTGCGCGCGCTTGAAGAGACACAGCAGTTGCGCTACACGGGCGAGGCGGCAGAGCTCGACCTCGCAAAGCTGGCCGATACGGCGGCCGCCGCAGCTATCCTGCGCGAGCGCGGCTACGTGCCGCTAGATACGCCGCTGCTCCACCGGCCGGAGTACACTCAGAATGAAAACCTGCGAGAGCTCGTCACAGAGGGCCCGGGAGCCGGGTTCGACTACATCCTCGACATGCGCAGTCGCGAGCTCGTCCGGGCCGCCGCTGAGCTGCGCTCGGCGCGGCTGCGCACGCTGCGCGCTGAGGCCGACACCTTGCGTTGCCAGCTGGCGGAGCGGCCGGTCGCCGGCGCGAGCGTGTGGCGCGCCGAGCTGAGCGCATTCCAGGAGCTAGCGATTGCATTGCGGGCCAGTAAGTAGACGCAGCGGTTCTGTTTTTTATCAAAAAACAGAACCGCTGCGTTATTTGGAGTGGAGCCCACGCACAATATCTTCTAGTGCCGTAGTCGCCATCAGTATCGCCTCAGTAATGATAACGCTGACGTCAGTTGACGCGCGCAGCGTCAGCGTCAGCGCCTTCTCGTGCGCGCTCACCGAGTAGGTGACGACCGACACATCTGGCGCTGTGTCGAAGATCGCGCGCCGCAGCAGCTCGCCGACCGTGTGGGTCTCGCCGGGCGCGCGGATGACCCCCTCATGCAGGCCGCCCTCCAGCACCAGCGTCGTAAACGTGATGGCGCTGGCCGGCTCGATTGAGCCGCCCTCGACCGCCGCTGCAACCAGTCGCAGGCGCGCGCGGATGTTTTCGCATGCGGCCACGACGGTCGCCGCGGCCACTTCCGATGCGGATTCGGCGTCAGTCGCCTGGAGCGTTAACCGCAGCTGGTGGTGTCGCGGGTCGCTCACCAGACAGGAGACCCTGTACCCGCTGAGGTCGGCGGCCGCACCGGACTCGAGGCGCACCTCATCGTCGCTATACTGTGCGATGTCGAGGTGAGTGTAGCATCCGCAGGTCGCCACCTGGAACATGGCATGGCCGCGCCCCGGAACGACGCTGATATCTTCGATCACCAGCGTCTTGCCCGGCTGTACCACAGCAATCTCAATTGTGGGGTTGAATAGCGCACCCCTATGTGTGTAGGCGGCGCTGCTTGAGCCGGAGGGCGCATGCATGCGCAGGTCCCCCGCGTATATGATAAGGGGCGCCGCCGTCGCGTTTCTAGCGTTCAGATTAAACTTCAGCCCGGCGGCCGCAGCCTGCGCGGCCGCCCGCTGGTGGAGCGGGATCAGCTCCAGCCGCTGGTTCACAAACTGCGGCAGCATAAACACATCCGTCGTCTGGTCGGTCCGAAACCCATTCTCTGGCACCTGGAACGCATATCCGGTAATTTCATCGGTGGCAGCGCGCCGGAGCCCATTAACTAGGGAGGTCGGCACGCCGTGGAGTTCCAGTGAGATGTTTGCTTCAGCCAGCGGCATTTCGTCGAGCCCGAACAGCTCTTTAAGCTCGGGCGACTCTGGCACTTGGCGGCGCACCGTAAAATTCGATACCGATGCGGTCCAGACCCGCAGAGGGAGTTGTGCTTTCATCGTTGCATATAAATAAGAGTAGCCTAGTTCAATTATTGAAATATAGCAATGGATCGGTTGCGACCACGCCACCAGTCTGATCGTTCGCGATCAGAACGCCACCAGTCTGATCGTTCGCGATCAGAACGCCACCAGTCTGATCGTTCGCGATCAGAACGCCACGAAAGTTCGCACATGCAGAGTGGCGCGCGGCAGAGCGGCCCGCGCCATCAGAGCGGCCCGCGCCATCAGAGCGGGCCGCGCCGTCCAGAAAACCCACGATGGGACACGGTCGCCGACGCGCAGGAGGCGCCAGCTTTTACACTCTACGTTCTCGAATCAATCCCGGGCAATTTGAGCACCCGTGAAACAATTGACGTGAGCGAAGCCTGTGCCGCCTCACTCTCGGCCGCCTCGGCTGCAGCATCCGCGCTAAGGTCAACCGGAGCCTCGCTAGAAGTGCGTACGATACGCACAGTAGACCTGCAGCACCCGCGTGTGATCGAGGCGCTCTATGCAAAGGGGATCACCGGTCTCCCTGCTCTACTCGTCAGCGGCACTGTTTTCGTCGGAAAGCGCCAGATTGTCGATGAACTTCGGCGCGCAACCGAGAGCGCGAGCGCGCCAGAGTTCGACCCAAGACCAGCTCCTCAGCAACAAGAGGCCGACTACGATCTAGATGACGACCATAACTTTCTTGAGGAAGTAGATTATGACGACCACCCGGCCGCCGACAACGAGTTATCTCTGATGAGCAAGCTTGGCCTCGATGAGTAGCTGGAGCAGTTTGGTTTTTGAGTAAATTGCTCCGGTAAGCCGCTGGACAGCATTTAAAGATCTAATACACGCGTTTATAGATGGTGTCGCACACACTATTCGTGAAAGTTGAGCCACCCACGGTTGTGGGTGGGGCGCCCGCAGCCAGCCGTGAGTTGACGCTTACGGTTCTCCGGTATATTAAAACAAACCTATCACAGATCAGGTCGATGGGGGTTACTGTGCGCGTCCAGAAAGTGCGCGAAGAGGATCTCAAAAACGCAGAAGCTATAAAAATGATGCAGGAACGGGGGATCAGCCGACTGCCGGCGCTATGCACGCCTCAACAGGTCTACACTGGCGCTAAAGCGATCATCGGTCTTTACGATAAGAACATTTCAGCATACGCCGAGCGGCAGCGCCAGCCTCCACCGCCAGTAAAAGAGAGGCCTACCCCCGATGTCGACACCTATATGAGTCAGCAGATGATGGGCGGCGACGACGAGGACGACGACGGGATGAGCGAGGGCGGCAGCAACATGATGGACGAGTACCGCCAGGTCATTTCACGACGGGATGGGTCCGGGGGGATAGCGGGCCCACCCCGACAACATACCCCCCAGCGAGCACAAAAAGATGAGGGTGAAAGAGGGGTGCAATCGTCAATGCGGCCAAATAACGTCGCAGTCCGTGCGACCACGCCGCAGTCAAGGCCCGCACCGCAGTCGAGACCCGCGCCGCAGTCGAGACCCGCGCCGCAGTCGAGACCTGCGCCGAGCCCGCTCGCTGCGGCGCCGCCCGGATTCGACGACGACGACGAGAACAGCCCACAGGATGACTTGATGGAGCGCGCTTACCTTGCCAATATGGACGACAGCCTACCGAGCGCTGATGACGACAGCCGGCCGATCGATGATTGAAAAATGCACCGCAACTGTATTCTGGCAATTTTATGCCTGAAGTGAGAGGTACTCAATGTAGTCATCGAGTAGTTTCACTACTATCTGGTGATACGCCTTTTTTTCGGAAGGCTGCGCCGTGCGCAGGTACTGCTGGACCATCGGGATGAAGTGTGAAGCGGCTTCGGCATCGTCGGCACTAGAGTCGCTAATGTCTTCATCAAACCCATGAGTGAGGACAAACTCTGCTGCGGCGGGGTCGCTGCTGTAGATGTGGTCGCGGTACTTGTAGAGCTTGGGGCCAATTAAGCGGATCAGCATCATTGGCTCCATCGAGATTGCAAGGTTGATTCTCTTGAGCAGGCGGGCCGCCATGGCGTCAGAGGGAAATTTGCGCGTGAGGTCGCGCGTCACCAGCTTGATGTTACTGTTGAAACTTTCCGCGTATGACTGTTCGGCCATGGTGCAGTATGTTACAACTAAGTGGCACCTCCAAATTGTCCTACCGGACAGCAATTTGGAGGTCCGCGCGCGCTGGTATAAGTGTTAAGACATGTCGGGCCGCATCAAATCGAAAGTGGTCAATGCCACCCTGGCCAATAAAGACATCTTGGACATGTTTCAAGGCGTGCTGGGCGGAAATGGGGGCGGCGCGCTGCCGATCACGCACCAGAAGTACCTGCGGATCCGCGAGCATGTCGAGCGGTTCCTCCGGCTGCTGTCCGCGCTGCAGGAATCGGTACTGATGACGGGATACTTCCCCGACATCCGCGCGCACCTCGTCGCCTACACGACTGCGCTGCAGGCGCAGTTTGCGAAAAGCTTTTCCGCACCAGACTTTTCCAAATACCTCCCCCAGCTGGGCGCCGCCGCCGCGGCGGGCCCGACAGCCGCCGACTATGCGCGCGTGCCACCCGCGCTCGCCGAAGAGTTTGACAAGATCTTCAAAGCGACCAAGACCTGCAGCATTGTCAATACGGCGCTTGTCGTCTGCAAGAATCTGATCGTGCACAAGAAAGCGCTCAGCGATCAGACAGCACTGCGCGACAAGTTCCTGCGCGACGCCGGCACCACATTTGCGCCGCTGCCCGACCTCGGGCAGCTGAACTTCAAGCGAATCTACAACGAGAGCGCGATTAATGCAAACGATCGCAAGTTTATTATGGTCGTCCTGCATAAGATGCTCACGATCTGCCATGACGTCTATGAAGCGCTCTCGGCCCCCGATGTCGACGTTGACGAGTTTGTTGAAGTGATCATGGGCTCGATCGAAGAGGTCAAGAAGCACATTCCGCGGTGCGACCAGGCGTTTGCAAAAATCGTCGAAAGCGTTGGACTGCTGCGCGGCAACTTCTCCAGCTACTACAAGGACTACGCGGCCAGCGGCAATGCCTCGATCATGATGGAGAACTTTGTGCTCGATGTCTCGAAGAGCACAAATGCGTCGCCACAGGTCACCTCCCAGTTCCGCCGCATCATCACCCACTACCGAAAACTTGCATCGCAGCAGGCGACAAACCCCAAACTGCAGAACATCTTTGCCCAGGTCGACGCCAACTTCAAGGAGCTCGAAAAAGCAACTGGCGCGGCCTCAGTTGGGCTAGCCGAAGAGGTGGGTGGCCCCATACCGGTTGCGTCTGTTGAAGACATTTCGGCAGAGATCGCTGCGGCCGATGCCGCAGAGGCCGCAGCCGCATCGGCGCCGCCCCCAAGTGCGGGTAAAAATGCGACCCGCAACCGACAGAAACGAACAAAGGCAAAACTGCAGAAAGCTGCGCTTGCGCCGGTCGTCGAGGCTGATGACGGCGCAGCCGACGAGAGTGCGGCCGACGAAAGTGCGGCCGATGAGAGTGCGGCCTACGATGACGTGGCAGTTGACGCCGCGTCCAACAATGACGTGGTTGACAAGAGTGCAGTTGCAACGCCGGCCGCTGGGTCGCTAGATGATGAGTCAGCTTCATATGAAGTCATCGACAAGAGTAGCGGGCTATAAATGATGAAAACTATTATTTTTATGACCAGTTGATTTATAATCCCCCTAATCGAAATTTACCGTTTATAGTGAAGCAGCCATAATGCAGACGCTAACTGATTTTATGGCACTCACGCTGGTCGTGATGCTTATAATATTTATCACATGTGGCACCCAGCACACAACCCTCTTCATAACGACGCTCAGTCTCCTGTTTGCAGTCTTTTCGATGTACCGAATAGAGAAACTTGCCGCAGCAAGCACAGCAGCCCCCGCAAGCACAGCAGCGGCAGCAAGCACAGCAGTGGCAGCCACTGGATCTGCAGGTCCTATAAAAGAGGGCTTTATGGCGCATGAAGAACGCCCATACCCTGGCGCAATTGAGCTCGATGTGGGCAACCAGTGGCCTTCCACGGCCGCTGGGTCGCGCGACCGGCTCTGGCTGGAGAATGCAGGGGCGCCCAGTGGCAACTTCTACAACTACGGGCGTTCGGCGGCTCCAGAAACCCCCGGCCCCTGTGCCGATGGCGAGGCGAATGCCGAAGATATCGACGCGGATGAGGCAAACACATACCAGGTGCGCTCGCGGAACGACCCGGTGCGCGCAACCGCCGGGACAATGCGACGCCAACGAGATATGGACCGCTACCTACGCGAGGAGACTCTCGAGGCCGAAGAGCGCCTATGGTGGGGGCGTCATGAAATCTAAACACAAAAATGTTTAGATTAATCTTTTTACTCAGGGTCGCTCTCGGGTGCGCTCTCGGGGTCGCTCTCAGGGTCGCTCTCGGGTGCGCTCGCAGAGTTTAATTTACGCCAGTTTGTACGGGCGGTACCTGCCGCTGGAGTGTAGCCCGTCTTGGGGTAGTACTTATTATAGGTAGTGATCGGTTCGCCATCCAAATCGAACCGGGCCACGCATACGTTCGACGTGTGGCCGCGGTAGCCACACCGAAAGCAGGTGTAAATGAATTTAGTAGTCTCTTCAGTTGGCGTGCGACACTCATCGGTGCGGTGGCCTCGTTTAAAGCATTTTTTGCAATTAATATTTTGTGCCATTGTGCGGCATTCAACAGCAGAGTGGCCATTTCGACCACAGCGCTCGCATTTTATAATAGTTTCTGTTAATTGAGTGGCGGCATGCGAGCCGGTGCTGGCGGCGTGCGCGCCGGTGCTGGCGGCGTGCGCGCCGGTGCTGGCTCTCGCCATGGGCAGCATGCATGTTGCCGCAAAGTGCCTTGCTTTGCCGCAGTTAACACACAAACCAGCAGCGGCCCTGATCTCATGCGTTACGGCCGTGATATCTTCAGGCGTGAGCTGTACTCGCGAATAGGCGCCGCCGCGCACGTACTCGATGCCGTGCTCAGCCATCAGCCGTCTCGTCATCGAATCCTCGTCGTAGCGGTCGCCCCGCCGGAGCTCAATGAGCTCAACCGGCTGATAACGCTTTGTGTAGGCAGCCCCGTTGCCTGAATAGTGCGCGCGCAGGCGCTCTTCGTAGTCGATGGCCGATCCCACGTAGTAGCGCGGCGGCTCCCCTGGCGGGGAGCGCAGCCGGAGCACATAGAGATGCACATCGGCGGCGGGGGCCGCACTCTTCTCTGCCTGTTTTTGATTAAATTCGTTAATGATCGTTTGTCCTAACATTTCTGTTTCTATAGAGGCGCATATCTTCATTTGCGAAATTAGATATCTAATTTCGCAATAGATAGAGTCTGTCTAAAAACTCTGCAATGGCACGCCCACAAAGTCGCCAAGGGGCTGGGATTGACATCCATGAGATGCTCAAGCGCGAAACTTTTGATGGCCCGCCCTCGCATGGAAATCACTTCGAGCGAAACCGCCCGGCACCGGGCGGCGTTATTGGCGCCAGCGACCAGTACATCGTGCTCGACAGTTTCAACAAGCTGGAGACGAGCCGGCCCGACCAGGGCACCTTCCACTGGGACTTTATGGTCCAGGGCGTGACGGGCGACCAGGTTATCGGGGTGCGCGACAAGGTCGATACGGTCGTTGAAATGCAGTTTGGCCAGTTCTTTATGCCGCCGATCCCAAAGATACCCTATGCGGTCCCATCATTCTCGCCCACTAAGTCACTAGTGTTGGCCCCCGGTATTACTCTGACTCAGAACAACACAAATGACGTTGTCGCGGCAATGTCCTACGGATTAAATCCTGGAACAATTGCTTCTAAAGTGCATGTCCACACAACGCCATATGCAACCAGCTGGGGGTTTGATCCGCTATCACAGACGCCAAATGGCATATTTACTATCCAGGTTCAGGAGGCGGGGTTGCAGTCGATTAGCGATCGCGAGGGTGCGCGCCACCACCTCGACTATGCTCTGGACACTACCAATGCGGGTGGCTATGCCGCCAGTAAGGGGTTTAGTAATGAGATTTATGGCGTTAATATTACAACTCCAACTGCAGCCACCGCTGAAGTGGGTGGATGGGGTTCAACCGGAACAACTGCGGCTCGAGCGGTTATTCAACCAGCGTCGATATTAGCATCACCCCAGGGGATGCCCGGGTCGGCCTGGGATACCTATATATTTACCGACCCGCTACAGGATGTCCATGGGATTACTCTGCAGTTCCGCGGGCCAGATAACCCCCTGATTTTCCAACCGGACAGCTACTACAGTATCCCATTCATCACGGACGCGTCGTCAAATCTCTGTTTCCTGGTGGGCCCGGAGCTCTTGGGGGTTGATGGGACCCTCAATGTGGGTGATCGAGTGTTTGTTCGCAACTTTAACTCGGGCAACCGCCCGCTCGATAGCTATATGAACAATCGCAATGGGTTAACGATCACGCTGTCCCCCAATGCAAATAGTATCCCACCAATACCAGGTCCAGGTAATCCAACATATCTGAATAGTTTGGGTGACATAATCCTGCCCAATTTCACTAATACGCCTGCCTATATCGCACCGTCTGGCACAATCGCATGCTACTTCGACCCCAATATCTATCTCAGTGGCGCGTCAATTAGCACGATGGTTCCAAACCCAGTCTCATCTGCCGCCTACTATGCAAAATTCCCGCCCCGCGACCCGAGAAGCCTCGCCCCGTGGAGCCCGCCGCCCCCGTACCAGTCGATGGTGCCCGGCATGATCACAATCTGCGGTGCAATTACGGTAACCTCGGGCGTCACTGTCAACATCGCTAAACTGCGCCTGCGGATCCCGGTGCGGCTGCGCCGCGTTGTGCAGCGGCTCACAAACTACATGTCGATCTAGACTGAACAGTCTACATGTCGATCTAGACTGAACAGTCTACATGTCGATCTAGACTGAACAGTCTACATGTCGATCTAGACTGAACAGTCTACATGTCGATCTAGACTGAACAGTCTACATGTCGACCTAGACTGAACAGTCTACATGTCGACCTAGACTGAACAGTCTACATGTCGATCTAGACTGAACAGTCTACATGTCGATCTAGACTGAACAGTCTACATGTCGACCTAGACTGAACAGATTTGTGTAACTTTTGTTTTTGTTCACATAGGCTATGAAGCGTGGCCTCATTCTACTATTACTCTTGATCTTGCTCATGTGTGCCGCAATGTGTTATGCATGTGCGCTCGCACGCGCATACGAGCGCGACCACACGACGGGCGGCAGCTCTCCCGATCGACCGCAGCTGCGGCCCGCCTCCCCGCGGCGAGTTGCGTGGCCAGCTACCCCAGCACTGCCGCGGGTTACCGGCGTGGGTCGAACCATCGCGCGTGCGGCGGTTCGCCGCGGCGAGTTCGGACCGCCCTCGGCCCAGGCGCAGGCGCAGATCAAACAGGGCGCGCGCTCGCTAGTCCACGGTGCAACCGACACCGCCACGATCGAAGCTGCCATCACGTCGGTAGTGCGCACCGAAGTTACGCTGGCGGCCCAGCGTGTTCGGGGCCGCCGGCCAATCACAATGGCAAGCACCGGGTTAGAGCCCCCCCTCACTGCGGCGCGCGTGCTGGCCGCTGCGCAGCGGCAGCGCGTGCCACCTGTCTCATTTCTGCGTGAATTGCTCATCAGTGCTGGCCTGCGCACCAGTCAGGTGCGCGCGGTGCACGCAGATCCGGCCGCCGCCGCAAGCATCACTGAGCTGCTTTCAGGAGACTTTACTCCGCTCTTTGATGCGGACTTGAGTTCGCGCACAAACTCGATGCGGGCCCAGGTGCGCGCAATGCAGTTCGAAGATACCGTATCAGATCTGCTCACTGCGCAGGTTGGGCGCGGCGCCTACCAGCGCGAGAACGACCGGCGCGGCGTCGCCGCCACGAGCTCTCTCACGCCGGACTTCCTGTTTAAGGAGCCAATTATGATTAATGGCCACATCATTAAGTGGCTTGACGCTAAAAATTACTACTGGTATGGCTCGCCGTTAACCGCGCGCAGCGTACACCTGCAGGCTGAAAAATATACAGAAGCATTCGGGCCCGGTGCTTTTGTATTTCGACATGGTGCGGATCCGCAGGTTGTAATTGGCACAAGGCCCAGTGAAATACCCCCAGTTATACTGTCTCTATAGCGCAGACTATATCTGTGGGTGAGATATTTGCGCTAGCTTGCATACCGTCACTTGTGTCGTCACTTGTGTCGTCACTTGTGTCGTCACTTGTGTCGACACTTGTGTCGTCACTTGTGTCCACTACCATTTCGTGCACAGCATCTAGTAACTGCCGCGCACCATCACGCAGAGACTGCGAACACTGCAGACAATCTATCCACGTGAGGTCGAGCTGGTTCTCAAATATGGGTGCTGGGTATTTTTGCCGAAACTCTTTAAACGTTGAATGGCGGTAGAGCATCTCGGCAGTCGGCCTATCCTCCGGATCGAACGCAAGCATACTCGTGAGCAGCTCTACCGCGAGTGGGCTCGATGGGAACATCGACTCTAGCTGGGATGGCAGCTCTTTGCCCGTCCAGTACTTAGCAATTTCGGGCTGGTGGGCAGCAAGCTGCTCCCTGCCCGCCTCGCCGGGTGTCCCAATTACTGTGAACATTTTTGCAAACTGCAGGTAGGGTGACGGCTCCGCGCCCGAGTGCGAGTACGCGCGCATCAGCGTCTGAGGGAGGCCACTCTGAAGATAGAGTAACAGTTCAGCGAATATGCAACCGAGCCCCCAGATGTCTACTGCGCGCGCGTTCTTATCTGTTAGTGGTGCGCGCATTATGCACTCGGGCGCGCGATACCCAGCAGTCATGCGAAGCATACCTTTTTCAGCTGTGGGCAGAGGCAACGCCAGTGACAGGTTGAAGTCACAGATGGCCACTTCACAGAATTCATTGACAAGCAGATTACTCGGCTTCATGTCGCACATGGCGATGTCGGCCGAGTGGATAGCTCGGAGGCCGCATATGCTTTGATACAGGATTAGCCAGATATGATCTACCGTTAGCCCCGACTTGAATTTCAACAGTTCATGCAGGCCCTTTCCGTGCAGCAGATAGACGATAGCAATTGTGTTAAACTCACCCTCGGGTGGGGTGATCGCATCGATGACCTGGACCAGTTGCGGGTGGCCAGTAAAACTGCTTGCGATCTGTATTTCGCGGAGGATGCGCCGCGCGTCCATATGGTTATTGAACGCCTCCAGGTAGAACTTGATCGCAACCTGGTAGCCATCGCAGTTCGTGGCGCACCACACTTCGCAATAGGCGCCGCGACCGATGATCCCAACTAGAGTATAGCTATTTTGAGGGCTGGACAGAGTATCTCCGGCACGTGGTCTTGACATACTGCTTACCAATGTCCTCTCTTTAGATTAATCATTTTTGACAGAAAACAGGGGGTTTTAAAGCCCATGATTAAACTGCCAATACCAGCTGGAGGAGTTTGGGCAGCCGGGGGTCCGCTGGGTCGACCGGCGCGTACGCGCCGAGGTCGGCGCGCTCTTCAAAGAAGGAGTACCCGAAAGAGGAGTCGGGATCCGCCGTGTAGTAGATTGTCTGGCCGTCGATGACAAGGGGCGCCGCTTCGATCATCTGCTCAGTCTGCAGTTCGCAGCTATCTGGCATGCGGGCGTCTGCCGCCGGGTCCGGCAGCCAGAGGGCCGCATTTGTTGGCACACACCGGCGGCAGACGATCCGGCGGCCGTCGGCCGATCGCGAATAGCCAAACAGGTCGCACTCGAGGCAGGCCTCGGTCAAGACGTCCCGAAATGCTTGGTTGAGCTGGTAGCGTCGGCTCGCGCGCTCGTAGAACTGCTCGTCGATCGTCGAGGGCTCGCGCGAGCTGCTCGGCATGTGCTTCCAGATACTTTCGTTTGCGACCGCCATGTAGAGATAGGGCTGAACTTCGCGCTCCGCCGGGGGTAGCCCATCGTGACTGCCCAGCCGGACTGCGCGCGCGCGCACCTGGTCGTCGCGCGCGCGGTCCCAGTAGGGCTCGAGCTGGTGGGTCTCGCGAATCCACTTCAGGTCGAGCCCCTCGGCGCCCGTCTTCGAGACCAGGATCGCCTTTATCAGCTCGCCGTGGCTGTTCTCGGGGCTGTTGAACACAGAGACAATCTTAATCCGCTCTTCAGTTGGAACATCTCCAGTAATTACGGCATATCGTAGGGGCACGGCGTCGCCGCCTACGATTTTTTTAGCCGCCGAGAGCGCCAGGGCCAGGCGCGACGCCGCGGGCAGGTCCGGGCGGAACCCGTGGATGCGCTTGCCGCGCGACTGGCGAGTCGCGCGCGCCGCCTTGATTATTTCTGATATGGGCATAGCGGCTCCTCCATCGAGCCGCTGGCCGGTCGCGGCGGCCAGCCCATTCATCAGGGACGCAATTGTGGCGGGCTTGCCCGCAGCGAGCATCCGTGGGCTGGTGAGCCGCGCCGGCAGCTCGGCATAGGCGCGCCAGGCCGCCGCCTCGCGCGCGCAGTCGTAGCAGTGGTCGAACCCGGGCACAAGGCTCGGGTCGAGGCCGGCCGCCGCGTACGTCCCCCAGGGGCGGTCGACCACGTTTCGCGTCGCGCACGCATCCTGGTAGTGCGCGGCGTCGAACTGCATACGCGTGTTCGACGCCGCGTCGGCGCCGCGCACGATGAGGCGGCCCTCCGTTGACGAGCAGCTGGGCCAGACCTGGATCAGGATGCGCCCGCGCATGCTCTCTATCATGTACGGTATGCCCGCGGGCACGTAAGGGGGGCGCCACTTCAGCGAGGCGCCCAGCCGGGGGCGGATCAGCATCGTCCACGTGTCCTGCATCGCCATATCGAGCGCAACCTGCTTCTCAAACGAGGGCGACCACCCGGTGTGCTCAAGCTGCTCGGCGTCCGGCGCATCTTCCGGCGGGTTCAACCGGATGTCGCTGATGAAGATATCGCACCGGTCTTGCCACTCGCGCGCCGTGTCGTCTGTAAATAACTGTTGGTGCGTGTGGATTCGCGAGAGTTCGGCGGGGCTGCCCCGCATGCGAAAGGGCGCCGGGTCATAGAGGAACCACTCTACCATTGGGAATAGGCGCGCCAGATAGGGCATATGGTGACCGGGGGCGGCGCCCGCATAGACCACTTTGATCTGATCGGATCCCCGCGGCATGTCAGCTGCCCGCATCAGGTCGGTGAGTCCCTCGAGCTCACCAATAAAGAGCTTGCGTTGGCCGTGGTGGAGGTTGCAGAGTGATGCCGCCGCGACTGCGTTGCCGCCACGGTAGGGCAGGACAGCAGCCTCCGGGTCATACCAGGGACTCGGCGTTGGCTGTTCTCTGGCGGTGATCTCGAGGATGTGCTGGCGCTCGTCCTCTGTATAGCTGTTAGCAAATACTCCATTTTCTGTTACGAGGCGCTGCGCATCCTCGAAGTTTTTCTTGTAGACAGCATCCTGTGGCTCAATCGGCGGCGCGCCCCCTTGAACAGGTGCTGATTGCGCCATCGAACCCCAGGCAAGAAATCCCGCACGCTGCAGATAGCGAGTGAGCGGCCGGATGCCGCCGCGGTCGACAAATTGACTATAAACGAGCACGGGCCCGGGCGCAGTGGTTGCGCGCCGCGCGATCAGCGCGAGCTTGGGCGCCAGCGAGTCCGTCAGCTCAGCCTGCGGGATCGAATCGATGGGGGTGTCGTCGTAGCCGCGCGGCGGCGCAAAGTTTTCGAGCGAGCGGCTGTGGACGAAGTACGAGCGCATCGCCTTCTTTTCGGCGCCCGGCAGCGAGAGCGGGCCCGACGCAAGCACAGTCCCCAGACCGGAAGCGCCGCCGCCGCCGCCGCCCTCGGCGTTCTCGCGCTCGCGGGCCAGCAGGTACCGCCGGTACTGGTCGGGTCCCATCTCGACGCGCTCGATAATCGTGGGCTTTTCATCGGGGAACCAGCCGTCGGTGCGTGCAGCACGCTTTACCGACGCCGTTTCTACAGAACCGGCCGCGGGCTCGGTTGGCCGCGCCGTCGACACGTGTGAGACCAGGCCGATGATGCGGTTGGCGAAGTGCTCGCGGTTCTTCACTGTATTTGCGCCCTTGTCCACATATAGGTCGTAGAACGTCTCATACTGGGTCGGCAGCAGATTGAACCCGGCCAGCATGTTGAAACAGGGCACAAGCTCGAATGGGTCTTTTGACGCGGGCGTGCCCGTCAGGAAGAGGATGCGGAGGTTGCGCGCGCCCATTATCAGGTCGTAGTTGCGCCGCGCATTCGAGTCTTCCCCGCCGTTGATGATCGCGCGGAAGAAGTTGTGGGCCTCATCAACGATAAGGAGTTTGTTGTCGAGACCGCCGGTCAGTCCCAAGCCCGAAGGGCTGGCCGACTTGCGCTGGTTAGTGCCGGCACGCGCCATCTGTTCGGCTGCGTTGTATGCGTCCATCGACACGAACGTGAAGCGCTCGAGCGCCGCGGCGAGCTGAGCGTCGGTGGGCGCCGCGCCCCTGCCGCCGGGGTTTGGGGTGTCCCCAGTTGGGCTACCGCCGGGGTTTGGGGTGTCCCCAGTTGGGCTACCGCCGGGGTTTGGGGTGTCCCCAGTTGGGCTACCGCCGGGGTTTGGGGTGTCCCCAG
>Ga0214921_10000104_pt1 | contig 158438 bp, 147 predicted proteins | sample LL1505_MetaG_FD_177992 | JGI IMG/M metagenome (GOLD analysis project Ga0214921, IMG submission 177992) | Freshwater microbial communities from Lake Lanier, Atlanta, Georgia, United States - LL-1505 | ecosystem: Environmental > Aquatic > Freshwater > Lake | place: USA: Georgia | collected... | reverse complement strand
TATAGACACACCACCAACACCAGACGAACACGATGAAATAAACGGCATAATCAAAGCTATAGACACACCATCAAAACCAGAAGAATCCGACGAAATAACCGGCATAATCAAAGCTATAGACACACCATCAAAACCAGAAGAACCCGACGAAATAACCGACATAATCAAATCTATAGACCCACCACTACCACCATATGGATCAATGTCACCATCATCTGGATCTACAGTAGGTAAAACCGATGAAATAATTAATATAATCAATGCTATAGAATCCTATATAAAAAAAGAACAACCAATAATAAACGAAAGCGAAGAATTATTCAGCATAATAAATGCAGTAGAAACCCACATACAATTACAATCAAAAATAGGTAAAATTATTGATATTATCAATAAAATAAATGAAATAGAAAACAAAGACCAAGACCGAGAACCAAACCAAGAACAAGACCAAGAAATAATAAAAATAATAAAAGGAATTTATATGGGTGAGACAACAGAGATCAGTATAGACCCAAATACATTATATGAAGGTATTACATTTATATCACATGCATTAATAGCAATGAATAAAGAAATGATAGAATATTTATTAATCCAAGGCGCAGACATAAATGCAGGCACCCCTACATTTTTAGAATTATTGGAATTTTATGCAATTATTTATAAGAAACAACCATCATATAAAGGTCCAATAGATAATGAAACACAAGAAAAAATGGATCAACTACAAAACGAAAACGATCTATTAAAACAACATATAGATGAATTGACTGCACAACTAGCTATAGAAAAAGATTCAACAAAAATAAAAGAACTGGAAAATACGATAAATGGATTAAACGAAATAATAAAACAAAAAGATGATGAAATAAAAGCCGCAATAAAAGCCGCGACAACAGAAGCCGCGACAACACAAACCGCGACAACACAAACCGCGACAACACAAACCGCGACAACACAAACCGAAACAACACAAACTAAAGAAACGGAAAGTAAACCAACTGAAATAGCACCAAAGAAATGTCCTGTTGACAATCCAAATATTGTAAAATTAGGTACAATAAATACTAATAGTGAAATATGCTATGATATAGAAAAACAAGAGTTTGTATAAAAACAACAAATAGTCTATTACAAATAAATACTTTGTAATAGTCAAATAAATATAAAGTCTTTTTATCAATATAAATAAAATGTCGAAAATAGTAATGGCAAATATCAAAATGCCTATTTCTGTCAATAATGGTAAATTACAACCCATGTCAGAATACATAAAAATAACTGTAGAAAAATGCGATGAATTACCCGAAAAAAACCAAGATAATGATGGTTCTCTTATGTCACAAATCGATAAAATATTATCTCAACAAAATGAAGAACCAGAGCCACCATCACGTGACATCGAACAACCCACTAAATCATTGATTGTTTCATTAGATGAAATTCAAAATAATCGCCCCATCAAATCACGTCAAAATATGTCATTCAAAAATAAATCCAACAGATCGATACTTAGATATACGATGAAAAACAGAACTAATTCAGATACATCGGACGTTGACCATTCTCTACAACAAGAGGTTGAGGAATAATAACAGGAAGACGGTCAATAACGTTCAAACTTTTGATAGGATTGAATTCAGGGACAACGGGACCCTTTGGTTTTACTAAATTGGTTGTGCCAATACCAAATAGTTCGGATTCGACGTCGCAATAATTGGCACAAAGAGTTTCACGAGGGTTTTTACCGGCCAAAAGACCATCACCTGCCAAATAATTATCAAAAGCATAGGTCGATGATCTCATTGTCTTGTATGCATCAATATGTGTATTTATGTTTTGTTCGAGTTTATAATCACCAGGAGTGTTTTTATTTCTAGTAGAGGACATTTTAATATATAGATATATTTTTTTATACCATATTTATACATGTAAATAGTTTGCGTAAATTATTTATACAAGGATTTGGAGCATTGTCTGGTATTCTTGGGATGACTCGGTGAATGCAGTTGGGTGATGTTCAAACAACATGACGCATGCATGAAAATATTTGAAATAATCATATGATACACATACAGCTAGACCAATTTCGTTATCCATAGAGATCATTTTTGCAGCAGCATTTTGATAGATGGTTTTGAAAAGTGGGTGGTGTTTGGTTTTTTCATAGATGGTGTCGAGCCCTTTGGACATAGCGGATTCATCGTAAGACATTTCGTCGATGGTTTCTTCATCCCAATCTTGTTGGATGTTTTGAGAACAATTGGTAGGATTCATTTTGAAATAGGTACGAATGCATTGGCGGTATTCGGTGTTGTTTGTATAGTTCATATCATAGATATGAGGGAAGTATTTATATTTATACATATAAATATAAATTTGTGAGGTTATTGGTTTAGTGTCTTCTGGTTTTTTTGGATTTTTTTCCGCCCTTTTTGGATTTCTTTGATGATTTCTTTCCACCCTTTTTGGATTTTTTAAATGAACGACGTTTTCTGCCACCTGCTGATACTTTTGTCCAAACCCACTCGTTGTTCTCATTTTTGTTGTTTGCAGTCTCGGTTAATTTTTCATCTACATATTTTTCAGCTTTAACAGCTTCATTATAATCGGTTGTCTCTACATCAGATGAGTTATATAATTTTATTTCTTCAATTGGTTCTGCCATCGTTTAATTAATCTATATAATAAACCCACAAAATAAATATATAAAATTCTCCTAAATATTTTTTAATCCATCAACAAAAATCTAAACGAACCGCCTAAATATTATTAGGAACTACTAATAGTTGCTTCGTCAAAAATCAGGTACTACACCATATTTTTCAGCGCCATCTTCTATGATGTATCCAAATTGTTCAGTATCTATTAGTTTATTTTGCCAAAATTCTGTTATAGTAATTTCGGCATTTTTGTATATTACCTTATCAACAGGTGCAATTTCAGGTGCTGTTGCTGATCCTAATTCTGCAAACAAATATTTTTTATCACCTTTTTTTATGATATAACTTGTTTTCATAAAAAAATCTTTTAGATTGGTTTTTTCTTTAGGAACAATAAATGTAGTTGAAGTAACAGAACTACTACTAGAACTAGCAGTAGTAGTAGTACTGCTACCACTACCAGTACTTCTAGATCCATCGACCGCACCTACAACGCTAACAACTTCGTCGCTATAGTCATTAGTTGTACTAGTACTGCTACCACTACTGCTACCACTACTGTTAGATCCATCGACCGCACCTACAACGCTAACAACTTCGTCGCTATAGTCATTAGTTATACTTGTACTGCTACTACCACTATTAATAAAAACATCGATTGCTTTTATAATATTTGCAATTTCTTGGGTTTCATCATTAGATGGTTTTTTTTTGTTTTCATCATTAATATTTGCAATTTCTTGGGTTTCATCATTAGATGGTTTTTCTTTGTTTTCATCATCAAAAAGACTATTAAAATCTTTTACCGATTGATTTACTTTGGTTAGGTAATTAAAGTAACAATTATGTTTTTTTAATTCCCAATGATCTCTACTAACGTTACAAAATATAAATGGATATTTTATAATAATTATTTTATCTTGAGATTCAAATGGATACATTTCTGAAAAATTTTTTTTATCTTGTGCCAATTTTAAATTCAATTGTTGATTAACAACTGGTGTATTAGTTGGTGTGTTAGTTAGTGTATCTTGATATTGAATAATATTACAATTAAAATTAAAAAAAATACTTAATAAAGTTAGGTCATCATCAGCTGAATATGCTTTATCTTCTTTTATATAATTTGTATACTCTTCTAATTTATACTCTTTTTGTACTATTTCGTTATTTTTTTTTTCGTCAATTGTAAATTTTTTATCAAGTTTAATATTGTATTTTTCTCTTATATTTTCGTTATTTAAACTATGCTCATAAATAGTCGCAACAAATTTACGTAAATTTGTCGCTATATTCGGAACTTTTTCATCATAATATTTAGTATCTCTATCTGCAGGAATAAATATTTGTGCAAAAGCATTGAATAAACAATTTCCATCACCTACATTGTGATAATAATAATCATTATTGCTTGAACTACAATTTCCTCCAACAATGAAATAAAAATATTTATCATCAAAAAATGAATCTAAATTTTTTGTTTCAAGTAATGTTGTTTGATTATTTTTCATAATCATATTTTCAATTGACCATTTTTCATTTTCGAATATTTTTTTATACATTTGATTTGTATGTTCATCTCTTAATTCTCTGTTTTCTTTTTCAATTGTTTTAATAAATTTAATTTTTATTTCAATTCCAAATTCTTTTTCAATTTCAAATTCTTTTTCAATATTTATTACTAGTTTTTTATTATCAAATATTAAATAAATATAATTAATAAATATTTTGTTTATATTATTTGTATTATTATAATTATTATAATTATAGGCAATATTAAATGAATTATCACCATTTTTAATTATTTTTATAACAATATTATTATTATTATCATCATCACTTCCAATAGTTTGTATATAATTATTTTCGTCATTGTGAATATTATTTCTGTCAAGTAATATACCGGTATTTATTATAACATTATATTCATTATTATTTTCATTATTATTTTGTTTAATTTCAAGAGAACTCATTATTTTTATATAAATATATATACAAATATATTTATATCTTATTATTTGCGATTACTTTTTGCGTCCAAGGGTTTTTCTATTAGAACGGCGATGTTTACGTCTATTGGTTCTGCGTTTTTTACCACCGTATACATGTGTAACACCATCAACAGGGTGTTTATTTATTGCCCAAGCATTACCTGTATCGACTTTAATTGCATAAAAATTGTTTCCTACAGCAGGATTTTCTGTATCCTTTATATAAATTGAAGTATCTTTTGTATTTGTATAACCAATTGATGGTAATAATTCTCCTAATGCACCTTTTGCTTCTTCAACACTAATAAGAGAAGCAGCAGAAGCTGTTATTTTATCTAAAACCTGTTTTATATTTGTCATTTTTGAAATATTATCAGCGGTTTTATTATCTATGTTGCTTCCATTAACAACTATTTGTTCTAATTCATTAATTGCAAATAATGTCACGGTGTCATCTTTATTTCCTTTAATTATTTTCAAACAATCTCCTATAAATGCAAAAACCGGATTAACAGGATCTCCCATTATTCAAAAATCAAATATATATAATACAAACAAAATAATATATATATCAATTCTCCTAAAATAACCCACTAGGTCTATTATTTTTTACTAAACCATCATCGCCTGCCATATCCCTAGTAGCCATTCCTCCGCGTGTCCATCCATCTAATGCGGCTTCTTGTACTGTGTTCTTCGGATCCTTGACAAAGTTCTCCATTTTACTATCCATAGGATACAAACTATAAGGTGCGAACGATTTCTCCATAATAGTAGATACACTCTTCTTATCACTTACTACCTCACCTTGTAATAGCTGTGCTTCTAACGCAGGATCAGCACTACCTCTACCTAAATAAGGAACAGTCAAGAATGGTCTCTCAAATAACTGAAGTTTTTCTAAAGGTCTCTCTTGTTCGGCATTGATCAAAAGAGCAGAATCAACAACGACCGCATTTGCACTCAAACCATCACCACGAGCAACACCACTAAAATTCATAGTAGGTTGTTGGACAGCAAAATTCACATGACTATCAGATGTCATTTGACTATAAAAATTCGATAATGTATAGTTAGCAAATCGTGTATTATAAACGTTTTTTTGTGATTGGTCAGTAACATCATTACTTAAATTACCCATATTATTAAATGTATAAGGACTCAAAGTTGCCATTTGTCTAAATATATTTATTATTATATATTATGAATATAATAAATATTTATAATACAAATCAAATCAAATCAAAACCAACCAATCTAATACAAGGTATGACGACTCAAATTACGTGCACAAGCGAATTTGTTACCCTCCTTACATGATATCATGCTACCATAACAAAATTCGGCAAATGCACCCTGATCATTCGGAATAGTCGTAGCAGGATTCGAATTAAATTGGCGTAATGATTGCTCGAATTCCAATTGTTCTCCTAAATCCTTGAAAAGTTTATTCGATAAATCCGGTTGATCAGGATTCGCATCATTAACCAGTTTTTTCGCCTGAGTCAATATCTGAGAATTGATAGATGTATTAAAGGAAGGTGGTGCGGGTTTTTTATTTGGGTTATATTCATAATCAGTTACCAAAACATTACTAAAAGGGTTCGATGAATCAGGTCTAGTAAAAACATCCGTAGGAAGATCAATGTTATTATCAACAAAATATGCAAGAGCAGGACCTTCAAACCCTTCTTTGGTATCCGTCAATTTCTTACCATCGACTTTTTTTCGTTCTTTTTCATGATAGAAATACATAACAAAAACAGCACCTAAAGTAATAACACCGACCAATAAAGTACGAATATTTTGTGTAAAAGCAAAACTGATCAATGTCAACAGAATAACAGTTCGAGCTATAGCATTCAGTTTTTGTTCATATGTCATACTGTCAACCGGAAAGAATTCGAAAATATATTTTTGTTGAAAGAGAACATTTGGATTTTCAGTAAAAAAAGGTACTTTTTCTATATTTTTCTCGTTATTGTTCTCAACATTAAAATCCGAAAAATTATCGGTTTTATCATTAATAACATTTCCAGAATTATCCAGTGGTTCTTTATTTTTTGATGTTCCAAACCCATTTATAATAGGGTTTACAAAATCATTATATAAGTTTGTAGGTATAGAACTCGTATTTTGATTCATTATCTAATATATTGTTATATTTTTATAAATATATATATATTTATAAATCTATTCTTATAAATGTTCTCAAAATTGACTAAATAAAATCCAAAACTATTTATTGAGAACATCACTTTGTCTTTTTTTAATGCATTTTTCATCCATTTCAAAGCTATCGCATTTTTTATCCTGTGGAACAATTTTCAAAATACATTTTGACTTCTCACCATAAAGAGGTTCCGTACATCCTTTCTCGTCTAATATTTTGATCTTTTTTGAAAACCGCACTGTTTTACCAGTTTTCTTCGTCCGAGTACATTTTTTCAAAGATTTCAATGGTTTAGCACAACGCGCACGGAAATGTTCATAACGTTCTCGAACATCATCATAAGTCAATCCGGATTTCTTCTTCAACATTTTATTGATTACTTCATGAAGGTTATAAATATAACGCGAAAAGGTTTCTCTGGATTCCATATCTTTTTCTTCTAAAGGTAGTTTTTTGAAGTTTTTTTTCAAATTTTTCCTACATTTTCCACAAGGTAGAACGTTCTCTAAATTCAATATAAAATCACGATAATGTTTTTTGTTCTCTGGTGTAGGATGTACAGGATAATTAAAACTCATTGTATGTAAATAATGCCACATACTAGGACCCCATACAGTAGTAAGCATTCCATCATTACTATTATAATCATCCTGTGAATAAACTACTTTTTTTTTCATATACGGAGGAAGAGGACTTTTATATATTTTTTGGGTTTTACGTGACATGGAATATCTTTAGTTATAAATTACTGACAAAATATTTTCACAAATTTCGTTTTATAATTAGTATAAAAGTGTTTGTATAATATATAGAATGGCTAATATTGTCGATATTTTCCGTAGATTGATATCTCCTTATTATTATTACATAATAAGCATTATAGTTTTGATAATATTTTTGTATGTAACATACTATGCTTATACAAACATATATTCGAAATCAGAGCCAAATAAATTTAAAGATGTAGCGAATGCAAATCGTCGTAATAAAGAAGTAACTATATTTTTCTTTCATGTAGATTGGTGTCCACATTGTAAAAAAGCATTACCAGAATGGAATACATTCAAAGCTCAAAATGATGGAAAACAAGTAAACGGATATTTAGTAAAATGCGTTGATTTGAATTGTACAAATGAAACTAGCGATATTACTCGTGCTATTAATGAATACAATATTGATTCATACCCAACAGTAAAAATGTTGAAGGAAAATCAAAAGATCGAATTTGATTCAAAAATAACATCAACAGCATTGGATAGTTTTGTTATTACCATGTTGAACGATTAGACTCATCTTGATTTATGTAAACAAATCTAATTATTCTGTAAATTTCTTTTGACTATGGCAAACCCCATACCAATATCTAATTTGTCAGTTTTTGTAAAATTGATAAGTTCAAATTCTTTGTTATTTCGTATGTATTCAATTGTTTTATCCACACCACACCATGTAGGTTGCGTTTCTCCAGCACCATTTGGTGCAGTATCATGTAAAAAAATCAAACCATTTTTCCCGACTAATTTACTATATTGAACAAAATCATTAAGAGAACCTTCATATGAATGGTCTCCATCAATCCATAATAAATCAATTTCTGATTCTAATTTTGAAATAAAATCAATCCCTCCTGGAACACTATAATCTTTGTATACAATTATTTCTGGGTACATGATTCGAAACATCGAATTTTTATTATGAATTTGATTTGGCATTGCACCCATTGTTTCACCTAAATCTATTAAGTATGTTTTAGAATCATTTACCAAGGATTTTATTTGAGCCTCGCGAATAATACGTGGTATAAGTCCATCTCCGGTTCCAATGATTACACATACTTTAGGTTTTATCATTTTTGTTAATTCAAATATTACTGGTAATGTATTTGAACCATTCACACCATGAGACCAAGCATAATGTAGATTTTCAATTTTAGTATCTTCTATAAATTGTCGTCTATTAATAAATATCTTTCTTCTCTCGAACATAATATACAATAATAATATAAATTATTGTATAATAATCTTTTTTTATACAGATTCATATTTTTTTTTCAACAAAACTACCACCTAAATCAATCAATCGCTTCCGTTCTTCATGACTATTAAGTATGCCATTAGCAATATCAACCGACATGGAAGAAGGTAGAGAACATTCAATACCAATAACTTCTCTATTTGGATAAATAATGATTTTTTCAATAGTATTATTCATTATGGTTATCAAATAATCCATAATATTAGATTCTTGTGTAAAAGATGATTCGGTTCCCGATTCTTGTAATCTATATAATCCCATTATTTCACTAGGTTCTGCACCATTATCAATACACTGTTTCAATGGATAATTAGATAAAAACCCGCCATCACAATATGTTTTGTTCTCATAAAAAAATGGCGTAAATATAATAGGTAGACTACATGAAGAATATACTACATCTAATACAGTCCAATGAGGATGTGTTTTATAAGACATATCAATCAAACTAAACGAATTTAGTTCAGTAGCAAAAGAGTGAATTTCTATACCATTTAAATCATAAAATTCTTTCATAGTAATTCCTATAGGAATATCTTTTCCTGCAAAAAGAGGTAATAAAATATCTTCTATAGTTTTTTTATTAAAAATACCCTTATTTTGTATACAATCAAACATAGAGTAAATATTCAATTTAAAAACATTCTGTAATGGACGTTTTATAAAATAATCATCCGTTTCTTGCCAATCATAATCTAATGCCATTATAAATGCAATCAAAGATCCGACTGATGTTCCATATATAGTTTTGATATTAGAAAGAATCCAGTAATTTTTTTTTGCTAATTCACGTAACGCCCCATAAAATGTGAACCCTGATAATCCTCCGCCGGATATAACTACATGTCGTATAGTTTTTTCATTATTTTTTATAGAAGGTTGAATAAAAATACCAAAAGAAGCATCTATAATATTATTTGAATCCATTTTATATAAATAGTTAAAAAATTTTTATATTTTTATTTTTATTTATATATATATTATAATGTCTGTGTTTTTATATGTTAATGATGAAGAAACTAGAGGTAAAGTAAACATAGATGATTTATATGATAAATCACAGCAAAGAGATTTGAAACAATTAGCTATATTTAATAAAATATTAAATCGTGTTCATAAAAGGATAACTACAACAGCAAGAAATAAAAGGAATGATAAACATATTTGGTTTTTAGTCCCAGAATATATATTTGGAGAACCTGTATATGACCAAGGTGAATGTATAGCATATTTAGTAGTAAAATTAGAAGAAAATGGATTTTATGTAAGATATATGCATCCAAATACTCTTTTTGTATCTTGGAATAATTGGGTTCCATCCTATGTACGTAATGAAATAAAAAAAAAGACCGGAATAGTATTAGACGAGAAAGGTAATATAATTAAAAAAGAAGATGAACTGGATAATGATCCAAATGCCAATATATTGAATGATAAAACAACTAATTTACAAAAAAACGGAAAGCAATATGCATCAGTAAAAGATTATAAACCAACTGGTAATTTAGTATATAATCCAGAAATGTTTGAAAAAATAGAGAGGAAAATACTATGATTCAAAAAATTGAAGTGAACCAATATATTTTGTTTGAATTATTAATATTATGAAATTAACAGGTGAAAAAATAAGAATTCGAGTTAAATCTATAAAAAATAATTGTATTACAAATGTAGAAGAAATGCCAAAAAATGACCATTCAGATATCGAATCAAATATTGAAATTGAAGTTGAAAATTCCGACGAATCTTTTATTATAAAACCAAACAAAACAATCAAAAAAACCATCAAAAAAAAGAAAGAAATATCGGAAATAAACAAATCGAAACTTTGGGAAATATTTGATAATGATAAAAAACATTTAGAAAAAAATACAAACATTGATCATCTCGAATGTATTTATAATGTGCAAGATGAACCTGAACAACAGTTATGTAAATTATGTAATTCCAGTTTGATGATAATGGATGACGGATTTCCCACTTGTACGAATATAAAATGCTGTGTTATGGATAGAGATGTTTTAGATTATTCACCAGAATGGCGTTTTTATAATACAGATGATAAAAATGCAACTGATCCGACACGATGTGGAAATCCAATCAATCCGTTATTAGTGGAATCTTCATTTGGATGTAAAGTATTATCAAATACAAAATCTTCCTATGAAATGAAAAAAATACGTAAATGGACGGAATGGCAATCAATGCCTCATAAAGAAAAATCATTATATGATGAGTTTCAGTTTATTACAATTATGGCGCAAAATGCGGGTATACCACGTATATTTATAGATGATGCAATGGCTATACATAAAGATATATCTGAACAAAAAATGTTTCGTGGAATGAATCGTGATGGTATAAAAGCAGCATCTATTTATATATCATGTCGTTTGAATGGTTGTCCTAGAACAGCTCATGAAATTGCTGAAATATTCAAATTAGATAAAACGAGTGCTACAAATGGGTGTTCAATGGCAGTAAATATATTACATAATATAGAAAGGAATATAGATCCATCCAATCAAGCAGAATTATGTGTAACTTTACCAAGTTTATTTATTGAACGTTATTGTAGTAGATTAAATTTCAATCAGGAATTGACGATGTTATCTAAATTTATTGCAAATAAAGTTGAACAAAATAATATGATAACTGATAATATTCCACATGCAATTGCAGCGGGAATTATTTATTTTATAGCTTATAATTGTCAACTGAACATATCAAAACAAGATATTAAAATGATATGTGGTGTAAGTGAAGTAACAATTAATAAATGTTTCAAGAAATTAGAATTGAATAAAGATAGTTTCTTACCAAAGGCTATTTTAGATAAATATTCATAATAATAATATTATTTTATAAAGTTACAACATTTAGATAATTTTTTAAATATATAATGTTCTGACTATATATATTTTTATGGAAGAACATAATGAAAATATTACTATAATTATTGAAGAACATGTTAATGATCCATTTATACACCTATTACCAGAACCAATACAAGAACCAGTGCAAGAGCCAGTGCAAGAACCAGTGCAAGAACCAGTGCAAGAACCAGTACAAGAACCAGTACAAGAACCAGTACAAGAACCAGTACAAGAACCAGTACAAGAACCAGTGCAAGAACCAGTACAAGAACCAGTGCAAGAACCAGTACAAGAACCAGTACAAGAACAAGAACCATCCATAAATGCAATTCCAAAAATTATTTTTATAGTGCCTTATCGTGATAGAGAACAACAAAAAGAATTTTTTATGAATCATATGAAAACAATACTGTCAGATATACCAGAATCAGATTACAAAATATTTTTCTCACATCAAATGGATACGAGAGATTTCAATCGTGGTGCAATAAAAAATATAGGATTTTTAGCAATGAAAGAAAAATATCCCAATGATTATAAAAATATAACATTTGTTTTCAATGATGTCGATACAATGCCATATACAAAAAATTTTTTCAATTATGAAACAACTAATGGTGTAGTAAAACATTTCTATGGATACGAGTTCGCATTAGGAGGAATTGTATCAATTAAAGGATCAGATTTTGAAAAAATATACGGATTCCCTAACTTATGGACTTGGGGATATGAAGATAATTTATTACAAAAACGGGTTTTAGCTGCAAATCTTATCATTGATAGAAGTCAATATTACCCACTAATGGATAAAAATGTTTTTCAAATGAAGGATGGTTTATTTCGAATAGTTAATCGTAAAGAATATGACCGCGTAATAAATAATACTAAGGAAGGTATTCAATCTATTCGAGATTTGAAATATACAATAGAAAAAATAGATGATATTTATAGTTATATCAATATAACAAAATTTTCAACAGAAATTATACCAGATATTAAACAAAACAAAGTTCATGATTTGAGAAAAGGATCAATTCCATTCACTAATAATGTATACGTAAACAGCAAAATGGTTATGATTAATAATAGTGGGAAAAGACGTGGACAAATGAAAATGTTTCATATGTAAAAAAACATGTAATAGATAAACCATGTAAATAGACAAACATATAATTTTAATCATCATCACTATCTGAACAATAATCTGCCCAATTTTCTATTCTTCTTCTGGGAATTGTTGAAATGCATTCTTTTTTTACATCTTTTTCTGGTTCAATAGTGGTAGTAGGTTCATCTTCATCATCGTCGTCAAATGCTGAAAAACGATTAACATTGTTATTTTTTTTAATTTCAACACGTATTTGTGTTATTGGTTTTTGAATTGTTTTTTTATTGTTTTCAAAATTAACTGATTTACAAAATTTAATAGTATGTCCAAAATTACCACAATTTTTACATAGTGTTGTCATTAAAATAGGACAACATAAATTACCTTTTTTATCTTTTACATTATGTGATGTGTATATAGTTTCATTTTTTCCAGAATCTTTACAAAATTTACAGAACTTAGTTTGCTTGGTATTATTACGGTTTGCCATTTGATTTGATTTGATAAAATAATTATAATTGATAAAAAAGTATTCAATTTTTTACCAATCGAGAACATATTATAAAGTATTATTGTTTACTTCAAATAATTTATAAGTCAATCCGATTTCATCTTTTGTTTCCCATATTCCAGATATTTTTAGAACATATAATATGTTTTTATTATTTTCATTTATCAAGAATTGATTTTTATATTCTTTATTTGTTTTCATGAATCCAATTAACATTTGTTTTTGTAATAAAGGAACAATTTTACAATTACACATACGTGTTTGTTTATAGTATTCTAAGATGTTTTTTTCCAATTTTGAAAATTCGTTAATAAGTGTCTGATTATATTGCTGAAAAGGATTAAAACGGATCTGTGTTTTATTCATTATTTTTTCTGAACCATTATGGTCTATAGGAAATAATATATATATACCATTCATTATAAAAAGCTCATTTGAAAATATTAATTTTGTAAAATTTCCATCCATTATAATGTTTTTCTTTGTTTCTAAAAAATGTGTATTAGACAATGTAAATTTGGATAAATCTAGTGTAACTATCATAACTATATACTTTGGAAATTTTTATTATGGTTTTTTATATAATATATTTTCCAAAGTATATATATAAATATGTACGAATCAATGAAACCTATTCCATATTTGAATACTTTTCCATATCCATTAGTATCATGGAAAGGACAAACATTAAATCAAATAACATCATCAATTACACGAAACGGAAAAATAAATAAAAATATAGTTTTAAGCAATAGAAATTTAATGATGGCTAGGCCATTGAAACTATACAGGCGTGAAATAGTTACAAATATTACTACTTCAAAATGTAATGACCGTATTTCATCTAGTATTGATGTTTTTGATCAACCAGGTAGTTCTATTATTAATTCTATAGCTACTCAACAGAATGGTTTAGTCAATACATTAGATGATACATTTCCAAATAATTCGTGCCAGCGACCTGGAACATGTATACCATTTTTATCTGATACTAAAAATGCTTTAAGACGTGTACGTAGTAGTGGAATGATAAAACGACAATTTGATATTTCAAAAAATAATGATACATATCATACTAATACCAAACAATATTTGATAAGTAGAAATATAGCATTTGAAAAAAATCAATACAATTATATCAGACAAGGAAATTCATCAGTAAAACCTGGAGATAGTTTATCGAAGGATAACTTGTATTCATCTAATGGTATAAATCATTGTAAAATGTACAAAACAAATGTACAATTATCATTCAAATATAATTGGATTGATAGTACATCACATTTAGTTACTATACCCCCAGGATCATATCGCATTGAAGATATTAATAATATATTACATAAAACAATGGCATCAAATGACCATTATATCATTTCTTCGAGTTCAAATATATCAATATTTTTATTAACAATCGCATATAATTATAACAAAACTGCAATAGAATTACAGTGTTATCCAGCAGATACTTCTCTTTATCCTTCTGATAAATTTGAAAAACCATTTGGTACAACATGGACCATTCCATCTTCAGCGGCAGTTATACCTAATTTTGTAATATTAAATGATGGTTTGTTCCAAAATGCAATTGGGTTTGAATCTGGAAATTATCCAGCAAATCAGAGTTTTTCTACACCACAATTATTTTATTCAACAACAACACCATTATTAACTCCAGCATTTGTAAAAATATTTTATAAGCCTAGTAATCCTCAATTTGCAAGTCAAGGAGGTGTATCATCCAGTGAAGTTACACTACGTAATAAATATAATACAATTCAAACATCTGCTGCATCAATGGGTTCTGTATACGGTAATGGTGTCGCAGACGCATTATCGTATGGAGTATCTGAAAATATATATACAAGCACGTATACACAGAAAGAAAAAAATGGTTATCCTGTGAGAAAATACCCAAAATTTACCAAAACTGGTGAAATGAGGACATGTGACGATAAATCAATACGAGGATAGATCAAATAATATCGTTATCTTCTATTAATTCTAAAAATGTCTGATTTGTAAATATATTTGTATTGTTTGTAATAGTATTACAAGGAATATTATGTTTTACGCACCATTGTACACACTTTTGTATATTTACTCTTATTAAATTATCTATTTTTTCTTGTTTATGTTTGTTCTCAATCAAAGAAATGGTGTAATGAATAATTTCTATCTGTTGTTGACCGATAATTGCATTGTATTCTTCAAGTTTACTAATAAAAAAATAAGATATTGGAATGTTTAAAAAACGATATATATATTCATTGACCAAAAGCATCTTTTCAAATGCTTTATAAATAAATGGGTAAAATTTTTCGCATGATGAAAATATGAAATCCTTACATACTATGTATCTTTCTGAATTTGCATAACGGCTTGTATTTGGCTTGATAATATATACTTTCTCATAAAATGATGATAAAATATATAATAAATCAATCGTATGTTGCATAAAACTGTCGAATATTTTCAAAATAAATGAACCGCCTTTCTTTTGCATAGTTACTGCGTATGCGATCTGACCAAATAATAATTTGGCAATATGTATTTCTTGATTATTGAAATCCATGGAAAAATCGAAACCGCCGTCGCCTGTTATTAGTTCCATAGAAGACGCATATTTGTCTTTACAATAGACCAAATTCTCAAGTGATAGTATATTGCCGGTTTTATCCGAAGCGGTTTCTATATATACATTTTTATTTTGACGTAAAAATGATTCTGTTTTTTTCCATCCAGGAATATTTGGATCTTGGTTATCATCGATAATAGTCATACCAATATAAGTATCATTCTGACATTTCCGTAATCCTGCCATAGCTTCTATAAATCCTCCAGGTCCTTCTGCCAGGTGAAAAGAGTGGATAGGATTATCATAATATAAATTGAACGTATTTACCATTTCAATCATTTTAAAATAAGATCTAGAAAGTGGTTTGTATTTTGATATGCATTTCTTTTTGAAAGGAATCGGTGTATGAATATATTCATATGGATTTGTATATTTTTTGAAAACATCCCAATCTTTTTCACGTTCATCTAATTTCTTTTTTGTTTCATATAAATATTCAGATAAAGAATTTGAAATAACTGGCGTAGGAGGTGATTCTTGTTCTATACAAGTTATGTATTTATATATCAAAGGTGATGATTTTGGTAACAAATAATATGTCATTAGTATTTTTTTATAGTTAACAAAATATAAAAAAATATGTTTATATTGTTTTGTTTTATTAGAAGAAATTTATTTTTTTATCGTTTTTGTAGTATCACGAATTTTCAATTTCATTGGTTGTCCAGTCGGCTTTATTTTACTTATTTCGACCATTTCTCCAGCGGGTTCAATTATATTTTCGGTAGGTTGTTCAATGTTTTTTGTTTGTTCATCAATTTTGGGTTTTTTTACTGTTGTTTTCTTGGGCATTTTTATAACTAATTTTGGTTTTGATAATTTTTCTATTTCTATTGTTTGTGTTGAATCTTCTATTTCCATTAGTGCTTCTTCGCCATTATTTTCTATGAATTCATTTTGTTTTAAAATAACTTGTGCCATTTTTTTAGCATCTACTTCGCGTACTTTACGGAATATAAAATAACGATTTAAAAATGATATTTGTTTTTCTTCTGTGCTCATTTCCATGGCTTTTTTATAATTGATACCACTTTGTTTATTTCTTCGTATTTCGTTCTCCATAGTGGAAAACAATTCTCTGAAAAGTCCTGTTGAACTAGGCAATCCAATCTTTTGTAATTCTTCGGTTTTTAATAAGACAAATCCATAATCTTCCATTACCTGTATTAAATATTCGAAATTCACCAAAAATTCTCGGAATGCCAAATTAATACTTTCTTGATAAACATTGATTGCGTAACCGAGGGACGCGTCTGTATCTGGGAATCCAGTTTCATCATACATTTTCGTCATTTCGAATATTTTGCTATCGTTTTTGAAGATCGTCCAACTTTCACCTTTTTTGTATTTACGGAGTCGTTCAAACACCTCTTTACCATCATAACATGTACCAATAAAATAACCATTTATTTTGGTACATTCTGCAATATTACGTAGAAATTCATGAAATGTTGTTTTATTTTCAAAGAAATAATGAATAGCGAATTGACAAGAACTAATATTGAATCCGGTAGCACCTAATCCAAATGAATTATAAATACCCCTTCCTAATATAGTTGCATCTTTTGGACCTTTTCCAAAAATAGCATTGGAAATTTGTTTTTCTTTTTCTGTATATAGTGCTTTTCCGTCACGTATATTCAACCCACTATTACCGTTTATAAATATTGCCCTAGGCATAGATTCACCATATTTACGACGTTCTTTTAAATACCGGGTACATGCACCATCCAAGTGATTTTCAATATTATCTTTTGCAATGTCTATACCATAGACAAAAGACAATTTGGATGCAATCCATTTGGATAAATCCCCGGCTTTTCCTACAGCATAATCAATCAAAGTATCACCTCGATTTGCTACGCCAGTTATTAGTTTGTTTTTTACGTACAAATTATGGAAATTACGTAGGGCGATCGTATTGGATTCATTTGTATTGAGATTACGATTATAATAGATGTCCTCATTGATAACAACATCTGGTATATTTTGACCTGTTGATATCATATTATCAGTAATAGGATGATGTATAGAATACCAATTACTATTTGCAACATGATAAGCATTACCATAGTTTTTCAATCCAGCCCTTAGTTCACTAGTTTTGTCATAACGAACACGTATAGGAACCCAACGTCTTGTTTTTTCATTTTCCATAACATATTTGAATTCAACAATCATATCCTCTTCAAAATAATCACCTTCTTCGGTTGTCATAAATAATCTCGATCCGTCTTGTTTCAAAGTAATATCACAATAACATGCATTTGGATCATATGGTTCAGTTGGTTGAAATGGCACGGGTTTATATGTTTCTTCATTATCGAGATCTTTCGGGTTGGGTAATTTATCTTCTACGATATCCTGAAATGGATTAATAAATCCATGTTTACGTTCATCGAAACCACAGCGTAATACAAGGGTTTTGTATTGTACCACATTTTGATTTGTTTGCATATTCACGCCTTCCTCGAATATATAATGAACTTCGTCCTTACCTGTTTTGTCTTTTTTGACAGTTACAAGAAAATCAATTGTGTTAAACTCTGGTGGTTTCCACTTGAATGATTTTTCCCATGTAGATTTGTTCAGGCTACTTGGTGGAGCGCCTATCTGACTTGCACCAACCGCCATATCAGATGGCGTAAATATCAGACCATCTGTATTATATTCAAACAGTCCATCTTTTATGTGTGTTAATATTTTTGAACAACAATCGAATATAGAGATTCGATCAGTATCATAATAGAAATTTTTACAGCGTATTGAAAAGTCGACCAATTGTTTTGTTGTAGCATCGGAAACTTCACTTTTTTCCTTTTTGATGGATTCCATAATAGAAATCGGTTTGATTGATGATATAAGTTCTAGTAAAAGACCTAGACGGAACATTGTTGCGGGTTTTTCCGGATTTGATTCTTTTTTGGGTTCTTCCATAGTGGTCGTTTTTAAAAATTCATATTCACGAACTGATTTTTTATTGATAAAATAAACATCAAATGCTGCATATAGATTTATAAAATTATCGTTTTTATCATTTTTTATATGTTCACCATCTAACAAACTATCGAAAATGGTTTTTTCGTTGGTTTTGACACCTGTAAAAATGACATTCATGTTTGTATCAATCATGTATAATTTACCATTTTCTGATATATACAACAGTTTTCTTTCTCCATCCGCTTTATCAGTTACTGTGTAATTATGTAAAATAGTATTTATATTTGCACCTTCCTTGGTAGGTTGTATGTTTTCAATTTGTAAGGTATTAGATGATGGCCCTATAAAATCACTTGGATAAACACGTCTTGGTTTTTCGTATCGTTCACCATGTATCAAACGCATATATGATTGTAATATTGTATCTCTTTCTACATAGGATATTGGATATTTGGTACCCTGTAATCCACCTAATACGATTCGGATACATTTACGAATAGAATCCATCAATGTATTGATATTATCAAATCCCGAACCAGTTCCAACTCTAGTGTTGTCTACTTCTAATTCGATTTCGTAGTTCTCCATGTTGTTGAAAACACCTGCTTCTTGAATGGTATATTCCGGCATTACTACACGATTCGTTTTTTTCGACATTTTCACAATACTTAGATCAGCGAATACAGGATAATCTGGATGATAAAAACGAACACGATTCATACTACGAAACGTTTTTTTAGAATCTTCCCATCTAGATATGATATTTCTGGCAACATTGGATTGAACATTATGATCTTGTTCAGTCTGATAAGAAACACGGAAATTAAAATCGTCCATATCTAATTTTTGAATGAAAGCACCGGATTTATCAACAGCTGTAGTTTTTTGTGTGAATTTCAATTTATTGAAAACATTAGAAGGCATATCAATAATACGTTGGATACTATTTGTACGACAATATTCTTGAATTATATCGGTACCTACTAATTCCGCACGAATATTCGACATTTTTACTTTTCCTGTACGGACATCTGTATATTCACATGCAATTCGCAGGATTTGTATTCCTGATTCGACTTGAGGTTTGAATCCAAATGCATATAATTGTTTCACTACATTATCATAATCTATTTTGGAAATAGGACGGGATAATTTTGTATTTGTACCAAAACGTATTTCTAGTTCGTTGGATTTACGACCGGCAATAATATGTGGATTACTTTCTAAATAATGTTTTACTATCGTTTCAAATTCTTCCTTTTTTTGTTTTATAGTGTTTGCCATATTTGTATTCGATGGAGATATATCATTTGATTGGTTTTTATTATCGGTTTCTGATTTTTCCATCCTATAATATGTTTTCTTATATAATAAAATAACATATTATTTCTTTAGTTCAATTTTTCAAAATTTATTTCCAAACAAGTGCTTCGATCAATTCTTGATACAAATCCGGTTTTTTATACTTTTTATTATTATTTGTACCAATCTGCATTGCTATTTTGTACAAATCTTCTACATGATAACTAGAAATCGGTTTCAGTGGTTTCAAATAACTTTCTAAACAAAAAATAGTGGTTTTCATTTCATTAATTTGTGTTTTTGATACAGACTCTGATTGTAATTTGTATTTACCGAATTTGTCTTTGTGTAAAACATGTGTTGGTAATTCGTTATCAATATCTGATATAAATTCTAACATTTTTTTACCAGTTGCATCTACTATCAATATATTAATATTATAAAAAACCAACATACCGATCATACTGAAAAAACTAGTTTCACGAACCGATGTCAAAAGCTCGGATAATATTTCTTGTACCGCGACTTTCGTTATTTTCATGTTGGTTTTCTTCATTTTACTTGGATTGGATTGTATGAAATTCCCAATTTTTTGTTTAATTTCTAATTCTTTTACACCATAATTACGTGATACCTGTTGATAATCATTATAACCATGAATTGCAATATAAATACACCAAAATAAACTATCTTGATGTGTAGGTGATATGAATTCAACAATGGGTGTCAGTTTTGTTTCCAATATGGGTTCTTGTATTACTGTTGGTTTTGAAATAATAGTTGTTTCTGGTGGTGTTGTTATTGGTTTAGTTAGTATTATCTGTGTTTCTGTTGTTGATTGATGATCCTTGGTAAACATATATTTATCCAAAACATCTAAAATATTATCAGAATCATCGGATGGTAAAAAAAACATTTGATTAATAGTACTATAACTATTTGACATCAACCTTATTTATCGAGCTATATAATACTGTAGGGTTGTCTTTATCTTCTTTTTCAATAAAGAATGCATTCTTGAACTCCTCTTTCTGGTATTCCGCTGTATTCAAAGTTTCTTCCTGATCTTGAACGTATTCGACGTATTTGGCGACTTCGTCTATTATTTCGTCGCTTAAAAATGATAAATTTACATAACATCCACTTTTGTTCTCGTTGATTTTACATAGATTCTTTGTTAATATTTGTAATATTTCTATTTGATGATGCTTGTTTAATGATTCGATATTTTTTTTTAATTTTTCAAGATTATTGATTTTATCGATATTGGATGCCATTATATATAAATAAAAAAATCATTTATATTCTTTTTATTTATAGTTTTTATTTATGGTTCGTCAACATCACCACCAAATTGTTCCCTTGATTCTAGTAATTTCCCAATAACACAAATATATGGATCATTCAATTCAAATCTCACACCTGCAATACGAACCTTTATTTTCATGTTTTCTTTTATTTCACTAAAAGATCTTTCAGTAAAATGATGGTCTCTTGCTACAAATACGGTAATTGGAACGGCGCCGGTATCATCACTTACTTCTGCATGTATCCCCGCTTTAGTAATCGTCTTTGTTTCACATTCTACTAACATCCCTTCCACTGGATGGCAAACCATACATTCAAATAATACCTGAAATTCTACTTTTTCGTTATTGACTGTTCCACTAGAATAATTCATTACTTTTACTGATCCAGGACGTATAAACCCTTCTGGAATACATTTACCTTCTATTTTTTTTGATATCATTCGTTCTAAATTTTGTTTTATATTTTTACCCACTTCGCGTATAGAAAGCGCGACTTTTATAGTTAGCATCGAAACTTCATAAACACCGTATGTTTTTTGAGTTCTTCGTTCATTTTGCATTTTGGATATATATATTTATATATTTATATTTATATTTGAATTCAATTTTTCGTATATATAAAAAATTGAACATAAGCTATTTATTGATATACAAATCAATAAAAATGAAGGATTCATATTGGACATTCATGAAAGACTCTGCATTGTTCTCCATGCTATTTATCATGGAGGTTGGACTAATACCATTTTATGAAATAGATCAAGCTTATCAACGAACCAAAACTAAAACAAAATCATAAATTCACCAAATTATTATAAATAGTTTTCTCCACATCAAAAAACCATGTTTTTCTTACTAATAGATTCTTTTCCATTTCAATATCATTATAATATCTCATAATTATTTCCAACATTACGCAAAACCCTATTTTTTTTATATCGATAGTTGTCCTATCATTATAAATATTTCTTTCATCACCCTCTTTGAAAAATGGACCACTTTCGAGAACCTTGTTCAATCTCTTAATAGTATCATTTTTCGTACTTCCACTACATCTCAACCCTATATTGTTACGCTTATCTGACATATCTTTTGTTTTGAATACAACACCCTCTTTCTTAAAATTATGCATAAAACCCACAAAATTATTGATATTCTCTCTAGCTATTTCATATTTCTTTTGAACGATTGATTGAAATAATATATTTTCACTAGGTTTGGACTTGTTCCATTCCTTAGTTTCCGAATCTTGAATAAAAAGCAAGGTTTTTTTATCGACTTCGAGAACAATCCCTTTGATATTATTTCTTTCTACTATTTTGTTATCAAAATATTGTTTTATAATGATCTCGTTATTATCTAATGGTTTTACAGTTTCAATATCGGGCATTTTATACAAATATTGAACGAGAACCAATCGCTGTTCACTAGTTAATGTATCTAAAAAATGATAAATAATGTATTTATTTACACTTTGGATAGGTACATTATGTTTGTTCTCATTTGTCAATATAGCATAAATACGACCACAATGTACATACCAATCATTTTCATCTTCTATTAATTTTACTTTGTTTAATGCATTTTCTTTTTCGGTTTCGAGAACATTGAGTTGTTGTTTTAAATTATCGATAATATTATCGTATTTATCGCTAAAATCGATATCAATTGTTTTTTCTACATTTGTTTCTTTGGAGGATCTTTTGGTAGTATCAATTTCCATTTCCAACATATTAGTCTTTTTGTCAATTGGCACGGTTCGATCAAATAAACTACTACGTTCATCAGTTATTTCGACGGGTTGAAATACATAATTACTATCATTATTGATCAAATACCCACTACGACCATATTTATCAACTATTATTTCATTGTTATCAATAAATATTGAGAGAACATAATCTATTTGTTCATCTGGATATTTACGCAAAATATTGATAGAATTGAATAATTGTTCTCGATTATAGAAATTTTGTTCCCTAAAAAGTTGTCGAATTCTCTTTACAATAGCTGAATAATTTGTTCTTAAGAACCCCGTGTCATAAGTATTTTTAGTTATGTCGGCATCGTTGATTTGTATATTTGGAGAACATACAAAATTACAATTGTCTTTGTAATCACATATATCTGTAAATGGTTTATCTCCTACTTTATAATCTATTTCGGTTGGATTACTAGATAATTGTATTTTTATTTTTTGATTTGCTGTGTTCTCTAATAATTTATCTACTGTCAGATTTGTTTGAGAAATATTCAATAAACAATCGACAGCGACCTCTTTCATAAGACGCGTTATTTCACCGATTTGTATAGCCTTATTTTCTGCATAACGGTATAAATATAAATCAGCGGGTTCTTCATCATTTTTTGGTGTTGTAGAATGCAAATATATTTCAACATTACGTTTTTCGAATGGTAGATCACAATGACTCAGATTACGAACACCTCTACCAATAATTTGTTCAATTCTGTTCAAATTGTACCAAGGTGACAAAATATGTACTTGTCGAATATTTTTGAAATCGAGCCCTTCTGCTGCGGCTTGACTAATAAGAATGACTTTTACATTCTGACCATTTACGTTGTTTTTCGATGTTACATATTTGATGTCTGCCAAATTATTAGGAGAGAATGTTTTATCACCAGTTATCATTACATATTTGGCTTGTGTAAATTCACCGATATTGATTCCACGATGTTGCTGACCAGCTTGTTTTGCTTTTAAAAAGTCTTGTTTTGTTTTCATAGTAACTGCATCTAGCATTTTCTCCGAAGGAGGTGGGGTTTTCAAAAGAGACGTAGTATGAGATGCAAATCCGTATCTTGTAAAACCCATTTCTTCTAACATGAGTGCGAGTGGTACTACACCGCCATCAATATATTGTGAATAAATAATGATAATACCTTCTGAATTACGTATTATATTGGATATATTACCCATTTTACCACTATATTTACCGATCTTATCTGGGTGAAATATTCTACCATATTTTTCCAATATTTGTGGTTTGTATTCGAAATTCTTTCGTAATTCATAGGATTCACGTATGGTTTCATATGTCATTATATTTGATAAACCTGTCTTTCCAGTCATATTTTTGATGATTTCTGTATTTTCTTGTACGGTAGATTCTATAGATGATTCACCCGAAGAAGTGGAGTCTATAGAGTCACCTGCACCACCGGAAAAACCAAGAGTTTTACCAATATTTTGAAGAATGGATTGTTCTTGTGGAGGTTGTTCTTGTTTTTGTGTTTGACCCTCTTCTGATTTTTGTGGTTGAGATTGAGTCTCTTTAAAATCTGGATTTGGAAAAATAATATTGAGTGATTCTAATGGTTGTTGTAGATGAGTATATCCAAATGATTCCATATTTTCAAATGTTGGCATTTCTCGTTCTTCACCATGAATATTGTAAGTATTGAAAGATTTATTACGTAGATTATCCATAATAAACTTATATGCTTTTTCTTGATATTCACCAATTGGGTTCAAATAAACAGGTAAATGTTGTAATGGTTTTTCGATAGGTTTCAAATTCATTTGTATTTTTGGATATGTTGTTGTAATGGGAATTGGTAATGGTGTAACACTGGTTTCTTCAGGTAGAACACTGGTTTCTTCAGGTGTAACACTGGTCTCTTCAGGTGGAACACGGGTCTCTTCAGGTGGAACACTGGTCTCTTCAGATGATTGAGTCTTGGTTTCTTCTGGTTTTGGAGGATCACCACCGGTTATTTCTTCTGATGGTCCAATAGTTTCCTCCGGTGTTGGGTTGTTAGGTTGATTATTAGCTTCATTATTGAATGTATTTTCAGGTGAGAATGTATCTGGATAAATACGAAAAGGAAATGTATAAGGGTTCTCACCACGAACATAAGAAACATATCCAGTCAATTTTCGTTTCAAAAGTTCTCTACCGCCCTCTAATTTTACACCATCTTTGGTAGTTCTCTCTTTTACAAAATTACCTTCTTTGTCAAATACATCCTCGATTTTTATGGAACTACGTTTATCAACAGCATTCATAAGATTTGTCAACCAAATAATCTCTTTATAATTATTATAAACGGGAGTAGCGGATAACAACAAAAGGCGTATATTTTGTGAATAACGAGCAATACGCATCAACATACTACCTACTTTCTTGGCTTCTTTGTTATCTTGTGCCAACGTTATATTATGTACTTCGTCAATAATAATGAGACGATTATTGAATAATTGACGTATTTTTTTGATTTCCAATTCTTTTTGTTCTTTGGTAGGTTCTTTATCTAGATCGGCATCTTTCGTTTCAGAACGTATTATGTTAGCTAATTTATCATAACCTACAAATTGATAATATGTTTTTATTAGATTATTTATTTCGCTTATAATTTGGTTTCTTTTCAATTCATGAATAGACGACGGATTTATTTCATTCAATAATGAATTACCAATACATGTATTCAGATTCCATAATCCATTCTCTTTTTTTAATTTACGATCATCAAATAATTGTAAACGGAAGTTATTTTGAACGTTTGGAGAAGCAACAATCAAAATACGTTTGTTTTTTTGAACTAAACCAATCTGTTTCATATAACTACGCATTTCTTCAGCAACACCAATTGCACTGCACGTCTTACCAGATCCTAACATATGGTACAACAAAAGACAATTATAAGGTGTTTGATATGACAAAAAGTTTTTTACAAACAATTGATGTGGCAATAATTCAAAGTCCGCATTACACATCTTTTCAGCTTGTTCTTTTATGTCATAAATAGAGCCATCAAATTTAGTATCATTGAATTCTTTACGTTTTGCGATTTTGATATTAAAATCAGGATCATTTAATTCAGGATATAAAAAATCAAATTCGGCTGTATCTGATGATTCATGTTCTATTTTTTCTTTATTGAATAAAAATGCATTATATTCTTTCGAATCTGTATCGAGGTTCTCAGGTATACCAATTTTTTGTTGTATTTCTTCTTCTTTTTCAGAATTTTCAATTATATTTGTAGGTAAATTTTCTTCATTTATGATAGGTTCTTCTTGATTAGTTTCTTCGAACGATTCTTCCAGTGCCTCTTCTTCAATAAATGGATCTTGTTCAGGTGCAACAGGTGGATTTTGGATTTGTTCTTCAATAGGTTCGTTTATAGGTTTTATTGTAGGTTCTGGAATAGGTTGTTTGTTGATATCTTTGTTGATAATATTGAGTTTTATTGTTTTATTTTTCAATTGAGGTACTATATTTAATTTTCTTGTTTTATTTACTTTTGGAGCAGCAATATCACTTATTAATGCTAATATAAGATCACCTCTAAATCTACCATACGTTTTTTTATTTTGTTCTTTTATTTGTTTTTCTAACTTCTTATCTGATATTTTTTTAGGTTTATAAAAATTATTTATTTCTTCTTTGTATATACTGGAATCGTCGTTATTATTAGTTAATTCTAACATTTTTTCTATGTTACTATAATGTTCAAATCTTAATTCATGATCGTAAAATAAATACGTTTGTTCATATCGATTATTACCAATATAAGTATTTTTATATTTTGGATCATTATCCAGATTTCGTTTTGTTATAGATTTTTTGGAAGGTTCTTGGATGGGTTCTTCTACAGGTTCTTGGACAGATTCTTCTACAGGTTTTGTGATGGGTTCTTCCATAGGTTTTGTGATGGGTTCTTCTACTGGTGATCTATTAAATAAATATTTGATAATTTGATTATCTTTTGCAACATCTGTACTTTTTACTTCTGTAAATATATCGGTTGTTTTTGAAATACTATTATTTATGTTACTTCTTAATTCTTCTAATGTTGATTTTATAGGGGATTTTTTCTTTGTAGTATTCTTTTTCTCTGGACCTTTTTTTTTATTAGAAGACATTACTTAAAATATCAATATATATTTTTTATATTGATATTTCGAAGAATTTATAGTAAAAATATACGGAATGATTTCAAAATATTATTAATAATTGTTAGTAATCTTATTTTTTCTAAATTATATGGTCTTATTGCATGGATGCATTCATTATATGTTTTCCATTCCATATTACTAACCTCCGATGATTGAAATCTATCCATATTAAGTGTACTATTATACTTCATATAAGCCAAATAATATTTATGTTTATATGATTTATAGTTAGACCCCGTAAATATTTCTTCAAACGGATATATATTTTGAAATGTTATGATATCTTTAATATTAAAACCAGTTTCTTCATTAAATTCACGCAAAGCACAATCAAAATCTTTTTCTTGATAATTTCTCCTACCTTTTGGGAATCCCCACTCAGGTTCTTCCCATAATGGATATTGATTACTTTCATCTATCAATGAATCCAAATTATAAAACTCATTTTTTACTGTTATACCACTTCGTAGTGAATTAATTTTTTCATAAGAAATTACTTCTTCTGATTTATATTGGGTTGAAATCGATTTTGTTCCCCATAATCCTATCCATAATTCTTCAAAATTGAGTGTTTTCAATTTCGTTTTTTCTTCTATGGTCATTTGTTTTAGCATATTCAATATATATTCTTTATTAAAAATCGAGTATTTACCTCTCATAAAATCAATATATCCTAAAGTATCTTTACGACAAATCATTAAATATTGTATTTCATCATTATGAATACGAAAAGTAATCAAACCGACACTCGTTATTGGCATTTTACATTGATGATATAAATGTCCTTGTTTTCCACAATTATTACAATATGAATCATTCATTTTTATTATTGTTTCGATTTTCCTATTTTATTATATTCCATTATCTTTATATATTTATAATTAAAATGCATTTTGATCCATCTGTCTGGGGACCACATTATTGGTTTTTTATACATACGGTATCAGAATCGTATCCAAAAAATCCAAATGATGTAACCAAGCGAAAATATTATGATTTTATACAAAATATTCCATTATTTATACCTGTTCCAGAAATGGGAGATAAATTTAGTCGTTTATTAGATAAATACCCAGTAACACCTTATTTAGATAATCGCGATTCATTTGTTCGATGGACACATTTTATTCATAATAAATACAATGTAATGTTAGGAAAACCAGAAATACCATTACCATTAGCTTTAGAAATGTATCGAGACCAATACAAACCTAAACCCATTTACTTGGCTGATAAAATAAAAATGAGAAAACACTATCTTATTATGGCTATCATTTTGATTTTACTCGGATTGATTATTATTTATTATAATCAATGAACTTTTCTCGTTATATTATAACTAGAAACACATATAAATATGCGTGTTGAAATTCTCATATTTATTATAGCAGCATTTTTAATGGCAAATGTGTACACTGATGGTAAATATATGAAAATGTTACAGTCCGGTAAAAAATATTATCAAATGGCCGGAATTGCATTTGTAGCGCTTATGTTATATGTATTAATAAAAAGAAATCCAGCTAGAGCAAATGATATTATGTCGACTACGAATGATTATATAAAATATTTACCAATTGATAAAGGAACAACGAGTATTATATCTCCTATTTTAGATTTTACAACAAAACATAATTTCGCAAATGATCAATATAGGAGTGTCGATGGTGGTGACTATGACAATTACAATTATCCTATAATACCTATGCCAGCAGGTACATCACCTATGCAAAATGCAGCCGAAAATCGTATTGCAAATTCTGGTAAAAAAGCCACAAAACGTTCCGTAAGTGAAACAAAAAAGAAATTTGTAGCATCTAGGCAAAATTGGAAATGCGGCGATTGTCAAACCCAATTAAACGCATGGTTTGAAGTTGATCATATAAAACGTTTAGAATATGGTGGAAGTAATCATATAGATAATTTAGTAGCTTTATGTAGAGAATGCCATGGTAAGAAAACTACTATTGAAAATTTATAAAACTTTTTTAGATAAAAATATTTATTTAATTCTAACTATATATTAAATAAATAGTTATAAATGAATAATGAAAATATATTAAATGATAAATCATTTATATCAGCTTATGTAATTCTTATGTTTTTTTTCCCAATTTTTTTTTGGTTTTATCTTTATTCATTTGAAAGCTTAAAATTTGTAATTTTTAATCCATTAGCGATCGATATTTCAAGAGACAAATTTATTTTTTTATTTATAGCTATTTTCATTATTATTTCTGTTTTATTATTAGTGTTTGTACCCAAATCGATACAAAATATTAAAGATAAAGATAATTATATTTCAATAATATCATGCACAATGATAGTATTACCTTTTTTACTTTTTGTTTCTAATAGCTCTTTTGATTTAGAAAATAACATGAAAGATTTAATGGATTTTGTTACAAAAATCAATATAAAAATAATTACATCTGCATTATTGTTGTGTATAATATACATGAATTTAATAATAACAAATGTAATTAGTCCTTATGAAATAGAATCTAGTAAATTGATAATATTAGTACCAACTATTTTTTTAATATTTTTTTTACTTATAAATAATGCGGATTCTATATCAAATATAATAAAAATAATTACAGACACCATAAAAAATTCACAATCTCAAGTTGTAAAATATGGTATTCTTTATTTTGTTATTTTTTTAGTTGGTGTCATTTTGTTTATGGCAACATTAGATGGTGACGCTTTAATTAATAGAAGTTATATATATTCATTTACCGCTATAATACCACTTTTATTAGTGTTTGCTTTTATAATTCGAATAGGAAGTCAAAATAGTCCAATATATAAAATGTTTTTGATGATTATGCTTGGTATATTATTTATTGCCGTTATTTATTCATACTCTTCATTAAATAAACAAAATTTCACGTTTATTTCATATGCTATGAATTTCCTTTTATTTTTTGTTATAATAATTGGATTAGCAATATTCTTTTATATTTTTGGTAATTATTTCAAATCAATGAATAATTTCAGTGGTTTCATAGTTTATTTTATATTTTATATTCCATGTTTGATTATTGATTTTTTCAAATATATATTGAAAGAATTCAGAATGACATCACTAACAATTTATATATTATTTATAATTGAAGTATTATTAGTATTGACTTATTTATATTCAAAAGATATTATAAATTATTTGATTACAAAAACTACAAAAAATATGATATTATTACCAAAAAGTGCATTTTTAGATATGAAAACTACTATAGGTAGTAACTATGATTTACGTATAAAAGATCCAATAACTAGTAATAATTCTAATACATTCAAAAAAATAAACGATATTCAGACATTGGAGAACACACAAACATATTCTTATAGAAAACGTTATGCAATTTCTATGTGGGTATATTTAAATAATCAACCTCCTAATAACATGTCTTATTCAAAAGAAACTGAAATATTCAATTATGGCAATGGAAAACCAAGAATAACATATTATAATGATATTACAACAGATAATAACAAGGATAAATATATATTTTATTTTACTGATTCTAAAGCTAAAGAATCTAGTATAAAGATGACATTACCTGGTCAAAAATGGAATAATATAGTGTTCAATTATTATTCAGATAAAGTAGATTTATTTATAAATGGTAATTTAGAGAAAACATACAGGTTTGATAATAATACACCGGTTTATTCAGCCAATGATAATATAACTATAGGTACAGAGGATGGATTAGATGGTGCAATTTGTAATATTAATTATTATACAGAACCTCTGATGAAATCACAAATTATAAATGCTTATAATTTATTAATGGCGAAGAACCCACCAACATTTGATTAATATTTCATAAGTCAATAAATATTTTATATTACTATTTTATAATGAACGCTGTTGTTATAATTTTAGGCATTATTATTGTATTTTTAGTTTATATATTATATAAATTCTTTACAAATACAGCAAAAAGTTTACAAGCTCAAGCAAATTTGAATTATCAAGTTTCTGGTATGAAAGTATATAACCCAGAGGCTACTAGATATGCATATGGCATATGGCTTTATGTAAATACATGGAATTCGAATATATACCACGTTGTATTCAGTAGAGCAAATAATATGATATTGTATTTAGATAAAACTACTCCTACATTAATTTGTAAAATGACTATGTCTGATAGTACTAGTCAAAGTATAACAATTACTGATAATTTTCCATTACAAAAATGGGTTAATATTGTTATTAGTGTAGATAACCAATTTGTAGACACATATTTAGATGGAAAACTTATCCAGTCAAAAAGATTCTATTCTAATACCAATGGTGTATCGGTTATGCCTAAGACCCCACCAGATGAAAATACATTAGTATTTGTAGGTAACTCTGAATTAACTGCTTATAAAACTTTAGATACTGCTAGCGTTAATTTATCTAATTGGGATGCATATATAACAAAATTCAAACAATGGAGTTCTGGACCAGTTGATCCACAAACAGTATGGAATTATTATATGGATGGTAATGGAAGTCTTTCATTATTAAGTTCTTTAGGTAATTATGGATTGAACTTACAAATATTAAAAGATAATGTCGAAAGTAATAAAATACAATTATTTTAAATGTTATTATTTTTATTAATATAATATATACTATAAATATTATATTATGAATCCACTACCACAAATAACCGAATTAAAAATGCCAGAACAAATGAAAAATGTAGGTGAAACCCTAGGTAATACAATTAGTGATTTGAAAGAAAACGTAAATTCGTCAGTTTCGGCTTTTTCAGAAAAGGCAGAAGCAGGAGTTGGCGCATCTTCTGAGTTTTTACAATCAAATACTATTTTTGCAAAATTCGCATTTCTATTATTAGCTATTATTTTATTTGTATTCTTATCATCTTTAGGAATATTATTAATTACATATTTTTTATCATCACCTGGAAACCCATATGTAATAAAAGGTATGATTGATGGAAATGAAAGTAAAATTATTACTCAAGACCCAAAAAATACTAATTCTATTGAAATTATTCGGTCAAATAATCGCAAAACCGGATTGGAATTTACTTGGTCATTTTGGTTATATGTAACTGATTTCAATACTAGTTCCACATCATATCAACATGTTTTCAATAAGGGAGACACCAATTATGGTTCATTAGATGGAATAGCAAAAGTAAATAATAGTCCTGGTGTTTATATTTCTCCAGGTAACAATGGTTTACGTATTATTATGGATTCTGTATCTCCAAGTGATTCTGCTACTGTTGATATACCTAATATACCTATTCGAAAATGGTTTCATACAGCTATTCGTGTTCAAAATACAATATTGGATGTATATATCAATGGTATAATATCAAAACGTTATGTTATGAACAATGTTCCAAAACAAAATTATAATGATATCAATTATGCTCAAAATGGCGGTTTTATTGGAAAATTCTCAAATCTTCGTTATTATAGTTATGCTATGAATGTATTTGAAATAAATGGTATTGTTACATATGGCCCTAACACAAGTACTTACATCAATTCAACTGCCTCAACTGCAAAAGGTAATTATTCCTATATCTCTAATTCATGGTATAATTATTAGATTATCATATAATACTATACATTATATAATACTATATATTATATAATAAAATGCCTAATTTATTGAATTCAACAACTATTTGTGATCAACGGAAATTATTACAACTTTTTAATAAGCCATTACCAAGATACAACCCTATTTCTCCATACCCAAAATATAGTGAATTTCAATTAAATATGAGAAGAAAGGCTGAAATATTACGATATAGTAGTAATACATCAAGTTCACAAACAAATAGTTTAACTAGAAAAGAAAAATGGGCAAAACTTGCAAATGCGAAAAATAACAAGATTGTATATTGTCCAAACGATTTAGCTTTACCAACATTATCTAGTTCATGTGATGTTCCTGGTCCAATTACGGTTTTGTATTATGATAATACTGTACCGTTGTACAACTTTGCTTCAAATACATCTGCTTATGCAGTAGATAATACTTCAGAAACAAATAACTTTAGTTATAAATTTGTTGATAATATTGATATACCAATTAATAATGAATCTACTATAGCTACATTATATATTCAAAATAATGAAAATACACCCATTCATAAGTTTTCAATAGAAACACCAATAGCATTTTTTATAAAAGGAAACAATATCAATAAAATACAACCATATGATTTACAAATATTATTATCTTCAATTTCTCTAATAACTTATTATAGTGGTCAAGAAACATTAGTATTCGACGATCCACCTACATATCAATTTAGTACAATGAATTCGCCTATCAACTTAACATTGTCACCACCATCATCTTCAAATCCGTTTTCATTTTCTGCGTTTGTATATGCTGGTATTTTAAAAATATCAAATATTAATTTATATACAGAACCCGGATTTATATATGACATCAAATTAAGTTTCAATTCAACGATTACGACTTCAAATACATCTAATTCTAGTATTTTAAACAATACCTACATATCTATGTATAGTAATTTAACCGAAAATATATATAATAATATCATTACGAGTGGTGGTAAACCATTCAATAATACAAATCCATATAATTGTATTATTAACAGGGGTATTTCAAATGATTCTTATATTAAACCTATATTAAAGAGTAATTATTAATTAGACCTTCATGGGTTTTAATGATGGCATATTAGATGTATAAGTTGGATTCAAGCACATTTGTTGGGTAGGAAATACTTGTCCAGATAAACATTTATCATGTTCATTTATTTCGATACAACCTCTACGTCCTTCATATTCACCAACTAAACACCATCTTGCTTTTATAGATGATATTGGATTTTGTATTGGGTTTTTCGTTGTATCGGGTTGGGGTTCAGGTTTAGATTCAGGTTTTTGTTGTGGTTGTTGTTTTAATTCGGGTTGTGGTTGTGGTTGTTCATTTGATTGGTTTGATAAATTTTGACTCGCTTTTAAAAATAATCCGCCTACCGATTGCGCGGTTCCTTCAGCTATATCAATACCTATTTTTCCAGCATCTCCAACTACGTCGGCAGTTTTATTTATAACTGTTCCAGTAGTATATCCAAATAATGATAAAAAATTGACAAAAACAGGCCCGAATATATTTGAAATACGTTGAACAATATCACCGGAAATATTCAATAAATTTATTCCTAAAAATGATAAAATAAGTAAAAAAATTAATAACATTATAATCGTATTTTTATTACTAAACATATCATTTGTACTATTTGTCGATTTAGGAAGACTATTTTCTATTGTATTATCCATTTCTAAATATTATTAATACTATAATATATGATTTTATTTTTTACGAATGAATAATAATTAAAAAATGGATTTAGAGCTTTCGTTTGCTTTATATTTATATATTCTTTTATTATATTAAATGGCTTTTTTTAATTTTATTGAAACATTTTTCTTTATTAGTTTAGGAATTACATTTGTTCTTGTATTATTATTAGTATATCATTTCAAACAACGAGTTTCTGGATTAGAACATAAATGTGATACTATGTTTGAAATTATAAATGATATGGTAAAACAATTGAATACAATACGTATACAAAATAATGTTCCATTTATGAATGTATTTAATCCATTATCTAAATCTATGCCAGAGATACAACATTTTATCAATGAAAATATGGAAATTTCTGAAAATGACGAAGAAGACGAAGACGAAGACGAAGAAGACGAAAGCGATTCGGAAGATGATTTGGAAGATGAATACGAAGGAGATTCAGAATATAGTGAGGACGATGATGTAGTTGAAAATAAAGTTCAAGAAAATGACGAAGAAAATGACGAAGAAAATGACGAAGGAAGTATAAAAATTATCAATGTAAATATCAATGAATCAAATGAAATCACAGAATTATCTGTAGAAGAATTAGAAGAAAATGATACAGAAGAAACATTAGAACCTGTAAATATAGAATCAATTAGTGTTGAAAAAATTATTCCAATAGATGAAGAAGAAAATGTTGAATCAGAAAAAGATATTATCAATAAAAAAGAATTAGAAAAAGAAGTTTATAAAAAAATGTCAATGACTGCTTTGAAAACTTTGGTTATATCAAAGGGTTTATGTAGTGATGCGAGTAGATTGAAGAAACATGATCTTTTGAAGTTATTAGAAAACATAGAAGAATAAAAAATTACTTTAGCATATTGCATAATTATATATTATATACTCTATAATATATAATCCAATGTTTTCAAATTCACCTGTTAATATTAATTGTGGATGTCCTTTTATAAAGGAAACTATTCCTCCTTCTTCATTAGGTTATAATACTAATAATAAATACTCAAAATTCCCACCATTAATGAGTGATGGACGTTCTATTGTAGCTAGTTGGCAACCAGAATCGATTATTAATGCTGAACTTATTGAAACAAACAAAATAAAATCAAATTGGGAATACCGCCAATATTTACAAAAAAATGCAAAACAAATAATGGAATATAATTTTCATGAATCCGCTAACGATACTGGATATTATAAGAGACCAATTGATGTACCATCCATACAATCAAATATTGTAAATGGTCCGCACAAAGTGCCTTATATGTTTACATCTGGTTTAGATAATACAAAACCATTTGGATATGCTTCCAGTGATTTGAAACAAATGTATTTATCTAGAGAACAATTAGAATCACGTAAGGTATCCCCTGCTATTACACAAGATAAATTATTAGGAAAAATGTCACAAAAATAACGATAGAAAATATATTGAAATTAGTACATTTTTTATATTATTATAAAATATAAAAAATATGATATAATAAAAATTAATAATATTTTGCATGTTATTATGCTATTTGATCAACATAATTTAATTTATTAACACTCCATAGTAATGTAGTTGGTCGTTTGGACCTTTCTATAAATGAACATGTCTCGCATTTTTCGTCAAAGCAATGAATTTTATTATCAAATTGCCACATCCATTCACCTCGTAAATTATAAAATGCCATTGCAATTAAATTTGGATTTACAAAAATACCAAACAACAACACTAATATATAATATATACTGAGTTTCGCTGGAGCACCAAAATGAGATGGGTCTATTTTACTAGCCATATAGTAATGATAGGTAAAATCATCTTGTTTTATTTTGTCAAATCCAATGCTTTCTATTTTATCAGAAAGAGTTTGTCCAGGTTCATCGTAAAAATACCAACCACCATAAGCACGTTCAAGAATATACGAATTTAGAGTTTCTTCACATACTTTTTTGTTCATATGTAATGTTGTATTAAATAATAATTTGTATTTAGAATCAGGTTTATAATATTGTTTCACATGACTCATTACTTTTTTAATTTCTTCTTCAGCTTTTTTCTCACCACTCTTTGAACATGGATAACTTTGAGTTACGTGTTCTAACGAACCCCAAAAAGCGATAATGTCATATTTTCCAATAAATTCGGGGTGAAAATCACGATAACTTCCTAAATATACATCTAGATTCTGTTTTTTTAAAGCATCAGCTTGTTCGCTTGAAATTGATATGGCAGTTGTTTGAATTCCCAACGAATTACAATATTTAATAAAGTCACCATTTCCACAGCCCATATCCAAAATTTTGATATTTTTATATTCATGTGGTTCAATATTTAAATACATGAAAAACTTGTCGTACTTATTTTGATTGGCTTTTTCAGGAGTTAGTTCTTTTGCCTCAATCTCATTCATAAGAGAAGTATTGTCATCCAAGTTTTTTAAATAAATACCTTCAGTTAAATTTGTATTATTTTGACTATTATTAATAAAATAAGTAGTGGTAATATCGTAAAAGAGTTTAGTTCTAGATTCACCGTCAAATGCATCTATATTTAATTTGACATAAAAAATTTCATTTAACAGTAAAAGAAGAATTGGACCAAGTAAGAATATTTTTTTATCAAAATAATATGCTAAATAAATAAATCCGAACCATACAAATAACGTAATCAATGTGTTTATATTCAATAACACACAAGATGATTTAAGAATAAGGCATGTAATAATATGTAAGAAACCAATAAAGTATAATAAATTAATATATAACATTAATATATTTTTATTGTATATTTATATATATCATTTAAAACGCATATTTTGTAAATACAAAACCATGTATTCGTTCTCAACATAAAAATATAACATATCAAGATTTCATATACATTTTTGTTTTATATAAATCGATAAAAATGAATCTAATAAGTTTTGATATTGGTATTAAAAACATGGCTTATTGTATTTTTTGTATAGATGCTTCTAATAATCTTTCTATAAGGGATTGGAATGTTCTCAATTTAATGGATATAGAACAACCCGATCCGAAGTGTTCTTGTAAAAACATTCCAAAATCCAAAAAAGCATCGGCGACCAATTGTACTTCGAATGCAAAATATAATAAAAATAATGTCTATTATTGTGAGAAACATGCCAAAAGTTCTCCGTTTTTGATTCCAAAAAAATCCTTGAATTTGAAAAAAATGAAACTGGAAGACTTAGTAAAATTAGGAAATTCCCATCTTTTATTTATGGATGTTGAGAACATTGAAAAAATAAATAAAAAAACACTAAAAAAAGGCGAAATAATCGATAAAATCGATGATTTTTTGAAAAAACAATCTTTGGAACCCATTATTAAGAAAAAATCGAAAACGGCCAATGATACCGATCTAATAAAAATCGGTAAAAATATGAAGAATTCTTTGAACCAGGTTCTCGAAAATGTTGATACAACGAATGTAATTATAGAAAATCAAATATCACCGATCGCAAATCGGATGAAAACAATTCAGGGTATGTTGGCACAGTATTTTATTATCAAGGATGAGAACATCACAATAGATTTTGTATCTTCTTCTAACAAATTAAAACAATTTGATATAAAAAAAATAAAGACCAATGAGAACATTTTAGAAAATACGATGAAACCTGCTGAAAAACCATTGGAAAACAGTTTTGAAAAAAATATCAAAAACCCAGATTATAAAAAACATAAAATAGACGGCGTTTCCTATTGTTCTCGAATTTTGTCTGTAAATGAATTCTTGAACCGATGGATTACATCTTTAGATACAAAAAAGAAGGATGATTTAGCCGATTGTTTTTTACAAGGTTTATGGTATTTGAAACAAAAAAATATAATATTTTACGCGGAGGATTTAAAAATAAAAATTGTATAATTATCATAAATGGAAGTTATTGATCTTGGTATAAATGATTTAGAACCAGTTTCTTTAAATTTAAATGAATCATCCAATAAACCTAGTGTAAGTTTTGGTGGTGGAATTGAATTATTGATGAATGACAAGAAAAAATCATCCAATACAATGAATTTGAATTTAGGTGAACTTGATTCTTTAGAGAATGAATTGAATGAGCTTACAGGTAATTCATCAAACACATCAAACAAGGGTAGTTCATTTGTAAATTTTGCATCTAATATGTTTGGAATTGGTGGTAATGAACCTACAGAATCTTCTAAAAAAGTATCTTTGAACATCGAAGAAGAGAAGAATGATTCTAATTTAGGAAATGCAACCCGTGAAAGTGTTGGTAATAATAAAACATGGGATGGTTTTTCAAAAATGACCGATGTTCCATTGAACAATATTAGTAGTGGAATCGGTAACTTTTTTTCGTCATCGTCCGCACCAGCACCTTCTTATTCAGGTTCTTCATCATCAAAACTTACTGATAGGGATCGTAGACGTAAACAACGTATGATGATTAAAAAGATGGAAGAATGGTACGAAAAAGGATTAACAAAACACAATTCTCATTTCAACATGGATTCTGATTTTGCCGAAGTCGAAGATGAATATGAATCTGCAATGGAAGATAAACGTAGAAAAGACAGTGTTAAATTACAGGGTTGGTGGTTCATGACATTTGTCAATTCTATGGAATATGCAAATGCCGCATTTAATCCTTTTGATCTGAATTTGGATGGTTGGGGAGAACAAGTCAGTGAAGATATTGATAGTTATGAGGAAATTTTTGCCGAATTATATGACAAATACAAGGGTGGTAAATTAGCACCTGAAATTTCACTTTTATTAAGAGTTGTTTTTAGTGCTGCTGTATTGAATTTTTCAAACAAAGCCCTTTCTAGTGCTACACCAGCATTTAATGATGTTATCAAACAAAGTCCTGAATTGATGAAAATGTTCACTGATGCTACTGTCAATGTAATGGGAAAAAATTCACCAGGATTTCAAATGGCTAGTAATCTTATGCAAGAAAATACTCGCCCTAGAGGACCTCCACCTCCAGCTCCAGTTGAAACTAAATCACAACCTCCTCCACAAAGACCAGGATCAAATATGAATTACACAGAAGCACCTTCTAATAGACCGGATTTAAATGCTGGTCGAGGATCAACTATGTTTTATGAACAAGGTGTGGAATTGAATAATAATTTCCGTGATGTTAATCAACCAGACCGTAGTATTAGACAAATGAACCTACCACCACAGCCTCAAATGCAACCTCAACAACGTCCTGAAATGAAAGGTCCTCAAACTAGTGATATTGATAATATTTTGTCTGGTTTAAAAACTCGTAATATAAATATACAAGAAACAATTAATACAGAGGATGATTCGATGGTTTCAATAAGTTCTTTGAAAGATATCCAAAATAATAGCATGCCAAAACGATCCAATCGTAAGAAAAATAATTCAGCTAAAAACACTATTTCATTAGATATTTAAACCAATAGCAATAAAAAAATACCCTTTGTGGGTATTTTTTTATATTTTTAGTATTTCATTTTTTAAAAGGATATCATCTAAAAGTCATTTCCATTCGATAAACAATGTCTCTTTTGGTAGGAGCGTCTTGAGTTAGAACGTACACGATCCGGATTAGCTAAGCGCCATAATTTGTTTACCAATGCTTTACGGTCACGGTCATTCAAATTAAGGTTTGAAATTTCTCTGCGACGATCAGAAGAACTTAATTGATTAAGCCTTTGTAGATCTAAATCACTAAAACGGCGAACCGTTACTGTTCCAGGTGGGAATATTGGGCCATTATTGTAATCTTCAGGTTCATCGTCAGTTTCAAGGTCATTCATGGTAAGTGGTTGTTTTTTTGAAATAAAAGTTTCTTGAATTTCTTCTTCAGTTTTGGAAGACCTTGTAAAAATACTCAGAACAGTTTGAAAATTATCAGGATTATCAGAACCATATTGAAATATTATTTTGTTTTTTTCTTCAATTGGTAATGAAATGAATAATTCGATTAGGATTTGTTCTTGATTCATTTTAGTATTAATTAAAAAGTATTATTAGTATTGATTATAAAAATAGTAAATGTATAGATAGCTAAGTCACCTTGGTTGTTATTGATATTGACAATTACAACAACCAATTTTTCGTTCAATTTTTTATTCAATAAAATTGGTTGAGAACGCGTTTTCGATTGATAGAAAAATTGGTTGTTTAGTTTGCATTTTTATACATGCTAAGCATTTTCGTCTTTTGTTCAAAATAATCCACGATTGGTTTTGGATATTTGACACCTTTGTATTTTTGTTCACTATTAGTGGTATTCCATTTATGAATATCCGCTGGTTCGACGTCTTTTAATTCGGGAATCCATTTTTTTATGAATTCCGCATTTTTATCGAATTTTTCTTGCTGTATCCAAGGATTCATATCACGAAAATAGGGTTTCATATCGACACCTGTTCCACTAATACCTTGCCAATTTCCATTATTGGATGCAATATCATAATCCGTCAATTTTTGAGCAAAATATTTTTCACCCAATCGCCAATCCATCAATAGTGTTTTTATCAAAAAACTCGCAACGGTCATACGCCCACGATTATGCATATAACCAATCGTGTTCAATTGTCTCATAGAAGCATCGATAATTGGGAATCCGGTGAGTCCATTCTGCCATTTTTTCAAATTGGCGGTACTATTATGCCATTGAATATGTTGATATCTTGGTTGATATGATTTTCCAACTACTTCTGGATATGCATAGAGAACATGTGCGAAAAATTCACGCCAAATGAGTTCTCGAATAAGACCATGTCCCAAACCATATGTCTTTTTGAAAGCATGATAAACTTCACGTATAGAAACACAACCGAATTTTATATACGCCGACAAAAAAGTCGTATTTTCAATGAAAAAATCGCGTTTTTCATCGTATTTTTTTTGTTCTCGAATTGCCGTTTTCAAACGTTGCACACCCAAGCTTCTTCCACCATGTACTAGTATTTCAGGATTATTTTTTGTAAACCGGCTGAATGCTTGATCGAGACTAATATGATGATCTTGTTTCGTAGTAGTTTTCGTAAAATTATTGATTTTTGCGGTTCGTGGTTCATCGACCACCTTATGTAAAACATTCGTATAAAATGGCGTGTATTTTTTATATGCTGCCTTTCCACTCTTGATAGTTCCTGGTTCATATAAATAATAATCCGAGAACATTTCACAATTTATGTCATTAGATTCACATAGTTCTTTGGTTTTTTCATCTCGTTCAATAGAATATGGTGAATAGTCTTTATTAAAATAAACACCATTTATGTCGAGGTTTTTGATGAGTTTTTTCAATATGGTTTGTTGATTACCATAAAATGTCATGAGTTCTCCACCATGGTTATGGATATCCTTATTAAGTTCAACCAAACTTTCAATCATGAACTGGATAGCATTGTCACTTTTGTATTTGTTAACATCACTAACCTGCTCTGGAGTGAAAATAAAACAAGTATATAATTTATCACATTTTTTGGAGGCTTCGATAAGACCAATATTGTCTATGATTCTAAAATCCCGATGAAATATAAAGAGTCCATTCTGTATTTTCATTGTATATATAATAATGTTATTTTTATATTTATAAAAAATATATAAAAAAATACTTTGTATATATATTATTATGTTAGATAATTTACTGTTTGGTAAGAAAATAATGGGTGCTATTGAATTCTTTAAAAATAGTATTATAATGAATATTGAAAAAACCAAAGAAAGAACAACGGAAATAAAATCTATTGCAATAAATAAAATACAAAAATACGAATTAGATGTAAAAGCATTTGAGTGGTTTCTATTTTGTATTAACCAATCAAATAAAGTTGTAATTTATTTTGACCATATTTATGAGACAAATCCAAAAGTTCAAAAGGTTACGGACCACTTTATTTATTTTTTTAGATACGTATATTCAGCGATTTCTAATCAAAAAATAGAACCAATGAAAACAAATTGGATTTGCACATCTGTTTTAATGAAACGAAACACGAATTTAGTAGGTGAAGAAATTTATTTCAATGATACTTATGAATATATGAATACAAATGAATTTATGGATACTTTGAAAGAATCTTGTGGTGATATATCGTCGATTGTTGCTTCTACTGATAATATATTGGAGGGCATGGTTACAATGAAAATGGGTGATCAATACATAAATCGTATTTTTTTCAACAAAAATGAAGCCAAGGTGGAAACCGAATTACCATTGGTACCTAGTAAACATAGATTTATTAGTGTCAAATACACACATCCGAATATGGATGAACCCATTTTTATTGATATCGACAAAGAATATTATTACGCAAATAACGAAATTTTATCACCACTTTTTATCAAACGATATTTAGAATATCAACCACTAGTATATGATTTCAATATGGATTATGAAGTAGAAATAATAGATAATGATATCAACAATTACAAAATAACTAGTAAACAATATATATTATTGGCTGATAGTACTTATGTTATCAAAAACATAGAATAAAATGAAACCAAAAAAATATGAAAAAACAATATAAAGGTATCGAAACAATATATCTACGGGCGTAATCACTATATGGATACAGTGAGTATTCCTACCCAACAACATTCTTTGCATGGTAAATGGAATTTGTATTATCATTTACCACACGATAAAAACTGGGATTTATCTAGTTATACAATTATAATGAAAAGTATTGATACTGTAGAAAAAGTAATAACATTAAACGAACTTTTACATGAAAATATTGTAAAAAATTGTATGTTGTTTGTAATGCGGGAAGGCATTACGCCCATGTGGGAAGATCCACGAAACCGTAATGGTGGTTGTTTTTCTTACAAAGTTCTCAATAAGCATGTTCCAGAAGTATGGAAATCACTTTTTTATTTAATGTGTGGTGAGGCTTTATGTGAAGATATTAATGATATGAAACATATCAATGGTATTACTATTTCACCGAAAAAAAATTTTTGTATTGTTAAAATTTGGTTAGATATATCTGAGTTACAAGATCCAAATGTAATCGTCAATATCAATAATTTATCTAAACAGGGGTGTCTTTTTAAAAGGCATGAGCCTGAGTTTTAGACTTTTAGAATTATAAATACAATTAGTGTTTTTATAATTTTTGTTTTTTTCTGTATGTAAATGTCTATTGTATTGGCTTTTTTTTGACGTAAAATAATTACATGTATTACAATTATACTGGGTCATTTACATAGATATATATATTATTTTTACATTATTTACGTAAAATATGTTTGGAACTTTTTTATTAGTATTTTTAGGATCTAGTTCCTACTAAATACTAACGAAAAAGTTCCGGCAAAAAATGTTTTTGCATTTTTTGTATTTTTTATTTTAAGAATCAAAGCATATGACTGCATAATGAAAAAACACACATTTTTATAAAAACTTTTCCTCCGACTTTCTAAAAATGGACAAAAATAAATGTCCATTTTTTCGGAGCGACCCGATTTCTTTTTCCAGATTTTGTGTAAACATTTTACGTAAAATATCTATAACAAAATCGGCCCAACCAACGGTCTGATAATATCGATCAAATTCAAATACAAGTCTTTACTATGGATCGATGGATTTTCAATCGTGATAACACTGAGATTTTTATAGATGCTTTCAAAATCATTTTTATCAAAATATTCATCGAACAAATTATTGTTGTATTGTTTTATCAAACAATGGAGCATTTCACTATCTAGAAAATGAATTTTCGCTTTACGTTCGATTACAACATCTTCAGTTCTTTTACTTGTTATTTTCCAGCCATCTGGGTTTGTCTCTGATTTTAATTGATATCTAGGTAATTGTTCATAAGACACCACACGAACTTCTGGAATAGTTTTATCGATATTTTCACCAAGATTTATATGTGTACTATCATTGTATTTTTTTGCAATATACCAATATCCATAGTCATTTAGTTTTTCTATTAATTTATCGACTACCTCTGTCAAAACAAGAAATTCAATACTTTGTGTCAGGTCACCACTATTACTACTATAATAAGTATATACGTATTTGTTCAATTCCAGCATTTGATTATATATATGAGGATCGTTCAATAGGTGATCTTCGACGTCATTATCGATGATTCCTAATAGTTTTTTTCTACCAATTTCTAGTAGTTCTGTATATTTTTCCACTGTTTTGTTTTGGGATTCGGTTTCGAACATCATTTTGTTGTATTTTTATTGTTCTCAAAACCATATTTATTATGTTCAATTTTTTGTAAAAAATTGACAATGGTTTTATATATAAATATACATATATACAAACTAGTGAAAAACAATGAAAATCGTAACAAGAGACTTTGATAGTATAGACACCATAATAGAATACAAAGTCGGGACAAATGCACAAGAGAATCATAATATAATCGATGCAGCGGATCCAGAAGATATTTGGTTTCATATATCAGGTTGCTCTTCATGTCATGTTATATGTAAAATACCCGAGAACATAAATGATAAAAAAATATTACAAAAAATAGCGAAACAAGGTGCTGTTATTTGTAAAGCAAATTCAAAATATAAAAGTTACAAAAATGTACAAATCGATTATACAAAAATAAAAAACGTCACCAAATTACAGACACCAGGAAGTGTTACTGTTACAAATTTGAAATCTGTTTTCATATAATATTTCATGCTTGATATTGACGAGCCAAAAAACACAAAAATATCAATGTGGTTGCAAGTGTTTCAGTAGTCTTCAACCCATATTTTTTTATTGTTTTTTTACCGAAAACTGTGTTTTTCACATCGTTGAGTCTCGTTAACATTGGTGATTGTAAAATGAAAAATATAATACCATATATGTAATTATAGAGACTTGACAAAACAATCATATTAGTAAGAATACTGAATGTCAATATTTTACAAATCAATCGATAAGTGAATGGCTTACCGTATTTTATTGGTATGGTATTGATACCATTTTGTAGATCTCCATCTGTATCTTTTATATCATATAACATTTCTACACTCATTGATCCAAACAAAATCATTCGTGCTAGTACCATTAATAAACCGAAATTTCCATTTATATTTTCGATACATAGAGCTGGAAAAATCGTAGAGATTGATATTAATCCAGCACATGTCAAGTTTTTTATAAATAAAATTCGTTTGAAAATCGGCGTATACAATATTATTACTATGTTTGCAATATGTACAATGGGTTGTGATGATGCATTGAGATATCGAAGAGACAACAACTCAGAAATTAGCGTCAAACCGATTGAAATACCGATTGCTTCTTGTTTTGTAAGTTCGCCTGTAATAAGTGGGCGTGTTGGTGTGTTTATTTTGTCTATTTCCATATCAAATATATCATTTATGATCATGCTATTAGACATTATCAACATTGTTATAACTACGGCAACAATAAAAGGCATTGATTTTATTAGAACCGATAGCTTGGGTTTCATAATAAACCCACTAGAAATGGACAATAAAAATGTTGGAAGAATATTTTCAGTACGGATTATTTTTACGAGACCCGATGTTTTTTTTTGAATTGTAGATCGTATTTGAACGAAATGGTTGTATTGGGTTATACCAGATAAATCATTCCAAGGGTTTATGTATGTTTGTAAGTTGGTCGATTTTTGCATTGTTTTTATTGATACAAATCCAGATGTTCTCGAAATAATAATAAAAAACCCAATCAATATAGATTTGAAATACATTATATAAGTATTTAACGTAAAATATTTATACTATTTTTATAAATATTTTATTATACTATGCAGGAGGTAATGGTGCTAAACATAACTTGATTTCACCCAATGATGCTACGTCATATTTGACAATCAATGGCAAATCATTTCCTAAATACATTTCTAAATGGCTACAGAGGGGTGTACATTTAATAAAATGGCTGAGACTTTTCAATGAAAATTCGCCTTGTATGATGACGGATGCATCGGATTTCTGGATAAATTCCATGTTTCCATCGGATTCCGATCTAAAGATGCGAGAACTTGCAAAATTACCTTCACATGAAAATATCAGATCGTTACCTACGGATTTAATTTCAATACGATCGGAAATACCATTCAAATCGCGGATTATTTTTTGGAAATCAGTTGTAGGTAAATTGATGACTGTGGAATATTCGACATCGGGAACTACTAGTTCTTCCATATCTGGCTCGATTAGGCGGAGTTTTTGACTATAACATTGTTTGATATCGCCATTATCATATTGTAGTCCTAAATGTGATACAATACCATCATGATAATCTCCTTGATCGATATACATGGATAAAGTATCATCATTCGACATGGTAGAAATAACCTTGAACAAATGAAGAGTATTTGCACATACGATTATTTTATCTGGATTACAATTATATTGTTCGAATTTATTTGAATGAAGAATAACATTTACTAAAATTGTATGTGTTTTATCGAAATTAATTATTTTTAATCCATCTTTAGTAAAAGTTATTGTGGCATCTGTCAATATGTCTTTGATGGCGGTTATCATATTACGAATCGGTTGTATTTGAACCGTTTTTATAGTTAATACATTATTATCTTCGTTCATAGATTTTATATATTTATTGATCGTTTGTTTTTATATTTTATTTATTTAAATGTATTTTTTATAATTTAAACGCGGATAATTGAATAATATAAAAATATGATTGTATTGTATATACAAATTATGGATGTTGAAATTGTTAGTAATCGTAGAGTTAATAATATTAAACAACAAATAGATCCTGTTGAAATAAGAGAAAAAATAAAAGACATAATTAAAAAAATAAAAGAAAAAACAGAAAATGATCAAGACATAAATAAAAGATTAGACTACATACAAAGTATTATAGAATTTCAAGCGGATGATTATGTATCTAATATAGAAAACATAAACCTACAAAAAATTGAAGATACCAATAATGAAAATAATGAAAATAATGAAAATAATGAAAATGATGAATTTTCAGAAAATAATAGTACTAGTACTAGTCTCATTAACAGGGTTGGTAGTTTATTTAAACGTACATCTAACGGTACATCTAACGGTACAACCGCTACTGGTGTTCCACCTCCGTCAAAATCAAAATTACAACAAATGTCTAATATAGCAAAAGAAGCTGCAAATAAAACAAAATTTTTAGCAAACGCTGCATTAGATACATCAAGTGTTAATAAATTACATTTGAAAAATCAGTTTTATGTTGAATACATGAACATAGATACAATAAAACGTGTTTATTATGATGAAACAACCGATTTTTTAACAGACAAAGTTGTTAATGATTTTATTAATAGTAAAAATTATACTATTATAGATAAAAAACGTGAAGATATAGAATGTTCTCAAGGTAAATCAATAGGTATTAAAGTTGGTGGATTAAAAATTAATGAAATTGTAAAAGATTATAATTTTTATTTGTATAGTTCAACAAATTATAAACAATCTGAATCGAAAGATCAAAAAACACAACAAGAAAAAGAAGAAAAAGAAGAAGATACAGATTCACAAGAAAAAGATATTGATGAAGAAAAAGAAAAAGAAGAAGATACAGATTCACAAGAAAAAGATATTGATGAAGAAAAAGAAAAAGAAGAAGAATATGTAGAATATGTAGAATCACAAGAAAAAGATATTGATGATAAATTTCAAAAAAATATTGAAAAACCATTCATGCCCTATTCAACAAAAAAATTAACTAGTTTCAAATTCAAAATTTCATTTGCTAGACTAAACAATGCGGAATTAATTGAACGTAAATTATACATACAGATAGAAGATACGATAAAAAGAGAATTAGAAAATAAAATAGCTGCAATAAAAGACCAAACTACCGCTTCTAAAATAAAAGAAAATAATAAGTTAATAGTAAAAGATTTATTAAAAAAATTAAGGACATTATATACTAAGTATGTTTGTTTTTCAGAAAAATATGAGAATTTGTATCATTATTTACAGTTTTTCAGATTTCAAATAAACAAAGCACTTTGGGGTATTTCATCAGAACCATATTATTTAATTGATGATATGATAGAAAAAACGAATGAAATGGTTTTTGGAAATGATGATGCAAGAAAAAAATATATAGGATCTATGCAAATGATTTTTAGAGCTATAGCAATGATTTCTTATTTTAATCCAAATATTTCTTCGAAAATAAATGAAACTTTGAATAGGATTGATAATGGTAAAAACTTTGAGGATACTATGAAAGAATTGAAGATCGAACATAAAAAAGATGGAGAAAATGATGGAGATGGAGAAGATACAGCAAATGATGGAGATGAAGATACAGAAATTACTGGCGGAAAAAAAACACAATTTATTCAAGATGGTGGTGGAATTTTTGATGATGGACCTAGTAATATATTAGTACGATTGATCGATTTTTACAATATTGATTTTGAACTCAATTATTTAGATATCAAAGAAAACAATATAAATGCACATCATTTTACTCAATTAGATAATACTAAATTAACTGGGTTGAAACCAATCAATGATTTATATGAAGCAAAGTATGCATTGGTTGCAGCAATATGGGTTATTGATAAATTGGAAAATATAAATGAAGAATTATTAGATAATTGGATTCCTTTTACAATGGAAACAAACAAATCAGGTAATGTGTTAAAATTTAACACTACGCAACGTTTAATAAACAATACGGTTGGTAGTACGATTATGAAACAAAAAAATTTAAACGATTTAAACCAATATAAACTAAAATTATATAATGATTGGTATAACAAATATAAAAAAGATAATAATAATAAAGAACCAGACAAATTTTTAAAAGATAATAGAATACAATATATTTTTGATGTGCAATACAAATTTGAAATGGATTTTGATAAAATTTATGAATCAAAAATGAAAGATTTTTTCGATTCATCTACTATAGAATTTAAAGAGTTAAAAATTAATGAAAAAAAGACCTTAAATATAAAATTAGGCGATGGTTGGCATGACGATTTCAAAAAACTTGAATTTAGAAAATTGTTAGATATATTGATAAAACAAAAAGATATTATGACAACCAAAATAAAAAGATTTATTGATAATAAAAATAAAAAAATTAATGAAGCAAATCAAACAGCAGGTAAAAAGAATACAAGAAAAAATAAAAGAGGTGGAGGTATATTTTCAAAAGCTATTAACAGCGCCACAAATGTAGCCAAAAAGGCTGCAAATGTTACAAAAAAAACATATTATAAAATTGGAAAACAAATGGGTAAACTAGATTATTTTTATAAGCTATTAAATCGTATATTTTATACAACAGTTTCTAACATGAATAAACGATTGATGAAAAAGTTATTTTTAATGCGCGATAATTCAACAAATGATACACAAACTGGTTATTCTATTCAAGATAGCTTGATATTATTTGTTTCTAAAACTATGAAATATATTATGAGAATGCCGTTTATGGTATGCTTGTCTCCTTCATCGTGGGTTTTAGGACATCTAAGTTATGGGTTGTTAGCAAGTCCTCAATGTTTTAGAACTAGTCATATATTTTTTTCAATATTTTTGAAATCAGGTGTATTGACTGAGAATTTTGCAAGAAAAATGAATAAATTATTTGGAAGTATAGTTTTCAAAATTGATTCTAATACAAAAATTAATACAAAAATTGACAAGAAGTTTATTGATGACAATTACAAAGGAAAATTTTGCGCAATAAATAATAAATTTATGGGATTATTTAAAGAGGTAGAAATAAAAGAAACAAAAAATGATAAAGATAAAACCGAAAAAACCTTTATTTTTAAATTTATATATGTTGATTATAACAAAGATAGAACAAATTTAGTTTTTAATCAAAAAAGTCAAAAATTTGGTGTTAACGATAAAATACAAACAAGTGAATCTGAACTTATTAAAAGTGAATTAGTAAAAGTAATCAAAGCAATAGACCCACCTGCTCCTGGTCCTGCTCCTGCTCCTGCTCCTGGTCCTGCTCCTGGTCCTGCTCCTGCTCCTGCTCCTGCTCCTGGTCCTGCTCCTGCAAGTCCTGTAAAACCTATAAAACCTCCTATAAATATTGGGGATGAAATTGTACAAGTAATCAAAGCAATAGACCAAGTTGCTCCTCCTGCAAAACCTGCAAAAAAACCTGCTGCTACTCCTATAAGTATTGGGGATGAAATCGTAAACCTAATTAAAGCTATCGATCCGGCTGCAACAAGTTCAAAGTCTAGTGTTATTCGAATAGAAGATGATGATAACGATGATGAGATTGTACAAATAGTTCAAGCTATCGATCCAGCTGCATCAAGTTCAAGTTCAGGTTCAATTCCAAGTGGCGATGATGAAATTGTACAAATAGTTCAAGCTATCGATCCAGCTGCACCAAGTTCAGGTTCAACACCAATTCCAAGTGGCTATGATGAAATTGTACAACTAATCAAAGCTATCGATCCAACTATATCAACTTCAAAAGGAGGAGGAGATAATGAAATTGTAGAAATAATCAAAGCTATCGAACCAGCTTCATCAACACCAGGTTCAACTTCAAGTTCAACGACAAGTTACGATGATGAAATTGTACAAATAGTTCAAGTTATCGAACCAGCTGCATCAACACCAGGTTCAAGTTCAAGTTCAAGTGGCGATGATGAAATTGTACAAATAGTTCAAGCTATCGATCCAGCTGCACCAAGTTCAAGTTCAACACCAAGTTCAAGTGGCGATGATGAAATTGTACAAATAGTTCAAGCTATCGATCCAGCTGCACCAAGTTCAGGTTCAAAACCAAGTTCAAGTGGCGATGATGAAATTGTACAAATAATTAAAGCTATCGATCCAGCTACATTAGCTCCTGCTCGCGTAAAAGCTCCTGCTCCTGCTCCTGCTCCTGCTCCTGCTCCTGCTTTCAGCGCTGTTGAATTTGCTAAAGGTGTTGTTTACCCATTTGTATTGACAGCAGAAACAACAAAAAATGCATTAAGAGACTTAACAAAAGATTTAGAAAGAGGTTTAGATATTTACGAAGAAAAAGAATTCTCTATTACTGTAAATACAACTGAAAATACTGGTGAATTTTTACAAATAGTAACACCATACGTTTATGCTTGTCCAACGTATTATGATACTACTACAGTTGCAAGTACTATTGCAAAAAAACGTATTCATACTAAAGTTAATATTAATTACTTATTTAAAGAATTTAAAATAGATCCTGAAAATCCTGATATATTCAACCTTGAATATGAATATAATGGTATATTTATAGGTAAAATAAAATCTATAGAAAGAGATCGTACAACGATTACAGAATATATTGTAAATGAAATATTTACTGTTACTTCTATGAAATCATTACATGTAATAGTTCCTTATGATAAACCAGCATCCGAAACAAAACGTAATGAATACAATAATGAAATAACATGTGATATGGATAATAATTATGGTCTATCTGAGAAACATATAACAAAGCCTTATTACATAAGCAGATCTGATGATGTAAGCAAAATAAAATAATATTTTTATCTAATATAAAATATTATTTCATAAATTTCCGTGTTCGGCGAATATTTTTATTATTACGACGAGCTAGTTTCAATGCGAGACTATCTTTAGCACAACCTTCTTCCAATAAATTAAAATCAACAATACTGGCTTTTCCTCCAGTAACCGAACTTGCTAAACGTGCTACACCCCATGATTCCGGTGTTTGATTTGGGCGAGAACCATTTGAATAATATGCGCCCTTCCCTTTATTTACTATTTTTTTCAATGTTTTCAAACTACAGCGGGTTTTTTTAGAAAGTTCTCGTGTAGGACCAAAATGTTCGATATTATAAATACGTTTTGCATTATTGATATGGTTTGATTTTTTATTTTTAAAAGATTTTATTTTAGGACGTTTGTAATATTTACCACGAGTATATAATTTTCTAGATTTCATAATATTTTTATACTGTTTTCTAGTATCAGCATTTGATAATGATTTAGGAATATATCTTTGAGGGATAGACATTTTATATTATATTTAGAAAATATTATAGAAAAATATATATTTAATATATATAATGGCTCAACAACTAAATCCTAATAATTATTCAACTATCAATGAAGAAATCAATACTTTATTAACAAGCGGTGCTTATTCTGGTATTACTTTTACACTTTACACAGATTCTAATAAAACAACTATTGTAACAACAGAAAGTGGACCTGTTCAAAACGAAACTATATCACAAATTAGTCATACAAATAGTTACACTGATACTAATAATCAATTAGTACCTTCTACATTAACACTATATTTCAATGATGACACTTCTATAACTGTCACTGATGGTGTAGAGAACTATTGGTATGTATTATCAGGAATAGTTTTTCAACCAAGATCTTTCGGTACTGCTTAAATAAACTTTTTATAAAAACGTATATAAAAATAATCACAATATATTAATTATGATTATTTGGGTTTTGTTGTTCTCCATTTTAGTAGTTTCAAATACGATTGAAGTAAAAAAATGTCATAATTGTAAACACTTTCTCCCTTCATATTTCAAAGGAGACTATTTGATCGGTTATTATCATGGCAAATGTAACAAATTTTTAAAAGAAAATCCAATGTCTGGAGAACTAGAATACATCAATATACATGAAGCGAGACATAACGAAGAATTATGTGGAACGGCTGGTGCAAGTTTCAAACAATATAATTCTACTATTGAACATATATTAAGTGGGTTTTATGATTAAACAATGTAAAAACAATATCAATATATATTAATATATATTGATAAAATGTATGATGTTGTCATTGTTGGTGGCGGAATTTCAGGTTTGTATTCAGCATATAAAATCAAAAAACGATTTCCACGAATCAATATATTGATACTAGAACGAAACCGTGAGGGTTATTTAGGTGGGAGAACTGGAAATGACATGTTTGAAGGAGAGAAAATCGTAACAGGTGCAGGGATAGGTCGTAAACATAAAGACAAAATATTAATAAAATTATTGAAAGAACTTGAAATTAAAACCCATGAATTTATAACAGGTCCTAATTATGCGAATACTATTATACCACAATGTGATGTAAAGGATGTTTTTTTGAATTTGAAAAAACAGTATAATCACGATATTCATGGTAATATGACGTTTAAACAGTATGCGACTTCGATCATTGGTAAAGTATTATATAAACAATTTGTGGTTTGTGCTGGATATACTGATTATGAAGAAGAGTCCGCATATGAAACCTTGTATCAATATGGGTTTGATGATAATTACAATACATGGACGGGTATTCATATTCCATGGGATACTCTTGTTGAAAAATTAGCTAGAAAAATCGGTCTTGGTAATATTTTATATTCACAAAGTGTTCAAAATATTCGTCCTATTAAAAACGGTAATGATACTACGTATGTTATTGATACTAAAACCAGTCAATCAAAAACAGATCGTTTTGAAGCCAAACATGTAATAATAGCTACAACGATTGAACCTTTGAAAAAGATGCTACCTGGTGCGGCTAGTAAAAACAGTGTGTATCAACAAATACATAGTCAGCCATTCATACGTATTTATGGAAAGTTCTCTAAAAAATCTATCGATACAATGAAATCATATGTCCCTGGGTTATTGATAGTTCCAGGACCTCTTCATAAAATTATTTCTATTAACCCAAATAAGGGTGTTTATATGATAGCATACAGTGATAATGCTCCAGCAACTTTGTTACATAAATATGCGAAAAATATAAAATACAATCGAGATTCTTTGGCGAGATTGTTGGAAAAATCGATTGGAATACCCAATAATACGTTGGAACTAGAAAGCATTAGTGAATATTATTGGAGTGAAGGAACACATTATTTCGATCCGTTGAGGGGGATTTATAAGAGCCGTGATTATTTTTTGAAAATAGCACAACATCCTTCGGAAAACATGTGGGTAGTTGGTGAAATGGTTAGTAAAAACCAGGGGTGGGTAGAAGGTGCATTGGAGAGTGTGGAGGCGGTAATTGGCGAGGTTTTGAAGAGTTTTTAAACATTTTCTAATTAAAAACGCCCATTATTTATATTAAAATTGAATTAAATAGTATTTATTAATATAAATATTATTTACTAAAATGGTTTATATATACATACTTCAGTTAGAGCAAGGTAAATATTATATTGGAAAAACAAGTAATCCACAATTTCGTATAGAAAGTCATTTTAATTTTAATGGTTCTGCTTGGACTATGAAGTATAAACCCATTAAATTAATAAAACTCATTCCAAATTGTGATGATTATGATGAAGATAAATATACAAGAATTTATATGGATAAATACGGAATTCAAAATGTTCGTGGTGGTTCTTATGTTAAAATTAAATTAGATACAACAACAATAACTCATTTACAACAAATGAGTAATGGAACTAACAATAAATGTTTTATTTGTAGTAAAGAAGGACATTTTGCGAAAGATTGTGAAGAAAATGAATGTTGGGAAATAGAAAGTGAGGGTAGTGAAAATATATGGTGTTGTTATTATTGTGAAAAAGAATTTACAGACCAAAAAAAATGCGATTATCACGTAAAATTTTGTAAATATGAAAGCGAAGAAGAAAGCGAAGAAGAAAATGATAATGATTGTTGTTTTAGATGTGGTAGAGAAGGTCATTTCGCTTCATCTTGCTACGCATCAAGACACATAAAAGGTTATTATCTTAAATAATTGGGCGTTTTAAATGAGAAAAGGTGTAAACATTTTCTAATTAAAATGTCCATTTTTTATGAAAGAAATGGAGAAATAATGTAAAAAATTGAAACACTTTTATTATACTATTATTATATAAAACACAATAATCTGTAAAATGTATGCCGTTGTTAGATATAACGATTATCGTAAAGAACTAGATTTTGAAATCATTGCAACTACTACTGATGTAGAATATGCTAAAAAAATAGCATTTAATAAAATCAAAGAAAACATACAAAACATGTCTGAATGTAATAATGACGATGAACTTTATAAAATAGAAACCGATATTGAAACAGAATATTTCCAACCAATAAATAAAGAAATAATATCTTATAGAATTATCAAAGTAAAAAAGTGTAAAAACAAATTAAAAAAAATATATCATTATACAACTAAATATGCTGTTGTTGAATTTGCAGTAGAAAATTCTGAAAATTTAGAAGAAATAGATACTTCTCTTATATGTGATGATTATGGAGATATTATTGATGATGATGAATAAAAAACAAACAAATGGAGGAAAACCTCTTTTTTTATTTACTCCCACAATGTTGGCGTTTTTATTGAGAAAATTTGTAAATAATATTCAAATATATTATTGAATATTATTTTTCGTTTTATACAGGTACAAATTTCATTTTATTACCTTCAGTAACAAGACGTCCTACTAACCGTGGTTCTCCTAATCCTTGTGTTGCCAGTTGATAACTTTCAAAATCATATAATTCTTTTGTGGCCTCATTCATAGCATATTTCATTTTTGCAATTGTTACTTCAGTTGCTTCCCAATTAATACGTTTTACATCCAAACCCGATTTTTCACTCTGGTCTTTTTCCAATGTTGGATAAGACGAAAACTGGTTGGATTCTACTTTTCCAAATCCATAACATACTAATTTTTCACTATCTGGATCATCCTTTTTAGATAATACCGAATAAATATTACAATCTATCGCACTTTCTTTGACAGCTCTTAATATTTGATTATTGATACGTTGTTTCAAACTAGCAATTTCGTATAAATTTTCATCTGTAGTAATCGGCGTCTTTTTATCAATACGACTAACATCGCGAATACGTAATTCAACATTTTTTTCATCCGTTTTTTGAGCTTCACTAAATGTAGTAACATATAAATATACCTTTACAGTACGTTTGTCTTCTGGTAAATCCTGATGACTACAAATACGTCTTGCACGTCCTACCACTTGGTCTACACGTACCATGTGCCAATAAGGCTCTATAATATGTACAAAACGCGTGTTTCTTAGATTGATACCCTCTGCACCAGATGAAGTAATCATAAATACCTTGATAATTTCTCCGTAATTATTGTTTTCTGCTTGTTGTTTTAATTTTGTTACGATATTTCCAGGAACGAAATCCCACATACTATTATAAATATTACGTATTATTTCCTTTTCTTCGGGGCTCTCTGTTCCAGTATATAATACAAATCTGGGTTTACCTTCATCTTCGATGGTGTCGACTATATCCCAATTTTCACCTATTTTTTTGATTTTGAATTCTGCAAATCCATTTTCTAATAAAATCAATCTTAATATACCAATGCCTTCTATAGTACGGAAATGACTATATAATAAATGTAGTCCATCATTTTCTGGATTGGTAATATTTTCTAATACTTTGGCAAATTTTGGACTATATGTACCAAGAGCGTCTTTCGATAAATATTCTGATTCGTTGGTATTTTCGATTTTTTTACTCAGATCTGCCATTGCTTTTTCTATACGTTTTTCATAATTTAATACATCTTGATCAACCCCAGTATTAGGAACACTATCAATATCTTCTTGTTCTTCTGTAACAGAATAAACATCGACTTCTTGACGTAATTCCTTTGGAACAGCATCAAAATCCAATTCATTTATTTCTTCCGTTTGTTCACCTTCGGCATTTGTTTTTTTTGGATTTGGTAATGGTCTATCAATACCCGATGGAAATGCGAAATTACAACAAGCTCTTGAAAATATACGATAAGTAGACGATATATTAAATAATTCTTCTGTGTTCTTTTTTTGTAGGTTTTTAATTCTATTTTTTTTCGATTTTTTCTCTCTATCCGCTTCTTCTTTTCTTATTTTTTCATAAATACCATATTGATGTTGTGTCATTTCGCATTTTATGATATAATAAGTATCACCTTCGGGTGTTTTGACAAATCTTGGTAACAACTGCTCTTGAGCACTACGGAAATAAGATGTCAATCCTAATATGCGTCGTTGTAATAAATTGGATTCTTTTATATCGCCGGTATCTGTATTGACAAACATATTTAAAAATTCTTCAGCATCATCTGGTAAAGCCTTGTATTTATTGAGCTCTATACTACCACGTATAGTTATATCACTCTTTTTCAAAATAGTTTGCAGTTTGTTTATAAATGCATCATCTGTCAAATTACCGGCATCATCCAGGGTTACACCATCATAGCGTTTGAATACATCCCCACTACCACCTTCGTGTGATGATTCCTTTGATTTTTTGGTACTATTTTTACCACCCGCTTTAATTTTTGGAATTTTTTTTGTTCCTTTGAGAGTTCCCTTTTTTTTAGTATTGATAAACCCAAATGGATTTCTAGTAATGGTTATTTTATTGTCAGCGTATTCTACATAATCGAATGTTTTCAAATTACCATCGTCTAGAATTTTCAAAATAGTATCTGTATTTATTTTATCGGCTTTTTCCCACACAGCTGGAATAGTCCATGTCTTCAAATATCCACGTAAAATATTATATAATATACCAATTTCATTCGGATAATTGATAATAGGTGTACCCGATAATAATACAATACGCGCATTGGATGCATTCATTAAATAGTCATACAACATATAAGGTATCGAATTTGGTTTTTTAATTTTATTCACAATACGACTTACGAAATTATGTGCCTCATCTATGAGAACCACCGAATTATCAAACGGATTCTTTGTAAAGTTACTTGTCAAGATTTTCATTTTGTTTGGACGCAAACCATTATAATTGATGTCTGTGTATTTACTACGGATCATTTCATTTAATTGTGTATCTATATCCAATTGTTGTGATGGATCTAATTCCGTATAGTTTGATGGTTTTTGTACATTCACTAACCATGCACCATTTTGTTTGCGTATGAAATCAATTGGTAATGAAAGAGCACGTGATAAAATACCCAAATATTCGGGTTTTCCGTCTATTGACACGAATTCCCAGAATTGATTTTTTTTGTACAAAGAATCACCACACTTCTTCATTTCACTGAAAAAATTCATTTTTAAAGCCGCTGGAGTTAAAACAAAAACACGTTTATTTGATTTCATTCCTTCCGCGATAGCAATACTGGTGCAAGTATTATGAGTAACTGTAAAATCACCCATTACATATCTACAGTTTCCATCTAACATAAACCCATAATAATCATCTTCGTTCACGTATTCGACCTTTATTCCTGTAACTAAAACATCCTTTTTTTGTTTTCTAGATTGGGCTTTCTTACGAGGGATTTTGGTTGGTATTTCTTCAATACCTTCACCACTTATATGTGTCCTCCATGTTGTCCCATATTTTTTTTCTCCATTAGATGTCCAAGTCGTTTTTTTAAGAGATTTATAACAAGAAAACCCTAAACTTCTAGCTAAATAAATAACATCATCCATAAGTGTTTCATTTTTTTGAGTGAATTCAAAACCACCATTATCTAAACAGCCATCACTATCTATCAAACCTGCTAATAATTTCAATCTATTTTCTCTCGAATTACATTTATAGATGATAGGAATATGTTTGTTGTTGATCATATTTAGATCTTTCAATGTATTCAAAAAAATATTATTGTTATGTTTACCGTTTCCAGTAATACCATATGTGTAATTACTACGATACAACAAAGATAAGTTGTATTTTGGTAAATTATTTGCTAAATAATATAATACAGTTGAATCTTGGCTGGTTATTTCAGATCCTCTTGATGTACCATCACCTAACCAATATCCAATCATATATGGGTCTATTGGTATATCTTTATCTTCAAAATCAATACCTACCCTATAACCTTTCAAAAAAGCTTTTTTTTTGTTTGATAGTTTCAAATAATCTTTTACTGGGATTTCATAAACATTATCGTTTGTATCTTTGTTTAGTTTTATGTTTTCATAGAATTTTTCGGCAGCCATTTTCATTTCCATCTCATTTTCTTGATTAAATGTAAATGTTTTCGATTGAAATTCATTATTTTCTAACCATTGAATATTATAATTTGTATTTGATTTATGATTATTTTTTGATAATTTTGGAAACCCAGATGCACGTAAACATAATATATGCTCTTGATTAACAGTATATTTTTCTCCCTTGACTGGAATAATATCATACATTTTATCTCTACCTCTTGCTAAAGAGAGAACTGTCCTTGGTTTTGAATCATCTCCCATCAAAAAATCACCCACTTGAATATCTTGAACTAATTTTATTGAACCATCTGCCAACATAATTGGTGTGTCCTTTTTATGACATTTGCCTGATCCCAACCCATGGTACAGCAGAAGCCCACGGTAAGGGCTATATAAATTCAAATAATCACGGACAATTTTTTGATGTGTTAACAAATCAAAATTCTCATTTTGAGAACGTGATTCACATGATGCAGTTTCTTGTGTTTCTATTAGTTCTTTTTTATAAGGTTCAAATAATTCTGTTAGTTTCTGAACAAACAACTTACGATTATTCATATAATAAGAAGATGCTTTGATAATGATTTTTTCTTTTTCTTTTGGAAGTCTGTCGAGAACTTTCTGATTCCGTATTGTTGCTGTAGTTATATCCACTTCTGGCATTTCTTCGATCGGTTCTTGTTTTTTGGTTTTTTTACCACGTTTAGGTTTTTTGTTATTGGCTTCTTTTATGATTTGTATTGTTTCTTCTTCAATGACATTTTCCTCGATTTTTCGCTGTTCTTCTACTGGCTCAATTAATGGAACAATTTCAGTTGTTTCGGTTATAGGAATGGAAGGCTCGGCAGGTTTCACTCTTAATTTGGGTTTTATAACTAGTTTTTCACCAGTTTTTATTGGCATAGGTGGTTCTATAATAGTTGGTTCCATCATTGGTGACGCTTCTAATGTGTTTTTTGTAGCTCTCTTGTTTTTTAATCGATTCATAATTAATTTTCTATCTAAACGACTAGTTTTTCTTCTATCTAAAATTTCTATCATTTGAGAACTTTCAACGGGATTTACATTGTTTTCAGTTGGTTCACTAGGTTCTTCATTTGGTTCTCCTGGTTCATCAATAGACTCTTCGATTGGTTTCACAAATGCAACACGAACTTCTTCGAATTTTTTTGCAATGGGTTTTTTTTCTAATACGACTAAAGGTTGAAACACATTTTTATCCATTTGATATATTTCTTTTATTTATTTATATTATATTTATATAAATAATAGAATCTTTTTACAATTTTAATCATTATTGTAAAAATCAACAGGTATAAATGATTGCACAAGTTTTGTCATATTATTATCGTTTTCTTTTTTGATCATCAATGGATATGCAAAATAATTGATAGGCATTTCAAAAAAATAACTAAGTTTTCTCTTTATTTTTCCATACAAATTATTGATACATTGCTCTGTTTTTTCTTTGTGAACACCTGATAATGATTTTAGTTTTTCTAAATCATCTTTGTGACATATTTTGTACTGTATTACTTTTCTATCTTTACATTCATTTATTCTACCTGCATGCAAAATGTCACAGTCGAATAAAAACGCTGTACCTGATTTACCATCTATATTTAAAATTCTTGAAAATACAAAAGGATATGTTTGATTACTACCCGGACATAATGACAATAATTCACCATCGTATTTGTATAAAATCAAAGTATATACTGTATGATTTGTATTATAAATATGTTTACTCGATGTAACGTCTCTATGAAAGGTTGATAATGCTACATTATTGATCTCATAAATGTAATCTATGAAAACATAACCCGGTGGTAATAAATTCAATACATCATTATGTAATTTATAGCAGGGAGTATGAGTTGTGTTCAATGCGTATTTTGAGTTATATAATACTACAAATCCGTCTTTAGATAATGTGCGGGTTTTCATGGAAATTTTATAATCTTCATATTCTTCTTTTGTATAATATATTAATACAAGTACAAGTATACTAGTTAACAAAGTATAGTTTTTTTGATATATTTTATTTTTTTTCATTTAGTATATAATAATTCATATACTAAATATGCAGTCATGTATATAATCAGTAATCACAATTACACCGTTATTGGTAACAATTGTAATATTAGTTTATATTGTTATATTTATTCCCAAATATCATATCTTTTTTTGTCGTCTGATGACAGTGTATCATAATAAAAGAATTCAATCATTTCTTATATTATAAATACAAAATTATCATCTAAATACTTTTTTATAATCATTCAAAAACCATTTAAATTACGGATTGCCGTATCACATGCAATTTGCTCCGCTTTTTTCTTTATTTTATGAATACCTTCACCTAAAAATACAAAGATCTTGTTATGTTGTGACATATATTGATGGATTTCATAATGTGATTTGAATTTTTGTATTGGAATGGATTGTGATGGAATCACATCATGGATAGGTTGTCCCAAACATAAATAAACCCCCATATGATAACCAGTATCTTGATTATATTCTTCCACTTCCAAGTAATCCGGTGTTACTTTGAATTCTTTTTGTATTTTTACTTGTAAAATATTTTTGAAGTTATCATCGTTTTTTATCAAATTAATCCAATCTACGTGTTTTTCAAATACATTTTCTACAAAAATCTGTACCATCTGGAATCCAGGACCAGTAACAAAAACATTTTCAAACCATCCGTCATCATCATGAACACTTATTTTATTGAAATCTAAAAACATTGCACCAATGAACGATTCAAATAGACATCCCAATTTTTTCAAATTGATACGAATTTGTTTACCCTCAGCATGTTTTGATAAAATAAACCATTTATGTAATCCCATCTCATATGCCATTTTACCAATCGATTCGTTTTTGACAAGTGCGATCTTTTTCTCTGTCATAAACCCCTCATTTTCTTTAGGAAAACGTCTATACAAATAATATTTAGTAATACATTCTAATACACCATCACCCACAAATTCTAATCGTTCATTCGATTTTGTATATAAAGGAAGACAATCGTTAGGTTTAGGAACAATAATAATATTATTAATATCATTTTCGATGTTAGGTCTTTTTATATATGAACGATGAATAAATGCACGTCTGTATAGTTCAAAATTATGTATAGGAACATTGATTCCATAGTTGATCAATATTTGTTGTATTTCCTTATCGGTTATTTGTTTATTTAGGGGATTATAAGGATCAAAAATATATGTATCAATACCTTGAGAATTCTTTTCAACACGTATATCTTCATCTATATTCATGTTATTCTATAAATAAGATGAATACAATCTAATTTAATATCATAAAAAGTTTTTATATTATTTTAAAATATATTTTATTATGCAAAAAAATATTTAGTATATATATATTGATAATATAATGACTAATCCTTTTCGTTCATCTAGTAGAGCTCAAATGGGTAGTAGTGTATACACTACTCAAGATCAAGGTGGTGGATCAAAGAAAGCAGGTTTTCCTTATCAGATAGGTCGTGATACCTGGGTATCAATCTTTTTACATTCAACTGATCCAGTTAATGGTAATTGTTGCACAATAACAAAAATGCAAATCAATCTTTTCCCTAATGCCAACCAAAGTCGCCCAATTGGATCAACCTATACTCCTAATACATATTTCAGAGTTGTATAAATTTATATATTTTTGAAACAATATAGTAACTTCATATAAAATACTATATTGTTGTACCATAATGAAAATTATAATCGATGAACGAGAACATTCGCTTTATGAAAAATGTATTTTGTTGTCAAATCAATATAAAAATGTTGTTTTATCCAGGGAAGTTCTCCCATTAGGAGATATTTATTTCAAAACCAATGACGACCAGGATATTTTGTTAATAGAACGAAAGAGTTTTTCCGATTTGTTATCATCCATCAAAGACGGGCGATATGAAGAACAATCATATCGTCTTTTGAATTCAAGTGAATTACCACCACATTCGATTTTTTATTTATTGGAGGGAATGTTCTCACAATTGTACAATCCAAACGACAAAAAGATTATTTTATCTTCAATGACATCCTTACAATATTTCAAAGGGTTCAGTTTAATTCGCACGTCATCTACAAATGAAACCGCAGAATTTATATTAGCAATGGCTGATAAAATAGATCGTGATTTATTGAAGGGTAAACAGTCGTATTATAAATCACAAAATAATACTATTGAAAACCTGGAAAATACGATTGATCTATCTAACAATATTAATGCTATTAATACAACAATAACAAGTTCTCAATATTGTTCGGTTGTTAAAAAAGTAAAAAAGGATAATATTACACCTGAAAATATAGGTGAAATAATATTATGTCAAATACCGGGAATAAGTTCTACAACTGCAATGGCTATTATGAAGAATTTCAACGGGTTTTCTCAATTTATTGATGAATTGAAAAAAAATCCTCAATGTATCGAGAACATTACAACTGAATCTAATGGAAAAACGCGTAAAATATCGAAAAGTTGTTTAGATAATATTCGGAGATTTTTATTATAGACTATATATATAATGGATAATTTAGCCAAACAACCACAACAAAAACCACCATGCGACAAACATGCTACTTCTGGAGACAAATGGAGATATACTATTTATACTACTATTCTTTTATTGATTTTATTCAACCCATGGACATACAAATTGGTAAATAAATTATTATCTAATTTCGTAGGTGCTATTGCTAGTAAAGATGGATGTCCTACTTTATTAGGCTTTGGTATTCATGCGGCTATATTTACTATTATTGTACGGTTGTTGATGGATATGAATATTTAGGTTGTTCCAAATAATCTATTCACATTGTTGAATAACAACATTAGTAAATTCATCATCACTATCAGTAAGTTCGTTATTATGATATTCATCAAAATCGTCTACATTGATTGGATCTTTTAATTCATCTGTCTCAGATGGATCAGACGATTCATATGGTTCAAATATATCATGTTCGTTTGTTATATTATTATCAATATGTACTGATTTATTCAATTCAATATCATTTGTTTGTTCTTGACTAAAATCATCATTACATTTTTGAAATCCATTTTTTGTTTCAACACAATTGGTGTTATTACAACATATCTTTGATAAAAACTTAGAAAAACGGCTAATATGTTCCATTGTTAGTAATATATAGTATATATTATATATTATTTTTCACATATTTTATAATTCATCTTTGGGTAATGGAAATGGACCCTTTACAGATGGTTCAAATGCAACTTTGGGTTGAAACAAAACTGGTTTATTAACATAATTATCTACATATTTACCACTATCGATCATTTGTTGTGTATATGTAATGCCTGCCCAATTTGAATCCATTGGGTTATCGCTTATTTTATTCATTTCTGTTGAATCATGTAGTTTATCCACTTCTGTGTATAAACCAACGTCTTGTCCATAAGGATCAAATCCAAAATGTTGATTTTTGTTATATGGTGTATTTTCTCTAGAAGCATCTATTTTTTTGTATACACCTGTGTCGTTATTAGTGTTTTGAATATTTTGTATACTTTGATTATTAATATTCGACATTGATGGTAGACCACCTTGTAGATCAAAAGGACTAGGTCTAACACGGTATACATCTTTACCCTGTGCATCATTTTCTTGTTGTAAATATAATACAGGACAATTTATACCTTTTTCGCGTTGTATTTCTAAATAATGTATATATTCATCTAAATTAAAAAATGGTATAGGATTTTTTCCTTCTATTATCGGCTGTTTAGTATTATACAAAACAAGCACTTTTCCTTTTTGTACTAATAAATCTGGACAACTATTACCACTATTGTCTGTAACATGATTTTCCATGTTTTCTATACCAAATATATTATGTAAATTAGTAGTTGTGTACATTCCAGCTAAAAATACAATTAATAAAAATAATATGAATAACATCTTAATTTTTCCCATTTTATATTATATACTTCGAATATATATTTTGGATATATTATTTAGTAAAGTATTATTTTATTTATATAATATATATGATTACAGCCGGTAGAGTAGAAAAAAAAAGGCCATATAACAAATCACATAAAAAACCGCACCACAAAAGGATACACCATAAAATTTTTAATGCTTCAAAACAAGTTGTAGTATGTTTAGTTCATGCTAATTGGTGCGGACATTGTCAACATTTAATGCCTGAGTGGAATAAAATGGAACATAATATTAAAAATAATCCAAAGCTTAGTTCAAATTGTAAAATAGTCAAAATTGAGAGTGAGTATGTGAATAAAGAATTACCAAAATATGAGAATATGATAAAACAAAAAATACAAGTGGAAGGTTATCCTACTATATTTTTAATAAAAGGTGGACAAATACAAAAATATGAAGGTGAACGAACTGCAGAACAAATTGGAGGATGGGTTGCTAGTGAAGTAAATAGACATGTAGGCGGCAAAACTAGAAAACAAATGAGAAAACCCTCGAAAAAAAACTGTAAATCATGTAAATCATTTAATATGTTCAAGCTATGGTAAAAAAAATTGAATATATTTTTTTATAATATTGGTTATTATAAAAAATAATATGGCGTTTTATAATGATAGGTCGTTTCAATGTATGATTAGCCTTTTAGTAATATTTGGCTTTGGATTCGTAGTTTTATGGTTTGTATCTAAAATAATATATGCTTTGTTTTGTTTTGATATAAGAAAAATTCATAATGATAATACTAATTTTACCAATGGTATAATTGATACAGACAATCATACCAATATTTTAGATTCGATAATTCAGGTAAATAATCCATTTCAAGATACTTTAGAAGTATCTGTAGAACCACAACAATCCATAAATAATGATAATGACAGTGTTGGCAATATTCCTATTGCTTAACAAGTATAAATATACAAAAAATATACATTTTTTTATTGTAAAAAATTGAATGACATACAATAAATAAAAATTAATTAAACATAAAACAATAATACTAATATGAAATCAAGTAAAAAACCGTGTGTTAAGAAGTCATTTCGATTATTCGATTTCCATGTATTAGACGAAACAACTAAAGAGAATTCGGATAATGATAATAGTGATGAAGAAACCCAACAAACGAATAATCAACAATTTGTTATACAAATGTTTGGTATCAATGAAAAAGGTGAAACATGTTGTATATTTATACAAGATTTTCAACCATTCTTTTATATCAAGGTTGGTAAGAATTGGGATCATTATACAATGGAATGTCTTTTGACTGACATCAAAAAAAAAATAAACAAATTTCATCATGATTCTATCGTTTCATATGAATTGGTAGATCATTATAAATTATATGGTTTTAGTGGCGGTAAAAAACATAAATTTATAAAAATTGTATTTAAAAACACTATTGTAATGAACAAAACTAAAAACCTTTGGTATTCCTATGCTAAACATGATTCAAATGATGAAACAACACGTTCAGAAAGACGTCGTGTTGATTACAAATTCAAAGGTATATCATTAGAATTATATGAAAGTAATATTCCTCCTCTTTTGAGGTATTTTCATATTCGTAATATAAGTCCTTCTGGTTGGGTTTCTTTCTATACAAATCGTGTCATAAAGATCCAAAATAAATCAACTACATGTGATTATGAATGTATATGTCCTTTGAACGAATTACTTCCTGATAGCGAAAAAGAAACCAGAGTTCCTTATAAAATATGTAGTTTTGATATTGAGGCTAGTAGTAGTCATGGTGATTTTCCTGTCCCCGTAAAAACTTATAAACGGCTTGCTAGTAATATTGTAGATATATTTATAACAAAAATTGTTACTACAAAAGATATGAAATTATTATCCAAATTATTGACCAAGATTATTTTAGCTGCATTTGGCCATACTAAATATGATGATGTTGATACAGTATATCCGAAAAAGTCTCAATCAAAAGAAAAAATCACAAAACTTGTCGATATATTGTTGAACAAATCGATCGATGCTGCAAAAAAGGCAAATACAGAAGAAGATAACAGTAAGATATTAACTATTGATAATATGTTTGATAAAATGAAGGAAAATCATTTTCAAAATACAGATGATAGTGGGGACAAGGAAAATGATGATGATTGTACGATGGATGAACCAACAAAACCATTCAAACAACAATCCAACAAACAAAACATACATATTGAAAAAAACACAACTGTTATTGATGTATTGACTGATCAGAATTTGAATCGTGATGAGAAAATACAAATTTTGAATGATGTTATGACGTTGTTGTTTCCACAATTAGAAGGTGATAAGGTAACATTTATTGGTTCTACATTTTTAAGATATGGTGAAACTGAACCTTATTTGAATCATTGTTTAGTAGTAGGTAGTTGTGATCAGGTCGATGGTGCGGTTATTGAAACTACTAAAACAGAAAAAGAACTATTATTGAATTGGACCGAGTTGATACAAAAAGAAAATCCCGATATTATCATCGGATATAATATTTTTGGGTTTGATTATGAGTTTTTGTTTCGACGTTCACAGGAAAATGAATGTGAACGTGAGTTTTTGTTATTATCGCGTAAAATTAATGAATTATGTGCGAAATCGTCTTATGATGACCCTACGAGTCTATCAATCGAAAATACGAAAATGGCAATTGCTAGCGGTGAATATGATTTACGATATTTCAAAATGACTGGACGTTTACAGATAGATATGTATGCTTATTTTAGACGTGATTTCAATCTGGCGTCCTATAAATTAGACGACGTTGCTGGAGAATTTATCAGTGATAACGTTAAAAAATTTGTATGTACAAATCATGACACCTATGGTGATGTTACCGAATTATACAGTCAGAATTTGATGGGTCTTCATAAAGATGATTATATTCATATCGGTTTTGTTGGATTTACTTCGGATTATTATAAAGATGGAAAAAAATTCCGTGTTTTAGATATAATACGTGATTATGAAGATGTAGAAACAAAAACTAAATACAATGTTATTATTATTGGAGGACATGAACATATAGATAGTTCAAAGCCAATAAAATGGACCATGGCAAAAGATGATGTCACGCCACAAGATATATTTAGATTATCAAACGGTTCTGCTAGTGATCGTGCAAGGGTCGCAAAATACTGTATTCAGGATTGTAACCTGGTTCATCATTTGATGAACAAAATCGATGTAATCACCGGGTACGTAGAAATGTCTAGTATTTGTAGTGTGCCGATTAGTTTCTTAGTATTTCGTGGACAGGGAATCAAACTCACTAGTTATGTTGCTAAAAAATGTAGAGAAAAAGATACATTAATGCCGGATCTCGATAAAACCGGTGATGCAGACGGATATGAGGGTGCAATTGTATTACCACCTAAGTGTGCAATGTATATGGATAATCCGGTTGCATGTGTAGATTATGCATCTTTGTATCCATCTTCTATGATTAGTCAAAACTATTCACATGATAGTAAGGTTTGGTCAAAAGAATACAATCTTAAAGGGGATATAATCAAGGTCACTGGTGAAATGGATAGTTCTGGTAATTTTATATATGACAACATTCCTGGATATTACTATATTGATATGGAATTTGATACATATAAATATATTCGTAAAACACCTACATCTCGTGCTGAAAAAACAAAAGCAGGTAAAATAGTTTGTAGGTGGGCTCAATTTCCAAACAATAAAAAAGGTATTATGCCATCTATTTTGGAGGAGCTATTGAAAGCCCGTGCTGATACTCGTAAAATGATAAAAACTACGAAAGATCCGTTTATGCAGAATATTTTGGACAAACGCCAACTTGGATACAAAGTAACAGCGAATTCTCTTTATGGTCAATGTGGATCAAGGACATCGACATTTTATGAGAAAGATGTAGCAGCCGCAACTACTGCGACGGGTCGTATGATGATTACCTATGCAAAACGTATGATTGAGGAAGTATATGGAAATCTGGTTTATGAGACCGCTTGCCATGGACCTGTAAAGTGTTTGGCAGAATATGTATATGGCGATAGTGTTGCTAATTACACACCTGTATATGTTCGTAAAAATGGAATTGTTGATATTTGCTGTATTGATCAATTATTTGAAAAGTATGGTAATGGTGTATGGAGTCGTTGTTTAGAAGAAGGCAAACAAGACAAAGAAGTATGTGAATTAGAAGGAATTGAAACATGGACTGAACATGGATGGACAAGATTATATAGGGTTATTCGACATGTATTGGCACCTCATAAAAAGATGATTCGCATTTTAACACATACAGGATTAGTAGATGTAACAGATGATCACTCTTTGATCAAATCAGATGGTATAGAAATATCACCAAAAAATGTTACAATTGGAACAGAATTATTACATCATAATTTACCAACTGTTGATGTTGATTCTAATATCACAAAAGAACAAGCAGAAATAATGGGGTTGTATGATGCTGATGGTTATTTTCGTATTGACCAGAAAAATCAAATTAGTGCCGCACATGCATGTTGGTTAGCTTCAAGCTTAGGTTGGAAAACGTCGATAAATACACGTAAAGATAAACCAGATATATATCGCGTTACAATGACAAAGAAATCACAACGCAAGAATCCAATTGCAATAAAAAAAATGCATGAAATAGAATACTCCGGATATGTATATGATCTAACAACTGAAAATCATCATTTTGCTGCCGGCGTCGGTAATATAATTGTCCATAACACGGATAGTGTATTCTTTACATTCAATTTGGAAAATCCGAACACAGGAGAAAAAATTCGTGGTAAACCCGCCTTAGAAGCAACCATTGAAATAGCACAGGATGTTGCCGATTTATGTACCAGATATTTGAAACCACCGATGGAACTAACTTATGAAAAGACATTGATGCCATTTATTTTGCTTTCTAAAAAACGATATGTTGGAATGCTCTATGAGACCGATCCTAATAAGGGTAAATTGAAATTTATGGGACTTTCATTGAAACGTCGGGATTCATGTGATTATTTGAAGGATGTATATGGCGGTATTCTAAAAATATTGATGGATACCAAACGTACGAACTCGATCGATGCATCTATTGAATATTTAAATCAATGTCTTAATGAACTCGTTGAAGGTAAAGTGCCCATGGATAAACTAATGATTACCAAAGCACTCCGTAGCGACTATAAAAATCCAGCAACAATAGCTCATAAAGTATTAGCAGACCGTATTGCGAAAAGAGACCCGGGGAACAAACCAAAACCGGGTGATCGTATGAAATTCGTTCATTTTGTATGTGCTGAAACAAATGGAAAAAAACCATTACAAGGTGAAAAAATAGAAACTCCGGAATTTATTTTACAAAACAACCTACAAATAGATTATAATCATTATATTACGAATCAATTGATGAAACCATTACAACAGTTGTTTGGTTTGGCTTTGGTAAATATATGGGAAAAACAAAACAACAAACGTGAACTAAAAAATTATAAAAAGGATATGCAACAATTGTTCGATGAATTTCCTGATATAGAAATCTTTATGAAAAAGAAGGAAAAATATTGTTCTGCCAAAATAAAAACAATATTATTCGATGATGTGCTTGATAAAATATACAACAAAAAGCATGGCATTCAGACTCTTAATATGTTCTTCAGACCTAATTGAAATTATGTTATATAGATGAAAACAAAATTTATACCAGTGCAGATTTGAAATCTTTAACACTGTAAAATATACATTTTAACTAATTTTTTTTATATTTTTTGATTCTTTTTTGATTCTTTTTTGATTTTTGTAATTTACGAGATATACGTTTTTTAGTTTTTTTCAACTTTTTATGAATACCTTGTCCTATCATACCTTTTTCAATTTCTTCTCTTAGTTTTATTACTAATTTTCTTGAAACTATTTTACCAGATTGAGTTGAACAACCATTACATGAATAATCAAGAGCAATAACTCTTCTGAAACCAAGACTTACAGCCAACCCCAATAAATCTTCTGTTGTAATTTTATTTGTGTTCTCTGTTTCTTCATCTGTTTCTTCATATACTTTTTTCTTAATTGTTTCAATTCTTTCTTCATATTCTTCTGTACTATATTTGCTTTTAAAATCGTCCAACCATGATATTCTCTCTTCTATTTTCTTATTTCTTAAATCTATTTTCTTATTTCTTAAATAATCCAAATATGCTTTGCTACCTAAAATTTTATCACCTTTAACTAACTTCCCGTTCCCTCCTTTAGCATATACTATATAAATATTCATTTCTGGATCTATTTTATCAGTTTCAAAAGTTTTATTGATAAAATTAATGTTGTTTTTATCTTTTTCGTATACTACACTTTTATATAAATATTCACTCATTTTTTTTAAAGAAATCAAATCACATTTTATCTTTGTCTTACGTTCATCAAGCTCTTTTTTTTTTAAATAATCGCAAAATATTTCTTCATGAAGGGTTAACATGTTATCTACACGAGGTAAGCTTTCTCTTAATTCTGTATGCACTAATGGTTTACCAGATTCAGCAACATGTTTTTCAATTAATTTTGCAATAGATGTTTTTACCGATGTCAAATGACGGCTAGTTACAATATTATTAAATCCCAAAGGAGCAAATGTTATTTTATTGAAATATTCTAATTGTTCTGGAATTTCTATAAAATCATATGAATAATTATTCAAATTATCATCATCATCATCTTCTTTACCATCATCATCATCATCATCATCAAAATAAAAATCGAAATCACCATGACATAAAGCTACTAAATAAACTATATTTTTATTTTCCTCATTTTCCGGAATATTATTATTATCTTCATTTTCCGGAATATTATTATTATCTTCATTTTCCGGAAATAACTCTTCATTAAAAGATAAATGCATATTAGATTTTTTACCATGAGGGTTAAAATCATAAGGGTGAAACTTTATAGAATTATTATTATTTTTTGGTGTTGTTGTTTTAGACATTATATTGTTATGTTATATTATTATGTTATATTATATTCTAAACTCTGTTATTTCCAGATAAATCACCATACATAATCGGAAACTCGAACGTATATGACAGTTCATTTGTTTGACCGAATTCATTATCTAAATAATTAGTAAGTATGTTAGTCAAATTTGTACTTATACCATCAAATATATGATTCAAATTGTTCAAATTATGATTGATATTTCTATTGTTTGGTGGGGTTGGTGTGTTTGGACTAGTTGGCGTATTCAAAGATGCATCAATATTGTTTGGAACAGAATAGTCACGAATATCATATCTACAAACTGGACATCGCACATTTGTTCGAAACCAATTCTGTATCGAATCTTCACAAAAACAATGACCACAATAAATGATTTGTCGAATATCTTCTCCTTCTTCAAAATCCGCCAAACTAATTGGGCATCTATGGTTTATCAGTTCAATTGTTTCGTCATATCTAAACATTCTAGTAGCATTATTGATTTGTTGTCCAGTAGGATATACAACTACATCCTGATAGCGCGTTTGATTCAAAATACTTCCAGATAAATCCAGAAATGGATAAATAACATATGATAATATCTGAGATTGATAATTATTTTCTCTTGTTCTCGCTGCAGGTCTTGGTATTTCACTCCTTCTGTTAGTATTGCGTCTACTATTAGATTGAGTTGATTGATTCGGTTGTTCTCTACGATTTGTATAATCGTATACTGGATCTACATAAGTTCTCGAATAATATTGCCGTTGAACCAACAAAGATAAAATTTGCAAAATAACCATCATGTTTTCCGAATATTCCCTCATACGATCATCATGTGAATGTAATACTTCTCTCAATAATTGAATAATAGCCAAATTATCATTTTGATAATTTCTATTATATTGTCGTTGAGTTCTCGGATTTTCATTTATTATTTCATCTATTATATTTTGTAATGTATTTGAAATTGTATTTCGATTATCCATATAGATAATATAATATAAAGATAACTCTATATATTATATTATAATTTAAATAAATAAAACTAAAATAATGGACTTGACTAAATATCATAATAAAGGTATGACTGGGTTAGAGAACCTTGGTAATACATGTTTCCTAAACTCATGTATTCAGGTAATGAATCATACTTATGAATTGAATCATTTTTTAGATATGAAAAAATACAATTTAAAAAGAGATATACCTGATTCGAATATATTGACTGAATGGGATGACCTACGTAATGTAATGTGGAGTGGTAACGGTGTAGTTACCCCGCGACGTTTCGTAATAAATGTACAACAAATCGCATCCATCAAAAACAAGGATATTTTCACTGGTTGGGCACAAAATGACATGCCTGAATTTTTATTGTTTTTTATTGATTGTATTCATAATAGTATTTCTCGTGGCGTAAATATGAAAATCAATGGTAATAAACAAACCGATAAGGATGAAATGGCAGTTGTATGTTACAAAATGTTGAAAACAATATATGAAAAGGATTATTCCGAAATTATGAATATTTTTTATGGTATTTATGTGTCTGAGATTATTTCTAAAGATACTGGTAAATGTCATGTTATGAAGCCGGAAACATATTTTATTTTAGACCTTCCCGTTATGGACGAAATTTTATTGGCTAACAATATATATGAATGTTTCAATATGTATACAAAACCTGAGCTACTAGAAGGTGAGAATTCATGGTTCAATGAACAAAATGGACAGAAAGAAGATATCAAAAAACAAATCACATTTTGGAATTTCCCGAATGTTTTAGTTATTGCTTTGAAACGATTTACACCCGACGGTATGCATAGAATCAATACAATGATCGACTTTCCACTCGAAAATCTCGATTTGACAAAGTATGTACGTGGTTATTCTGCTAATACGTATATATATGATTTATATGGTGTATGTAATCATTCAGGTGGTGTTATGGGAGGTCATTACACCGCATTTGTAAAAAATGCTGAGAATAAATGGTTACATTTCAATGATAGTAATGTAGAAGTAGTCGATAATGTGGAAAAAATAGTATCTCCTTTGGCATACTGTTTATTTTATCGTAAAAAAAATACCTTATTATAATATAATAGAATCAATATGTTTGAACCATATACTGACAGTAAAACAAAATATGCTGACAAAATGCGTGAAATACATGATAGTTCATCTAATAAGGTAAAAACTACTAATAATAATAACAATACAAAACATTCAAGTAATACAGATTCTAATACGAAAAGTTCATCGAATCATGGATATACTTGGGAAGATTTATTCAATAACATTTTCAACAAAACGTCCTTTTTTTATTTATTATTATTTTTAGGCATATATATTTTTATTTATTTCATGTTAGGAATTTTCTTTAATAAAGGCGGGGATAATTCTGGTTTCGAACTTAAACTAAGCCGCATGTTAGATTTTATGTTTTTTATACTTTTATTGGTTGTAATAATATCATATCTATATTCTTCAAATTCAGAAACCACTAAGAACACATTCAGTAATTCTATCAATAATTATTTAGTATATTTGATGAATCCTTCATCTATAATAACATCCTTTTTATTTTTAGTTGTATTATATTTGATTATTTATTTATTTAGAGTTCCAACTGATCGTAATATAAAACCAATTTTTATATCTATTCTTGAGACTTTCGGATGGTTGACTTTTATTATAATATGTATTATTGATTTTTTTAGATTTATGTTAGGTATTCCTATAGATATTTTATTATATAATTTTTGGAATTCATTACCAGATGATCATATTGTTGTGGATAATTCCAACAACAAAATTAACAAAAAAATAGATAATTCTAACAATATAATTCACGATGAAGTTTTTAATATTTCTAACAATATCTATACATATGATGATGCTCAAAGTGTATGTAAAGTTTATGGTGCAAAATTAGCAACTTATGATCAATTAGAAGACGCATATAAAAATGGCGCTGAATGGTGTAACTATGGTTGGTCTGATAATCAAATGGCTTATTTTCCTACGCAAAAATCCACATGGTTGAAATTACAAAAAGACGAAAAACGCAAAAATAATTGTGGACGTCCAGGCATAAATGGTGGATATATGGGAAATCCTAATTTGAAATTCGGTGTAAATTGTTTCGGAAAGAAACCACAGCCCACACCTTCTGACATCAGTAGAATGAATGCACAAGAGATATCACCAAAAACACCTGAAGATATTAAGCTAGATAAAAAAGTAGAATATTGGAAACAAAATGCGGATAAATTATTACAGGTAAATTCTTATAACAGAACAAAATGGTCTGAATATTAGGGTTTGTTTTTCGTAAAAATCAAATATTTTTACGAAATTTTATTATTTTTTTATTATAATTCGTTTTTTTGTATTTTTTTTTGCAAATTTTTCCAAATTTTTTCTTGTTCTCGAATTACCAGGACATTTTGTTATAAGATCAAAAACTTTATTAAATAATTCGTTATCTACTGTTCCGTTTGTCTTTTCTTTTATTTTTATTTTATCTAGTGACCCGCCAATTTCTCCACCTTTGCTATAATATTCATTAGAAAATGATAATAATCCTGCTGGAATAATCAAATCAATAAACTTTGATACACCTAATTCTGAATTGCTTGTTTTACCACCCAATAAATTCTGTTTATCAATTTCTTTTTGTAATATCTCTACCATTGGATAACCTCCTATGTTTAAAGATTCATTATATATGTATTTTCCTATTGAGTTCTCGAATTCCATGTTTTATATATATTTAAGTATATTTATTTGATTTTGAAAACTAATTTTTGTAGGTTCTCTTTATATCCAAAGAAGTTGTTATTTCTCTTTTTTGTTTCAAATACTGGATTATATAATCTAATTGTTTTTTATCATGTATAATTTCAGCTAAACATTTTTCTATATATGTATAACTAAGCGGGGAATATTCTTTTTTTTCATAAACACGAAGTTCTCCATCCGTTATTCCTATTTTGTTATCCAATAAATTAGAATCTTTCATGTATTCACAGATGGATTCTGAAAGTTGGTGCTTGTTTTCACGTATCTGTTTGGTTTTTTCGTTTATGATTTTTATTTGAGAATCCATTAAAACCCATTTTTTTACATTTTCTATGAATTGTTGTTGAGGATTTATAGGAACGATTTGACTCATTTATTATAATATGTTTTTGTTTTTATTTTATTTGATAATAAAAACAAATATCTATCTGTATCTATTTTTACGAGTACCCTTGTGATTACGATTATCTCTGTAATTATGTGTTCCTTTGTGGTACTTTTTAGATTTACGAATATCTTTTTCTACATTGTAGTTTTTTGCTGTTTTTTTGTATACTTTTTTAGCTAATTTCATTGCTTGCTTTAATTTGAATTTTGGGTTTTTTGCTCTATTTTCTTTGAAAACGCGGTTTACCACTTCTATCCAAGATTCTGCCATATAAATTATATAAAGAAAATATAATTTATTGATATTTGTCTAAATGTTTTTAAGGTCTTCTACGTGATCTTCTATTACGTCTTGAACTTCTTCTATAATTTTTGTTACCTTTCTTTTTAGATCTTCTTAACATACGTTGACTAGCAAATAATAAACCAGCTGGTACTATCAAATCACCAATAATAGTTTTACCGCCTTTTTGTTGACATGAAGTTTGTTGTCCACCGTCTTGTTGTTGTTGTTGTAGTTGCTGTTGTTGTAGTTGCTGTTGTTGTTGCTGTTGTTGTTGTTGTCCACCTTTTAGTTTTAGTGGCTCACCACCATTCATGGCTATTAAATTTCCATTACCACTAGAATGTGGGTTTTGACCATATTTGGCGACACCCCATTCTGCAGCACCATTGCCTCCAAAAATACTTTTGTTGCCACAACCGGTCATTTTTCTGTTACTTTTTCTGTTATGTTTTGTCATATCTATACATATTTTATAGATTTTATTTCTAAAACACTCTAAATATCAAAAGAAGTAATTTGTATAATATTTGATTTTCTAATTAATTTTAGTAATAAAAATAAATTTACTAAAACTATAAAAATCAAAAATACATTATAAAAACAAATTACCCAGATATACAAATATAATTCATTATACATTATTTGAGCGAATGGTTTTAACATCTCTTTTACATCCTTACGAATATCTTCATTTTTGAAAAAATCTATACAGGTATCTCTTATATTTTTCATTTTTATTTGATTTAGACTAATACATTTAATAAAATATACAAACGAAAACTGTTTATTCGTATAAAAACGAGAACATTTTTATATGAATATCATAAAATGAGTGAAATTTATGATACAAGTGAACCATTTGATTTCAATAAATTAGTATTAACTAAACCTTCTCCCGTTACAGGAGGTAATTATTTTATCAAATGTTTAGTAAATAATGGACCACTTTATATTCAACCTCCTAAATGTAAAACTAGACAAGGCATTTTAAAAGCAGGGAAACGTTTTTATACTGATTTGATTTTCACCAACGAAGACGAAAATTTTATTCAATGGATGGAAAATTTAGAGAACAATTGTCAACAATTTATTTATAATAATCGCGAAAAATGGTTCGATGGTGATATGGAATTACATGATATCGAGAACTACTTTACATCACCATTGAAAATATTCAAATCTGGTAAGTTTTATATTGCTCGTACAAATATATCTACTGTTTTAGGCAAAATCGGATTGAAAATTTATGATGAAAATGAGAACGAAGTACCTATGGAAAATATTAATGATAAAACGAATATTATGACGATTTTGGAAGTACAAGGTATCAAATGTTCCACTCGTAGTTTTCAAATCGAATTAGAAATGAAACAATTGATGGTTTTAAAACCACAAGACTTGTTCGAAAAATGTATCATAAAAACAAAATCATCGAATTCTAAACCATCGATTGATCATATAGTATCTAGTCCTGTTATTTCAAATAATGATATTGTAGTTGATACCCCTCTTGATATACCAATCGAAACAGAATATTTAGAAAACATGGATTCACAGTCACCAATTGTCAATGATAATGAAATAAAAATACATCTAGAAACACCACAATTGGATGAAACAATTGAGAGTCAACCTAATACCATTGAAAACGATCCATTCCAAGATAATTTAGACAAAATACCGCCCATTGAAACGGACGGTATTGAAGAAGTCGAATTTAATTTAGAAGAATTGGAAAAGGCTGACGAAATACAAATTAAAAAACGTAATGATATTTATTACGAAATGTATCGTGAAGCCCGTCAAAAAGCGAAGGTTGCCCGAGATTTAGCACTTTCTGCTTATTTAGAAGTTAAACGTATAAAAAATACTTATATGTTGGATGATATTGATGATAGTGATGAAAGCGATTTAGAATTAGATGAAGAAAATGATAATGAATAGTATTTTCAATATATTGAGAATCTTGAATCAAACTATTTTAGCAATTTTTTAAACAAACTATTTTAAACAAATACAATAAATAATTTTATCAACCGTTTATATAAGAAGAATGTTTGAAAACATCGCTAGTGCAATTAAGAAAATTTTACCAAAAGATCAAACCTCCCTTTATGTAATTCTATTACTGCTTCTTGTTTTTGCTATCTTTTTCTATTCTAACTCAAAAACACAATTTTTTGACTCTATGGACACTGGTGTTTCTACAAGTGGTGAGAAAGCCGTCGGAGCTGTTCCAGTCCCTACTGCACCGATGAGTAACGTTCCAGCACAACAATCAGCTGGCGCTGGATACGCCCTACAACCTGTCGCCAATCCATCGGATTTATTACCAAAGGATCAAAATAGTCAATGGTCCGCCTTAAACCCAAGTGCTATGAATAAGGGTGATATCTTGATGCCTGACCTTTTACAAGCTGGTTACCACATTGGTTTAGATACCATTGGCCAAACTTTACGTAATCCTAACTTACAATTACGGTCTGATCCTATCATCTCAAAGACTGATATCGGACCATGGAATAACAGTACAATTGAACCAGATTTAGGCCGTGTTCCATTAGAACTAGGTGCTGGTGCTCGTTAATTATTAAACTATTATTTAGGGGTTTTGATTTTTTGTATTGATCTTAAATTATATATTATATTTGTATTATATATAAAAAATGAACTGGGCTGTCACTTTCTACGCTGCTATTCTGTTTTTTGTGCTAACTCCTGCTGTTTTAGTAAGATTACCACCAAAGGGCGGTAAATTCACCGTTGCTGCCGTACATGCTGTTGTTTTTGCTTTAATTTTCCACTTCACTCATAAGATGGTTTGGCAACTATCCATGGGAATGGGTATGCCAAGACCTGTTCGTAAAGAAGGTATGTACGAAGGTAATGAAAATGAAACCTCACTAACTGAAGAACAAAGAATAGAAAAAGAAAAAGAAAAAGAAAACAAAATGTAAACCGCATAAATATTTTAGCAAATTAGAATCAATATATTTAGATAAATATATATTGATTTATATATAAGATGCATTGGATATTTAGTCTATATGTCGCGTTTTTATTCTTTATATTAACACCTGCCATTTTAGTAAGATTACCACCAAAGGCTGGTAAATTCACTGTTGCTGGTTTTCATGCAGTTGTTTTTGCATTGGTTTTACATTTTACTGGAAAGATTGTATGGAATTTCAGTAGGGGGTTGGAGGGATTTCAAGAAGGGTTGAATCAAACGCAAGCACTTGCTACAGGTAGTTCGACCAAAAAAGGAGGTATAGCTTGGGAACATTGTAAAGAAAATAAGGGAGCAATAACCGCTGGTACATGTGTTATTGGTGATAAAATGAAATATAAGTATAAACCAAATACTGGTGGTGATTGGGCTCCACTTGCATACGATACATGTAAAGATAATAGTACTAAATCAAAATGTGAATTATAATAGAATATCATTTGATTATTTAATTTTATATGTAACGTAGTTCTTTTTATGGTATTATTAAAATTCACCATTAATATAATAAAACACTATCAACAATAATATCACATTTATATATAAATGGATAAATATGATACTTTAGGTTATTTTATGTTTGGCTTCGTATTGATAGTATGTATCTATATTTATTTTCAAAATGCCGACGAATTTCAATTAAAATGTATTGTTTCCGGCGTTGATGGTAATAAATATTGCGTAAGAGAACGTTCCAAACTTAAAATAGCAGCGGATCTTTTAGCAACCGTCACCGAGAACTGTAAAAAGCTCGTTCATTATGTCGGTGAGAAATATCCAAACCAAGATAATGTAAAACGCCTCGTTACAGGTTTCAATCCAAAAAAAATAAGTGAAACCCTACCAACTAGTGCATACACTGCATATAGTGAAAACAAAGGCGAAAAACTAGCATTTTGTCTTAATACTACAAAAACCGACAATGAAAACCTGATCGATGAAAATACACTCACTTTTGTGGCTATCCATGAATTATCTCATATTGCGACAAAATCCATTGGACATAAAACCGAGTTCTGGGATAATTTCAAATTTTTATTGAAAGAAGCCAAAGAAGCAGGTATCCATAAACCGGTTGATTATAAAAAAGAACCACGTGAGTACTGTGGTATGAAAATCCGTGATAATCCTTATTATGATGCATAATAATATTATTATTATATATATGAAAACATTTAGAAAAAAAATAAAAAATTCAAGAACTAGATCAAAAAGGTCAAAAAGACAATATGGTGGAAATGGAACTGTATTTCTTTTCAATACATTGAATCAAATATCAATGGAACCTAATAAAGACCCTTCATATACAGAAAAAGGTATTATTCATACAACAACAGTAGGTGCAATAAATATCGTCCGCGGGATAGCTTCTGGTTTCGCAAATATCATTGGTAGCTCAGGGTTCGATAATACTATATATGATCAAAAACGAGAAGAAGCTTTATCAAATTTACAAAAAAGTTTAAAACAAAACCAAAAAATATGTAATTTAAAAATAGAAATCGATAGTGGCCCTGAAGTATTTTTTATTCATACATATGGTAGTTTATATGAAAAACCTTAAAATATATACAATTTTTTATATATTTTATACGTGTTTATGTCTTTATTTATTGATCATTTTCGAGCCAAAAGTATACCATAAAATAATAGATAATACACTACCCGCGGCAAATCCATTACCAGCACTCATTAATGATTTATTAACAAAATAATAAAAGAACATTGGACCAATTACATATGACAACAAAATGTAAAATAACATTATCATAAAAAAAGTTTGAAAACCTCCTTCCATTTTATATATATATACCTAAATATTTTTTATTATAGAATTCATTCTATTTCGCATTGTATTTTCTTTGACCGAATTTGTAATTATTGCATTGATTTTGGCATTGGGTTCACAATATCTTGAAAACATATAATTTGGTGTATTTGTGCTACATGACAGAACGGGTCGTTGACTATAGCCAGCTGCTATAATTTTTTTACATATATTTTTATAAAGCGTCATTATATCAATTTGATGATTACTATCTCGTAAACATTCATTCAATGCATTTGAGAATACACCTACATCTTGAGATAATTCTTTATTGAAAGCGTCGGAACTTGTTTGATTATCTTTACAACCACTGATTAAATATATATTTGGATTTGTCATGGTGTTATTATTATTTATTGTTATAATATTTGTATCATTTTTACTATTATTTGACAACATAAATGTCCATGGTAAGTTACCAATACTTCCGCTATGACAACAATCAAATAATAATATAGCACAACCTCGTATTTTTAGTAGTATTTTGTAAATATCGCTGTCAAAAATATAATTGTTATAAAAATCAATCGGAACGATCACATCATCTATTAACGATTTGTCGGTTTTATTTTGTAATTGTGTACCATGTCCACTATATTGTATCCATATTTCGTCACTGTTAGTAGAGACTATATTGTTTAGTTCTCGAATTATGTTTTCATAAGTTGGCATCAACCCCGGATTTTCAGTATCATCACGTAACATTATTATGTTTGATTTATTATATCCATATGCATCGATTAGCATATTTCGCGCATAACATATATCATCAATACAACCGGATAGTCCGTAGTCAGGATTATTGATATAATTAATCCCTATCAAAAGTGCTCGTTTTTTCATTTAATTATAATCATATAAAAACACTTACAAAAATTATACCTTATTGTATATATGGAACAAAATTTAGATATAGATACAATCAATATTCCCACTAATGAAATATATAAAATTTGTTTTCTAGATTCAAATGGAATACCTAAACGAATGATTGTTTTTGAAGGCAAAACCAGGGAAATTACAAAAGATGATGAAGTATTTAGCGAAGAAGAAAGGTTGCAACTAAGTATTGATCAACCTGAAATTACTAGTTCTAGTCAACAGATTCATAAAGATGATTCAATCAGGATTATCAAAAAGAAAATAATAAAAGAAATCGGTATTAATAATATATCATATGATGAATTGTATTTGTTCTCAACCAAGAGAGACAAACTCCATCTACTAAAGTCTTTTTTAGAAATGACAAACAATGGTGAAATCGCCTTCAATAAACATATGGCAGGACAATTTATAATGAATATTTTGACTGATGCACAAATAGACAAGGCAAAGATATTGATTGAAATGAATCAAAAATCATATTCTTATGAAACTTTTATGAAATTATTGAATAACAACACCGAAAGTGAAACAGAAACATATGATTTATTAGTTCCTATTGGACGTAAGTTCTCAAACGCACGTGATTATTTATTCTCTGCTAATCCATTTTCAATATTACCTGGTCCGGATGTAATATATGAACCACTTGCGACCAATAAACTCATTACATTCGATAATCATTTGTTATTGAATTATGGTAATATAAACAACAACACTATTTATGTGTGTTTTGCAAACGATGTTCTCAATTATGGTATTTCCAATAATATATCCGAAGAATACCTCATGAATTTGTATTTTCCCCTATTAAAAGAAAAGGATATTCTTTCAAAATCTGCTTTGATGGATTCAAAAGAAACATTAATAAAGCAGTCACAAATGATAATGACGGAAAAATCTATGAGAATCTATGATGTTGTTGATTTATACTATAATGTATTTTATAGTCGTAAAACCGAGATACCTTATATTAAGAAGGGTATCAAATCATTTCATTTAATTTTACATCCCGAATTTCAAACTGTTTTACCTCTAGATATTATATTCAAACAATTCCATGTAAATACTGAAATACCGTTTATTAAATACAATCCAGGTTCTCGACGCGAGGCTGTTTATCGATTGTATTCTAAAAACCGAACACAAAATGGTAAGAAAATCCCTTATTTAACTAAAGCTAAAATAACGTCCTTGTCAAAAGAACCCAGTAAAGGTCATCGTCTCCATTTTTTTGTACAAAATACGGTTGATAATGTTCCTATCACAGTTTACTTAGATATTGATTATAATGGAAATGTTATAGTTCGTTCTGAGTTCAATGAGCCAACCGAACCTGAATTTGTTGAAAATATATTGAAAGCTGTTTTGAACCCAATTATTGAAAAAATCAACCGTTTATTAGAATCAAATGGGTATATATTGTCTATTTTTGAATCAATAGACAACGATTTCATAGAAATAATTAATATCGAATATAATTTTTTGATCGATTACCGTTATGAAATAAAACTATCTGAATATACTAATTTTTTATCAACTGCTTTCGAAATTATTGATAAAAACATTGAAAAGGGCGCTATTTTAAAATACAAACGTGTAGAAAATTATAGAAAAATGGATGCAATTGACGCTATGATAACTAATATTTTTAAAAAAAATGATAATGAAAAAAATGTTATTGAAGCATTGAAAGTAAATTTTACAATGTCAGAAGATGAAGCTATTTTGAAACTAAGGGATTATTTGAATCAACATATTCGTATTGGTGGTCAATTTGTTAATAAAACTATTGATATTGCTGAGAATCCGGGGTTTCCTGTGGTAATTCGTACGATACCATTTGAGAACAAATTATTAATAGAGATATCAGACATAAATAATATTAATTTTTTACCGATTTTGAATATTTATATTGATAGTTTATTGAGAATAACACAATATCCTGAGTCTAGTTTCATTACAAAAGCACAAATAGTAGAAAAGTCTACAAATATTCAAAAAACCAAGGATGAACCACATATTGATAATGTTATAATGCCTGATATACAACCGTTTCGTTTACAAGATAAAGATATAGAAGAGGAAGGCATTTTATTTGAGGAGGAAGAGGACGATGAAGAAGAAGAATACCAGGAGGATGAAGAGGAAGGGGGTATTTTATTTGAAGAAGATGATGAAGACGAAGACGAAGAAATCAACGATGATGATCAAAACGATAAAGATGAAGTTGTAGGGGAACCAGACGATGATGAAATCAATAATAATGGTATATTGTTTGAAGACAGCGATGACGAGGAAGACGACGAAGATCTTGACGAAAATGATGAAGAAAAATTAATCATCGATAATATTGAAACCATAAACAAACAAAAACAAACCGGAGGTGCTAATATATTCTTCAAAAAAATGAAAGAAAAAGAACCTACATTATTTTTATCAAAAAAAGAAGGTAATTTTAATGCATATAGTCGTGCATGTCCTGCAAATCTAAGTCGACAACCGGTTATATTAACTGATAAAGAAAAACAAGACATAGATGATCAATATCCGGGTTCTTATGAGGTTGCATTACCATATAGCACACAAACTGATAAAAAATATTGGTATATTTGTCCAAGATATTGGTGTGTTAAAAAAAATCGTCCTATGACTGAACAACAATTCAAAGATGGTGAATGTGACAACATAAAAACAGTCGATAACAAAAACGTATTTGAATTTACAGATGAGAAAGAACACAAAGACAAACAAGGTAATTACCGTCAACATCGACCAGGATTTTTAGATAATGATGCTCATCCTGACCCAAATACTTGTGTTCCATGTTGTTTCAAAAATATGAACACTGAATATCAAATACGTAGGCGTAAAGAATGTAGTATTCAAGATGCAGACTTGAGCACCGGTAAACAATACAATGAAAAAAAAGTAAAACAATTAGTAACATCTTTTAGTGAGTTAGTAGAGGCAATACGTAAATATCTCAAAGAATATGAAAAATTATCAAAAACTGATATTGATAATAAATTAAAAGAATGGGAAGGAAGAGAATTCGATTTATATGAAGAATTAAAAAGTAAATATCAAGAACAAACGGATGAAAATATCGAAGAAAGTCCAGTAGATACTACGGATCAATATGAAGAACAAGAACAAAAACAAAAACAACGAGTAAAAAATATAATACATATACTTGGTTTTGATAAGGTACCAATCAATCAGTATAGATGGGGGTTTTTACCCATTTCAGTAGAATTATTTTTGAATACTGACAGCTCATACGCAGTTACTAAAAAAAATGCCGCTGTATTGAAACCAAATGCAACACCTATTTTAAGATATGGTGTAGAACAAACGAGACATCAATCATTTTTAGGATGTATATCTGATGTGTATAGCTATTATCATAAAGATTTTATTCCAACTATTGAGAACATTCGTAAAATCTTGTTAAAAAACATGACAATTGATATATTTTTGAAATCGAATAATGGTTCTCTCGTATCTGTTTTTGATAAAACAAATATCAAATCCAAATTTATTAGCGATATCCATGTTGAAAATTATAAAAATACCGTGTTTTATAAAAGTTTTACGGATTTTGAAAATCCTGCACAAAACCGGTTTTTGAAAGACACTATTCAAGCCTATGAGAACTTTCTAGAATATATCAAGGACCCCGATTCATTTATTGATCATACTTATTTATGGGATATAATTACCATGAACGAGTCTATTTTATTTGAAGGGGGGGTGAATCTCATTATTATGGAAATCGTAGATAATGACATAACTGATAATGTGGAAATATTATGTCCTACAAATTCTTATAATGGAGAACTTTATAATCGTAAAAAAGGCACTATATTATTATTAAAACAAGGAGAATTTTATGAACCTATTTATAAATATGGTAAAACAAATAGCGATGAATCTAGAACTGCAAATAGCGCAGTAAAAGTTTTCAAAAATAATAATACTCCAAAAATATTATTAGAGACTTTTGAATTAATAAAACGCAGTATGAAAAACTATTGTAAACCACAGGCTAGTATAAATGGATATCAAACTAAAACTAAAAATATAAATGAAATAAAACTATATGAATTTAAACAAAATATATCAGCCGCTGCTGTGGTCAATATATTGAAACAAACCGGACTAGTAATAAAAGAACAGATATCGAATTATCGTGGAAAAATAATAGGAGTCATGGTGTCAAACAAAGAACTAGACAATGAACATGTATTCGTACCAACATTTCCATCGGCGCATGTTAATAACTTGCAAATTAAATATATTGATGATGTTGTTTGGTTATCATATGAAATGACTATAAAGAAATTATCAGCGGTGCACAGTGTTACCAATGGTGAAATAAGATGTAAACCCAAAATGCGATTAGTCGAAGATGGATTAATAGTGGGTATTTTGACTGAAACCAATCAATTTGTACAACTAGCAGAACCTTATGAAACAAATGATGTCAAATATGGTGGTGATTTCATTGAAGTGGTTAGCTATAAAGACAAGGGTGCGGAAAATGGATATCATCAAATTGACAAAAAATTAGCAACGGTCGATACAAAAGATGAAATTCGTATAAAAACTATACGTAATATATCTCTCGAAACACAATTTTATTTGGCATTTCGCATAAAAATACGTAATTTATTGAATGATTTTGTAAACAAAGATATTCGCAAAAAAATAATAGACATAATAGATAATGTAGAATATTCGTATACATATAAATTGAAAAATATAATAAAAATATTGGTCGATTTAACGAGTGATCAATTATCGTTTGTAGAAATAAGTGAAGACGCACTTTCAAAACTAAGTGACTTGAATTCTTTTAATAATTTTAACGATATCAAAACTATATGTTTTACAAAAAATAATACTATTTGTTTACCTAGTAAGAATTTGATCGATAGTAAAAACAACAAAGTATTTTATTTCAGCAAAATGGCTGATGAATTATTAAGATATAATCGTATACGCACATTCATTTTTGAACCAAAAAATTATTTGAATATTACAAATATTGATTATTCTATTCATAAAGATGAGATCTTATTGTTACAAAGTGTATTGTTTGGTAATTATTTTGATAATTTAATACCGTATAATATGAATCAATATATTCAAAACATCAACTACGATAATGCAAATCCAATGAATAATAATCAGCGTATTCAAAAAGTGCCTTTGAATAAACAACATACAATGAATAAAAATACAACAAAATTAGATGATTTCAATGAATGTATTGGTACACCAGTTCTAGTTATCGAAAATACGGGATCGGATGGAAAAAATTGGCGCGCTATTTTTCCTGAGAATACCAAAGAGTTCTTAATAAGCGACTCGATTTTATGTAGTTATTATCCTATTTTGTATGTTATAAATAAACATCTTGGTATCGATGAGTCTGTCGAATCACTCAAAACGAAATTATTAAAAGAATATGAAAAATATTATAAAAATTATAATTTGCATTTTCATGGCATTTTATCAATACAAGGTAAAAAAGATATTGTGTCAATCTTGAAAAAAGGTGGTATTCTGGATTTACAGCCCGTTATCATGAGCGACTCTTATTTTTTGACGAATTTGGATTTATGGTTACTAGCATCTTCTATGAAATTACCTATTGTTTTGTTTTCATCAAATAAAATAGCGAATTTGACATATCAATATGATTGGTTTGTTTTAGGCGGTGATGTTGCAATGGATAAATTTTATTTTATAAGATGTGGCGGTGAAAATAATGCAAATGATATGGAAACGTATCATTTAATCGACGGTAGTTTTCATATGAATGAATTACCTGGTTTTGAATTATTGAGTAAAGATCCTGACTATGATAAACATATGTCGACGATAACGGATTATTTAAATACCTATCCTATAAAAATTAATTTGAAACGATAAATATATATTATAACAATATTGGCGTTGTTATAATATGTTTGCGTTAGGAGGGAATCGAACCCCCAGTTCAACCTTGGAAGGGTTGTGTGTTACCACTACACCACTAACGCCTTTTCCGAGTTACCTGAATCGAACAGGTGACAATTTGATATCAATAAACCTCTACAGTCAAATGCTCTACCAACTGAGCTAAACCCGGTGGGTGGGTGTTCCCACAATATATATATTGAAAGTTTTTATATTGTTTTTTGTTGTTTTTATTTATTATTTTTTATTTTACAATTGTAATTTTTTGTACACAAATGTATTATACAATACATAATGCAGTTCGAATTATTTAGGATATTTTTATATAACAAAATATTATAATGTCTGTTACACAACCATTGTTGACTCCTGATCAAGAAACCGAAATTACTGCATATGTAAACAATTATAGAGCAAAACATCAAACACCACCTATGGTATGGGATAATAATATTTATAGTTTTTCACAAAGTTGGTCTCTTGTATTATCTAATAACAATCTATTTCAGCATAGTGGTAATCAATTATATGGCGAAAATTTGGCATATTTTCAAGGTTATGGTTCAGATACCATGTTGTTAATAAAAAAAAGTATTGATTCTTGGTACAATGAAGTTATGAAATATGATTTCAATAGTCCGGGTTTTAGTAGTGGAACTGGACATTTTACTTGTCTTGTTTGGAAATCTAGTACCAGATTTGCAATAGGCATCTCAATAAATACTCAGACACAATCTGCTATTATTACTATGAATACTGCTCCTCCTGGAAATATTCAAGGCGAATTTGAAATGAATGTTCTTCCTGAGCTTGCTCCTGTTCATCAGCCTGAGCCAATACCTACACCCGTACCTGAACCGGTACCTGTTCATCAGCCTGAGCCAATACCTGTACCTGAACCAACTCCTGTTCCTCAGCCTGTTCCTGAACCTACTCCCGAACCAACAAATATGAATGTAAATGTTAAAAGTGCTATTTATAATATTATGTACATGTATCAAAATAATCAAAATAGATTTGCTATTATACATGCCATCAATAATATTTTAATACAATATTCACAATATATGTCAAATAATACTATTACACAACTACGTCATTTGATGTTTTTATTTAACATAAAAGCCCCTAGAATAAAAATTATAAACGCTGTCAATAACATTTTATTAGGGTTACAAAAATAAAAAAAAATACAAAATATATTTGTTTGTATTTTTTTCAATATCAATATCTAAAATCCCATATCGTATTCGTCGTCTGTTTGATTTGTTTCATTATATTTCAAATTTGTTATATTATTCTGTATTTCTATATTTGGTTTAGAACATGTATCTGTCTTATCATCAATCAACCCAAACTCTTTTTCTATCTCATTGTCTATATTACGCATATCAACATCTGTATCATTCATTTTCTTCATTTTGTCCATATCTAAGATCAATTTGAAACTTCCTGTACCAAATACACCCATCTGTCCCATCATTACATTGGCTGATACACCACGCATATGATCAAAGTCCGCATGTCTCGATGCATTCAATAATACTTCTGTATGTACTTCAAAAGTGGATTTTGATATTGGTCCGATATCATCATTCAAAATACCAGATCTAAATATAGAAACCATATTCTGTGTAGATGTCATTCTGTCTACTAATAAACTTAGATGATGATAATTTATATATACACCTGCAAATTCCATCACCTCATAGAGTTCATTGTAAATAGTTTGTCTCGCAGCTTCAATTCCTAATACATCGAATATTTCTTTGATATCATTACTATATGTGCGTGATGGATCTATAAAATCAAAGGCTAATACATCTAATAAATTTGTACCAGTTGTATCTAAAATCCATATGTCTTTCTGTGAATATTTACCTTCATCTTTTACTACATAGTTTTGTAATTTTCGAGGAAGGACATTTCGTATTCCTTGTATACCACGTAATACAATATTATTTAAAAGGGTTTCTTGGAAATTACGTAACATGTATATTTCGTCAGATTGATCTAGTGTGTCTGGAATGCCTTTCTGTTTTTTGGTTTTATTGAATATACTACTATTCAAACGAATTCTGAAAATCAAATTGTCTGAATTGTAATCAGAATATACACATGAAATATCATTACCATGACCATTTGTGATTGCAAAATGAATATCATCCATCGTTATATTCTTTTCTAATAATGTTTCTGCATCGAACTCTAGTCTGATTATCCATTTTGATTTTTGTCCAGTTGCATCAAGAGGTTGATCCATGCAATCATTTACGATATCTTCGAATTCATAATATTGTTCTAATAATATTTTGTCTTCTAATATGGTTGTCGATCTGTCATTTGGATCAAAACATATTTGAACTGATTTGGTAACATCAATTAGTTTAGTATGTTCTAACATATTAGCATATTGTGTTGCTCTATCGCGCTCTGTTTCATCAATTGGTTTCAAAAATACGGTTAGTGATGGATTTTTTGGATTTTTTGTAAGTCTCAGAATTTCTTCTATTCTTGGCACACCACGGGTCACGTTAGATTTTGATGCGACCCCTGCCAGATGAAATGTGTCATAAAAATTTACACCATTTATGCAGTCAAAAGTTCGCGTATCTTCGACCGTCAAGTCATAAGCGTAATTTGTTGTATTAGATACTTCCTCTATAGATATAATTTTATCAAATTCAGTATCGACAAAGCGATTATCACGTAGTTCCATTACGACTTCACCATTTATGATATTTGGAACAGTTAAATATTTTTCATAATATTCATATTTAAAATCTCTATTCAATAACAGCTTGGCTTTGTCATTTTTAGCAGATGGTTTCATATTTAATAGTTCGGCTAATTTTTGTGATTGTTTGTTTCGAACAGTTAATAAATATGGTTGTTTGAAGTTTTCTAGTTTTGTTCCACGGTTATTTTTTTCTGGTTTTTTTGTTTTATTTATTTTACTAACAATACCTAGATTTTTTAACATAATTTGTACACTCAATAATAGTTTATAAGAAACAGATGAAGCTGATATACTCTCAGTTCGAAGTGAATTATCTTTACGTTTACATTGACTAACACTACCATCTCCGCCAATATACGCATCTAAAAATCCAAGAATACATTCACGGTTTGAAAATATAATTTTATCAGATACGAATTTGTTATGACTTAGATTACCACAAAGTTTTGATAGTATACGACATAGTACTGTATTATAAATACGAATATCTTGACTTGTCCACCCTTCTTGTATTTTGTTTTTATTACAGTATATCTTTGTTGTAATATTATGCTTTTCACACCAACGTTGAACTGGAATCAAATATTCATCATCATTATTTGCAATCGATATTTGGTGTTTTGTCATACATCCTTCTGCACAATATGCACCTACCAAATATCCAAAATCATAATCTAAAATGATATTTTCTGGAATATCGTATTCACAACTATTGATCAGTTTCATGTATACGTTGTTTGGTTTGATAAATTGTGATTTGTTTGATTTTCTTCCTACGCGAACATTTTCTTTGAATAATTCTACTACAGAATCACTACGAGAATGTGGTAATACAAACGTTTTATTAGCATGTTTATTCCACCAATGATGTTCATGCATTACTTCCTTTGCTTTTTGTAATTCAGAACCATACAAATATTCTGTTGGTGGTAAAATTTCACGTAAATTCATTTCAAATTGTTCTGTGTATTCAAGTGCCTTCTTAGATACTGGTAGATAATCGCCGACTTTTAATTCTGCACCATTTACGCCCTGAATTTTTCCGTCTATTAGTTGTAAAAACGATTTGGCCTTTGTTGCTATAACCTCGCGACATCCTTCTGTTGTTATTTTTAACATAGTATTTGTACCATCGGTATTAATAACTGGATGTTGTGTTACGGCTTCGATACGACGCCATACTGTTTCTCCATTTTCGGTTGCACTTGGAACTTCATAAAATTCTGATAATTCTGCATATGTTGTATCTTTGTCCTTCATATAGTCGATCTTCTTTGATGTTTCTATTCCCCATTTTGTAAAATCACCTATCTGCACTGCCTTGATTTCTTTCTTTGAATTTCTTACTAAAATTTCTGTTTCATATGTTACAGAATTCAAAGTTAGCTGCGTAGTAGGTTCACCAGTACTTTGTCCAGCGATGACACCTACCATTTCTCCTGGATGAACAATTGCTTGTTTATATTTCAAAATAATGGTTTCTAATAACATTACTAATGCTTTGCGATGGAACCGTTTATTTACTAGTAAATCTTTTGGTGTCAAATAGAAGTAATAAACTATTTCAAACAATTCTGTTGGTTGACAATATTTGAGCTCTTTCAATTTGTTGAAATATTCTTCGATCAATTGGAAAGCTTCTAATGGTGTAATATCGACAATCGAATTTGAATTCAAGTTCAATTGGCCTTGAATATTCGCTATTATATTTTGAAATGCTACTGGCATTTTTACAGCATTTTCGCTTTTGTTTTTGAATACGGATTCTACGATGTTTTTTCTTGCTTTCAACATTTTTTCGATATAATTTTTGCATATTTGTTGTGTATCTACACGCTGTCTCTTTATTCTTGTTATTGTTCCCTTGCTGTATACATCTAATAAATCATTATGTTGATCATTTGTTCCAATGATATCATAATACAAATATATGTCTTCAGTTGTCATACCAGTTAATGGAATTGACTGATTTTCAACCTTTGTTGAATCAAAATGATCATCACCATATGAAAACTGTACTATACGCCCTTTGTTGTTACGAACAGTCATATCATATTCGACTTTAAGGTCTTCTAAGCCTTTAATAAGTCTACGCTGAATATACCCTGTTTGGGAAGTATCACGTACTTGGAGTCCATTTGCTAATCCGAAATTCAGTGTTGATGGAATAGTAAGATCATATACTTTTGGGTATTTTTCAACACCTAAAATATTGATTTCTGTGATTTTATCTAGAACTATGTTGTTATATTTATCAAAATTCATGTGTTTTTTATTATTCCACTTTTTCGTTTTTAGTTTGGTGTTTTTAGTTTCTTCGATAAATGATATTTGATTAGCGAATTTATAGGCCCAATGAGCGGATATTGAAAGACGATATGTTGGTTTGATATTTTTGGTTTGTAAATTATTATGTTTCATTTGAACCTTGGATACTCTACCGAAAATACCTAATCTAGAACATAACATGGAAATTCCTTCAATTAATCGTTGGGATGCACTTCCTACTTCAATGGAATTTTTACTGATTGATCCATCACCTGAATAATATCCATTTAATAAACCGATTATGAAATTATCTGGTGCAACAAATGCCTCTGATGGTACGAATTTATTTTCGGCTTTATGTCCTACGAGTTTTAACAAAAACTTTGATAATACTGATGAATTACCGGTTATGGTCGTAGATAGTCCACCGATTTTATTTATTTTTGATTTTTCAACATATGTAATGTTATGTTTATCGAACCATGATTTAACAAATGAACGAATATTATCATTGTTGTTTGTTATTGTAATATGACAATTATGACTATGTCCTTCTGCTAAATAAAGACCTAGGAATATACCGTTTTCTTCGTTTAGTTCGAATTTTTCCGATATATATGCATCTTTACGTACTGCATGATATGGATAAACATAACCGTCTTTTATGTTTTCGGTATTCGACCTTACTGATGCCCTTTGTAATGATGATTTTTTACTATATGGTAATGTGAAACTATTGTTGTTATTTTGATTCCACCAGTCAGCTGGTATCTTGTTTCTATTTTCCATTGTGGTTTTCATCATTTTTGTAGCAATATTGAAATCGGTTCCATATACAAACTCGGTCTTTGGTAAATAATCGACTAGGCTGATATGGTTTAAAACTGTAGGTGGTTTACATAATTCACCGGTTACTGGAACACAATCTCCGATTTTAATATCTGGTGTTGAGGTCTCATCCAGTGTCCTTGTTTTAGGATTCCATATCAATAATGATTTACTTTCTGTAACAATTACACTTCTACCACCATGTGTTTTGATTTCGTATAATGCATCACCTGGATCATGTCTTGTAATAGCGGTAATTTCACCCCATGTTACTACACCATTTTCATCGGTTGTAGGAATATAAACGTTGTTATCGATATCAAGTAATTCCATTTGTCTTTCAGTAAAATGTTTCACTTTTTCTGGTGTTGATTCTAATAATGCGTCGATCCATTTACCAATTTCGATGTATTTTGGCGTGTCGTTTTCCATAATAACAATAGGCGTTTCCCATGTTACTGATTTGCATGCGGTATCAATCAAACCTATACGACCACCCATAGCATGGAAGAAGAGCTCTGGGGCAGTTAATCCTGAAATATAGGAATTTTCGATAAATCCACGGGCTTGAGGTGAATCATCGAATTTATTGAAATGTGGGAGTGTACGACTATCAAAACCATAAGGAATACGTTTACCATCTACGTTTTGTTGACCTAAACAAGAAATCATTTGAGAAATATTGATAGGTGTACCTTTTGAACCCGAGTTTACAATCATAACGAAACGATTTGTTTTTGCTAATGATTTACGACCCTTACTACCAGCTTGGTTCGTTGCTTCGTTTAATATATTATTTACATTTTGTTCAAATTGTGCCATATTTGTTAATGCTGAATTGTTTTCGAATGTTCCCAAATGGAGCTTTTCGATTAGTGATTGGACTTCTTGTTTTTGTTTTACGATGATTTTTATGATTTCGTCTTGGGTTTTTCTGTCTGCTATTAAATCACTTATACCTACACTGAATGAACTTGTTTTCATGTATTCTGTAACGACGTTTTGTAAATCATCTATAAATAATGATGCTTGCATATTTCCGAAATCGTTACATATGCGGTGAATAATACCTTTTGTAGTTGATCCTAGCGTGGACTTCTCCATTTGACCTCGGATGTATTTACCATTACGTATTTCCATGACGTTGTTGGAGTCCTTCATTTGGTCTTTGTCATCATCGAATAAACTTGTTTTGTATTTTAATGTTATTGGTGATAATATTTGTGATAATATATCGAAATTTGTTATTTTATTACCTGCTTCGCGTAATGCTGCTACGTCTACTTTTGGATACATCATCAATAGATTCATTGCTTCTCTTGGGGTGAAGCTGATATTGGGTCTTGTGAATCTATAGGATCCTAATAATGAATCTTGATATATACCAATAATAGGAGCATTACCGGATGGACTGATAATTTGGTATGGTATTGCTGCCAAATGTCTTAATTCTGTTTCCGCTAGTGTGTTCTGCGGTGCATGTAAATTCATCTCCATGAAATATTTTATTGACGTTATTTGTCACCTGACCTTTCGTATCAGGATTGGAATACACCTTGAGCATTATCGGGTTGATTAGACCGTCATTTAACACCTGTAACCGTCTACTCTCTGGACCTTCTCCATACTCTAATCATAACGAGGTTAGGAGCTTGGCTGCGGATTATCTAATTCTTCACATTTTTACCTTTGGATTCAGCTATTAACTGAGTTCCTCACAGACGTTTCCTGTAGTGAGTGGTAGTGAAGACTCTGGAAGAGTTTCCCGCAATTTGATTACATTGCCATTATATAATTCTTTTAAAAAGTTCTTTGCTCGTTCTTTTGTTTGTTCTATTGTTTCAAATTTTCCCACAAAGTCTATTCGTTTTTTTTCTATAGTAACTCTTACATATTGACTGTTTGATGTATAGTCATTAATTACACTAATGTATTTGTCTATTTTATCAATGTCAATAGAGACGTTTTTGTATTTTTCAAGCTTTTTACTTAAATGTTGTTTCTGAGAATTAATCATCAATTTAGTGCGTTCTTCGTCAGAAGCTTTTGCTTGTATTAATCTTTCAGAAATCAACTTTTTAGTATCATCACTTCTTTTTAAATTCACGTTTTCTTTGGCGGTTGGTCTAGGAGTAAGTTTAGTTTCATCTAAAACTATTTTCTCTCCTTTTAAATAACCTTTTTTTTGACCGCCATTGGTTAAATTATATCCATATGGAAATTTGGTATTTAATTCTGTAATGTAATAACTTTCGTACATATCTAACTCTTCTAAAGTACATGTCACTAGTTTTTCACATATAAATTTATCTTTACCATATTTTAATATCGAAGAATTCAAATATCTAGATTGATTCTTTTTATTTGAATTTGCTTCGCTAATATGGTCTCTTAATCTACCCAAATAACCAAATGGTCTATATTTTCCGTGATTTAATCTGTGAGTTCTTGTTTGTCCAACATAACATTTATTCGTTACTGTATTTGTTATTTTATAAACTTCTCCTTCAACTTTGTGGAATTCATCTGAATTTAAAATCATTCTATATTATATCTAAAGATAATATTAAATACTTTTATGTAAAAATATTAATAAATATATTCAAAAGAACGATAAAGATTTCAAAGAATTATATAATGACTAGATGGTTATATTAGCCAATAAGTCCATGCCAAACTTATTGACCAGTAGATATTACAATGTTTTTCTTATAAAGTATTATCTACAACTTTATAAGCATCCACCTGTTGACGACAAAATTTATCGCCATCGAAGTCAGCATTGTATGGTTTGGTCCTAATGTTTTACAGAGTATTTTTCGCTGCATAAATACTCACCTGATCTTTCGAATCAGGAGCAGACTGTATCTCAAGCCAACTCCGAGTGATTAGCTCTTCATTGTTGACCAACACCCGTTCAGTCGTTGAATGCCTACCATATCCTATCATTTATTTTTCAATAAAACGGACTTAGATAGTAACACTGCGGATTGCCTATTTCATATTTCAATAATTGAAATAATCATTTATCACATTTTTACCTTTGGGTTCGGCTATTAACCGAGTTCCTCACGAATGTTTCCATATGTGAGTGGTAGTGATAACTTTAAGGTTTTCCCGCATCAAGGTGTTTTGCTTTTAAGAAACACCAAGTTTCCTAAAAACTAGGGAGTAACACGCTTTTCACGCTCCCTGTTGCTAACGCAAGTTCATCAGCTACATTCATTCTAAAAGTGTCACCTTTTTTCATAATCTTCACGATATGACACATCATAGACATTCTATGAAGAGACGGTTGCCTATTGAACAAAACCGCATCTCCATCCATCATATGACGATGTACAATGTCACCGTTTTCCAATTTAATAGAATCACGGTCAACATATCGTAGAGAGATATTTTCTCCATTGCGTCTTTCGAGTATCTTAGCACCAGGATAAACCTCAGGTCCATTCTGAACTAATTTCATCAAAAAGTCGCGATTACGATCATTTACTTTTATAGGCTTCGTCAAGTTCATAGCAATTTTCGTCGGCACACCCAACTGACGACATGATAGATTCGGATCACCAGTAATAACTGAACGAGCACTGAAATCTACACGTTTTCCCATCAGGTTACCACGAATACGACCATTTTTACTATTCAAACGACCCATAATACACTGTAAAGGACGGCCAGAACGCTGTGCCATTGGAACAGCACCCTTCACTTTGTTATTCACAATCATAGCAACAAAATACTGTAAAACCGTAGTCAAGCCTTCAATCACATTTTGCGATGCATTTGCAGCTAATTTGTCCGCTAAGTCGCGGTTGGTTTTAATAATATTACTATAAATATGTGTCAAATCATCTTCACTTCGTTGTTGTGCATCATGCTTTACCGATGGGCGCATGGCCGGTGGTGGCACAGGAAGTGCTTGACAAACCATCCATTCTGGACGAGACCACACTGGACTGAAACCCATGAAACTGATATCTTCATCTGAAATACGCTTAAATATTTTCAAAATGATTTCTGGTGTAAGACGAATGTTCACTTTTTTACTTTCACTTTCACCTTCGGTTTCGATGTTTTCCCATATTGCATAGATGGTGGAAAATCCTTCGAGTTTGATTTTATCGGGTTGTTTACAACCACAACCATCTTCGATAGATTCACCACAACGTTTTACTTTAGTGGAAGCAGCAGATACATAATCCCAACGATCTTCTGAATTCTTGGTCAATATATGCTTATGCTGATTTTTATTTACTAGTAATTTACTACATTTAAAACATACACATTTACATATTTTCATAATTTCCTTTATATGTTGAATGAAGAATACAGGGCGCGCCATTTCAATATGACCAAAATATCCGGGCGTATCAATATAGGTCAATCCATCCGTGGGACAAATCAATCCGGGTTCTAATACACCCATTCTTGGATCAAATAAACCACCAATTACTGGTTTATTATTGATGTATGTATCACGAGAAGTGACTTCTACCACCGAATTTTTTCGAATTTCTTCGGGTGATAACATACTAAATTGAACACCAATAATCCTGGATGGATTCTTGAATTCATTGAGTTTGGTTTTGTAAGCTGCCATTCTAATATATCTATATTATACTGTTTATATATTTTTATTGTAATTCAATTTTTTCAATTTTATTTGAATTTATAAAAAATCCGTTGTTAATTTTCAATAAAAGTATAAATATCAAAATCAAAATGAATAAAAACAAATCTCCAAATGTATATTCTTTTTCAAAAATGCGTATTGCTTTGAAATTCCAAGATTCATAGCCAAAAATGTTGTAAACCGATTGAATACGATTATTGGAGTGATTTTCTTCATCCCATGTTTGTTCAAAAATGATTTCAGGATTGTTATAAATGTTCAATCCCATAAAATTTATTTGAATGTCTGGATAGTAAATTATTTTATTTTTCAATATTTTTTCTGCACTTTTTTTATTTATTATATAAGCTGTCAATAAAAGAGATGGAATTTTTGTATAAGTTGTTTTATCAAAAATATTATATTTGGGTAAATAATCCAATTTGATTATATCCCAATCACTTGGTGCATTTTGTATGCTTTCATTTATTTTTTCCATATAATTTTCAAAGCAGGGTTCAGCATCATCTTCTAGTATCAATGCGTATTCTTTTGTTGAAGTTTCTAAAAATGTTTTTGTAGCCAATCGGTGACTCATGCAACAACCTATTGTAGATTTTGGACAAACATATCTACTTAAATAAAAAATATCGTTGTTTTTTATGAAATCTTCTTGTTGTCCATATATTCCAGGAATTCTGATATAATTGTCTAAATTATTATTTATTTTTTCTAATCTATTAGTGTCTTTATCAAGATTTATAACATAAATATCAAAATCGTTCTCCATTATTATATAAAAATATGTTTTTTAGTTTATTATTACAAATTATCATTAAAAAAATAATTTTATAAAAAAATTGAATTATAAAAATATCAAAATTTTAATAACAAATAATACTATTGTAATTGAAAATGCCATCTAACACAAAACAACAACTTCTTGCTGATAAAAAAAAGAAACAAAACAAGAATGTTTCAAAAAATACAAGATTAAGAAAAAATGCACCAGATTCTGATTCTGAAGATGATGATATTTTAGAAATTCTTGATAATATTTCCGAGGATGACACAAGTGAATCTTCTTATAAACCTCCTAGTAAAAAAAGAAGATCAAAAGTAGTCGAAGAAGAAGATGATGAAGAAGATGTATGGGAAGATACTGAAGATGAAGACGAAGACGAAGATGAAGATGAAGACGACGATGACGATGATGAAAATGACGAGGAAGAAGAAACAGTTGGATATGATAAATTCCAAAAATTACTTTCTAAAATGTTTCCATCAAAATATATGGATGAAAAAGTTAAAAATTCTAAGAACAAAAAACCACAAAAAAAAAATAAATCTGAATCTAAAAAGTCGAAATCTGAATCTAAAAAGTCGAAAAAATCCAAAAAGTCGAAAAATACTGATGACGATGAAGAAGATATTGAAGATGATGAAGATATCGAAGAGGAAGATGAAAATGAAATTTATAATATCGTATTTGCTATGGAAAATCCAGAAGATGAATTTATTGAAGATGACGAAGATGTAGAATGTGATAGTGATGATGAACAAGCTTTTATGAAAGAAAATTATCAAAAATTAGAACAAGTTCAGGACTCCTCAAATAAAAAATCTAAAAAAAATAAAGATAATAGCAGTAAAAAAGATAAAAAGTCTAAAAAAGATAAAGATGCATCAGTTGAATCAGAAAAAGAGGATCTAACTGATGTTGAGCAAGAATATTTGGAATTGGCAGAAACAAAAAAGGCGCTTACTGCACAATTGATCAAAAAACCAAACAGTAAAATCCTGAAAAATGCTGTAAAAGAGTGTGACGAATCAATCAAAGAACTAGTCAAAAAAGCCCGTAGTAAAAATGTGAAAACATATCATTCGCTTATCAATAGTGCGGACAAAAAGACTAATGAATATGATTATTTCAAAAAGAAGCTGTCAAACAAGGAACAACTTCGTATTATGAAGGATTTGAAAGATATCAATAGTCATATGAATATCGAAAAACCTTATCGTCTTATGTTATTAGATTCAAATATGCCATCCAAATTCAAAGCTATTGCTATGCAGAAACTCAATATTTTGAAATCGATGGATCCTAGTGACAATGAATATTATAAAATCAAAAATTGGGTCGATACTTTTATGAAAATCCCATTCGGTGTTTATAAATCACTTACTGTTCATATCGATGATGGTATGGAACGTTGCCAAGAATTCATGGAAAATGCTAAAAATCATCTTGATAATTGTGTGCATGGTCTTGAAGATGCCAAAATGCAAATTATGCAAATGATTGGGCAATGGATAGCAAATCCAGGCGCAATGGGTTCAGCTATCGCTATTACTGGACCACCTGGCACAGGTAAAACATCACTTGTCAAAGAAGGCATCAGTAAAATTCTTGGCAGAGAATTCACTTTCATTGCACTAGGTGGTACTGGTGATGCCAGTTTCTTAGAGGGACACTCTTATACATATGAGGGTAGTACTTGGGGTAAAATCGTACAAATCCTCATTGATAGTAAATGCATGAATCCAGTTATTTATTTCGATGAATTAGATAAAATTAGTGAGACACCTCGTGGTGAAGAAATCGTAGGCATTTTGACACATTTAACAGATACATCACAAAATTCACAATTCCATGATAAGTACTTCTCAGAAGTCGATTTCGATTTGAGTAAATGTTTGTTTATATTCAGTTATAATGACGAAAACAAGGTCAATCCTATTTTGAAAGATAGAATGTATAGAATTCAAACTAAGGGTTATGATTCCAAAGAAAAAACCATTATCGCTCGTGATTATCTACTTCCTAGGATTACTGAGCAGGTCAATTTCAAAATTAATGATATTATCATTCCTGATGAAACTGTTCAATATATTATTTCAAACAAGGCATTTACTAGTGAAGAATCTGGTGTTCGTAATTTGAAACGCTGCCTAGAAATAATTTATACAAAGCTCAATTTGTTCAGACTCATGAAACCTGACTCCAAAATACTAGGTAAAGACTTGGACATCAAAGTTTCTTTCCCTTTTACAGTCACTAAAAAAGAAGTTGATATATTGATCAAAAATAATGATAAAATGAGTCAAAGTATGTTGGCTATGTACGTTTAATAATATGTATAGTTTATTGAGCACCTTGACAAAGGTGTATACAGCAATTAAACTAAAACATAACTTTATTACTCACCTTAATAAAGGTGTAAATATATAAATATACAATAATATAAAAATAATATACCGATAAGTATATATTATTTTTTTATGAAAAAATCTGACCTTTATCATATTCACCTTATGATGAGAGCAAAATCAAATTTAGAAGGAATACCACAAAATTGTCCAAAAACCGAAGAATACAATACGATTTTGGCAATGATTACGGATTATATTGATAAGAACTGTAAACATCTTATTGTTAGTGATTCGATTGATGTTAGTTGTGATGAAAGTCGTACTATTTACTATTGTGAATACTGTTCAAAAACATTTGATAAAATGTAGTTTTGTTGTTTGATTAATTACCAATTTGTGATGGCAGTCCTGATTGATTACCACCTCGGGTTTTTAACAAATTAAGTTGTGTAGCATCTAAACATAATGCCCCTTTCGAATTTGATAATCCGGAACTATTTCCGAAACAGGTTGGATCACTTTTTACATCACTAAAAATATCTATTTTTTCACTTTTTGAATTTGGACTACAAAATAAACCGTCTAAACCATATACTTTTTTACAATCTGTGGAATCACCACCAATCAAGAATGATTTCAAAGTATCATCTTTACCAGTTGAATTCAAAGTATATTCAGTTTTACGATGAAATTGTTCAAATCCTTCATATGGATACATATGTGAGAAAACGTTTTTTTCATCGTATGGAGTAAACGATTTTGACGAAAAAACAGTTATAAAAAATATAAAAAGTATTATTACACTACATATAATTACATACTGTGGATTCATTTTCATTTCTTTTATATACATATTTAGAAGATAAAAATATGTTATATGAATTTTTATATTGGTTTTGCTAAACTATTTTATTAATTATATTGTTCAAAAAATACATAAAAAATATAATTTATAATATAACAAGATGGCGAATCTAAATAACAATGAACGTTTAAATTTGGATAAACTTATCAAAGAGAGTGACTGTGAAAATAACACAGAACATATTCGTAATGTTAAACATAGTGTTCTAATACGTGATGATATTCGTAAGATGGATCGCCTTAAAACTACTCATAAAGAAATGCGAGTATTAGATAATGAAAAATTCCAACAACTTTGTCAAAACGAATGTTCGTTTTTGTTTACTAATTACATTGATATTTTCAACCGGCTAATCAAGGATGAATTAGATTTAACTATTATGACGAAGTTACTAGTTGTTTTGAAATTAATTGAGGATGGTAAGGTTGATCAACACGAAGGTTCAGTTCTTGTAGGTAGATATTTAAAAGAATTATATGTTGATAGTGCTATAAAACATGGTGAAAATCTGGACAAACAATATGATTCTGAACCCAAACCTGAAAAAATCGATGGTAAAAAAATTAGTTGGAAAGAATACAAAATTATGCGAGGATAAAAAATTGAATAGATTTTTATATATTGAAATGGGATATATAAAAACCATCGAAAAATGCCAAAGACCCGCCATCAACAATTTGTTATTGCATTCAATAATTTTATTGATTATATTACTGAAAATCATTATCCATTGATGTTTGAATATAAATTAGAATGTATCACACCAAATAAAACATACAAACATCATACATATAATTTACGTATTCCAAAAAAAGTTTTATCTTATAGTATAGCATCCAATGATGAAAATATTGTCAATGAAAATGTGTATATGGAACAAGAATTACCTAATTCAGAAGATTTGAAAAATCATTTCAATAATTATTTTGATAAATACGCTCTTATTGCCGATAATATCAAATTATCGTATATGGATATTTTTGATTATGAGATATGTGATAACGATTCAATAAATCATTCTATTCATGACCTGAATTTTGTCATTTTTGTATATTATCATAAATCACATATGCCATTTCCAATTGTACTTACTAAAATGGAAGAATTAATTAAACGTAATGCAGAACTAGAAAAAAAAAACAAAGATTTGGAATTATCGGTCGATCATTTTATTGAACAGGCCGAAGATCAAATTTATAATAATAATATATTAAGACGAAGGATGCGTCGAGAACGTAGAGAGACACGTGACAAATATTTGTTGTTGTTTGAAAAAATGCAACAAAAATTCCGTGAATATTATGATTCATCTGATAAAAAAGAGGATTGTCCGGTTTGTTATGAAACAATGGATGCGTCTAAATTAATAGTTCCAGCTTGTACACATTTTATTTGTAATGATTGTAATAGCCGTTGTGATAAATGCCCTTTATGTCGTGAAACTTATGTATAAAATAAAAAAATTTACATGGTTTTTTTATATTATTAATATAATATGAAAATTACAAAACATATTTCTTTTTATTTTGAGATGAATAGAATTATTTATATCAATAACATTATCGATGAAACGAATAAATATGAACATACAACAGATATTTTTATTCATACAAATTTTATAGATTTACAAAAAGAAATGTTTAATAATTATACTAATGGATATATTGAAATAATTTATCATGACTTGTCAAATATTCATCCTTTTTATTTAACTTGGAAATGTAGAGAATTATTACAAGAACAAAAAAATGAATATGACATATTTATATATGTAGAAGATGACATTTTAGTTCCATATAAAGCAATAAAATATTGGTTAAAATATAACCAAAATTTAATAGAAATGAATTATAATTTAGGATTTGTAAGAATTGAAGTTGAAAATAATATTGAATATATAACAGATTTATGTGGAGAAAAATTTGATACTATTATTAATTTAAATGAAACAAAATATTGTGTAAATAATAAAAACCCATATTGTGCTTTTTGGATATATAATAAAAATGAATTTAATAATTTTGTGAATAGTAAATATTATAACATTGATAATATTTCAGGGTATGATATAAGAGAACGAAGTTCTATTGGATTACACGGAATAAATACATATTATTATAAAAATACTTTAATTCCAATTGTCAATAACAAATTAATTGAAGAATGTAAAATATATCATATGCCAAATAATTACGTTTCAAATAAAAATACATATTTTGCTACGATAAAATTTGATGAAGCTTTAGAAAACGGCGTTTGAAATATATAAAGGTGTAAAATGTATATTTTAGATGAGAGTTTATTGATTACGACGAGTTAACTTTTTTACTCTTTCTCTTTTGTTTTTGTTTTTGTTTTTCCGGTTTCCTCCACTAGTAAGTCATAATATATAATAAAATATATATTTTTCCTAATCATCATTTAAAGATTTCCCCCTATAAATACATATATGGCATCCTTCGATTTGTTCTCTATCTATAAAAATCTTTATAAAACTGCAAATACCATCAATGGTTTCGCTATTTTGAAACTAGCTATTCAAGACCCCGAATTACGTGCAAAATATGAACCTGCCATTCAATCCCATAATAATAATTTTCTAAAAAATAAATTCATGGATTCAGGTTTCGATGTTTTTGTTCCAGTCAAAACTGTTTTTGACACACAATATCAATCCAAATTTGTCGATATGAAAATCAAAACTGAAATGGTTTATTGCAATACATCAAAAGATACACTCAATACGTGCGCATTTACTGCTTACCCTCGTTCCAGTATTTCAAAAACACCACTTATGTTAGCAAATCATACAGGTATTATCGATTCAGGATATCGTGGTTCTCTCATCGGCGCTTTCCGTTCGTTTTCTAATGATGAATACATCGTCGAAGAAGGAACTCGGCTATTACAAATATGTCATCCTACTTTGTGTCCTATTTTTGTGATAATTGTCGATGAATCCGAATTGTCGTCAACTGAACGCAATGATGGCGGATTTGGATCTACTGGAATCTAAGAATCCTTTTCGATATGTTCATATGCCATCAAAATCAATTGTTCTTCCACTGATAATTTCTGAAACGTCAAGCATTCGTCGAACTTGTATTGTATAAACCGCCGCATTGAATTCATACACAAAACATGTGTTCCATTATTCATGAATTTAATATCTGTCACTATTCCTCCATTTGTTAGCTTGATATCGTTGATTTGTGAGGAGTCTTTATGTAAACGTATCCATCTTACATGTTTTCCCTTATGTAATTCATGTAATTCATCTACATAACGGTATCCTATTAGTTTGTTACATATTTCTTGGTGGTCACAATTTTCCAATATGTTTATTTTTTCATATATTTCGTTATTGATAGATAGCATTGTTTTCCCATCTAAATAATTATTTTTTTCATTTTCTATATTTTCTAATAGTTTTTCTATGTCTAATGTCGAGAACAATTCAGGGTCTTTCATTGCGTTCTCGAATATCTCATTGATGTCTATATTTGACATGGCTTATAAATTATATCAATATGTTTTCATATTGATATAATTAGTTGTTTTGTTGATCTTGATCTTTTCGTTTTATACCAATATTTTTCAAAATACCATCTATTCTGTGTGTGGCTGTTTGATTGAAAAATTTTACAAACCCCAAATTCAATAATAAAAATGTCGCACTGCCAAATATTATTTGTCCATCAATACTTGGTCTATATACATGTTTTCGAAACGGATTGAATCTTATTATCAAGAAAATACAAATAAATGTTTGTATTGATATATCTAAAATACTCAAATACTCTCTATTGAATTGAATTATTCCTATAAATAACAATACATAACCTATGTGAAAAAGCACAATACCATAAATATAATATGGTACTAATCCATCTAAAAAATTATCAATATATTTTATTAGTTGCATTTATATACTATTGATAAAATATTGAATGGATATTAAAAATAAATACATTATACAAAACAAGATAGGAAATGGTAAATTTGGTATAGTATATCAAGGAATCTATAAAAAAACAAACGAACAAGTTGCAATAAAAACTGAGGATTCGAGAACGTCCATCAAATTATTAAAACATGAAACAACCGTATTGAAATATTTATATGATCATGGTTCTCGAAATGTACCAATCATCTACTGGTACGGTATTCATTTAGATAATACATGTTTAGTAATGACCCATTATGATATGTCACTATATCAATATATTCAATTAAATCCTGATATATCGATCGATAAACTCAATAGAATATTTTTACAATGTATTGTTATATTGGAATCTATACATAAATTATTTGTTATACATCGTGATATAAAACCACAAAACTTTATGTTGAAAAATGGAGAACTATTTTTAATTGATTTCGGATTATCAATATTTTATGTACATGGAAATGGAGAACATAATGAGGAAAGTTCTCATGATGCCATTATTGGTACTCCAAAATATATTAGCCATAATATTCATAATGGTATATCTCCAAGTAGACGTGATGATCTTATATCGATCGGCTACATGTATTTATTTATGTATTGTAGAGAACTTCCATGGGAATCCATACCAAATAGCGAATTGGATAATAATATACACGATGAGCTTTCTATTCATCATTATAAAAATAAAAAACGTCTCGATCTCAAAACATGGGATTATTTGAAAGCCATATGTTTAAAAATAAATCAAAAAATACATGATTATTTAGAATACTGTTATCATCTGAAATATAAAGACCAACCTAATTATAATGCCATATTAAATGCATTTGATATTAATAATTATAAAGAAACAATATAAACAAATGACATATTATATTGTATACTGGGTATAATATGACTTCTGCACAGGCAACAACTTCTGATGTTCAATCTTCAAGACTACTTGGTCAAGTAAAATGGTTCAATAATAAGGCTGGTTATGGTTTTATCACTGTCAGTGATGGAGAGCAAGCTGGTAAGGATATTTTTGTTCATTATTCATCTATAAAGGTTGTAAATTCACAATATAAGTATTTAATTCAAGGTGAATATGTTGAATTTACCCTAACTAAATCAACTGGTGAACAACATGAGTTCCAAGCTAGTGATATTTCCGGTATTAAGGGTGGACTATTAATGTGTGAAACACGTCGTGTAAATCGTTCTACTGATGTCGCACCACGAGAGTCTGCACCAAGAAAATACCGTACTCCACGTGATAATGCTCCGCGTCCATCAAAATCCACTGGAGGTGAACAAGAGGGATTTACACAAGTTCGTCGTCGTCGTCAACCAAAAGATGTTCCTGTAAAAACTACTGCTTAGATATTATTAAAAATAAAATAAATATAGTTATTTTATTTTTTAAAGATCACATTTGATATTGCTTTTGAAATCCGCTTGAGAAAATAGAATAGGATAAATAACTAAACCATTTAATTCATTTCTATGTGTTGAATAAACATAATGTGTATCTATCTCTCCATCTATATTACAATTATGATTATAAATTTTTTCTATATTTTTATTATTTATTAATAATGCATGGGTCCCCCAACAAATGTTAGTTGGATCTAATTTATATACATTATTGATAATATTCATTCCGTTATTATCGTTGAGATTTCCAAGAAAAATCAAATCAAAATCATAATTAATAGACTTCAAATCATCTATTATTTTTACTATTTCTTCATGAGGATTTATATTATTATTGAAATCAATATCATCTTCGAAAATAACTGAATAATCTGATTTATTTGTATTATCATTCTTAATTTTTTCTATAATACTAAAATGTGATAAATAGCATCCTAATTCACCACTATAATTGAATTTATAATCATTACCAAATGTTTTATTAGTTACTAATCTTAAATCTTTGTTAAAATTATTAATATAATCTATCTGATTTTCTATTAATACATTTTTTGTATATACTCCATCAAATATAATAACTTTTTGTTTGAATTTATTATGAAATTTTTCAATATGTTCTTCTCTTTCTTTATGTTCTTGACAATGTATCAAATAATATTGTATTTGCATATAATATTATTATTATATTTTTTATGTTACTTTTATCATTTACAATATTATTCGATACTTTTACGCGTTTTATCAACAATAATCTCTTTGAGAACATTCCTGATGATTTTGTCTTCTTGTCGGTCTTGATCCTCTTTTGATTCAGGACCGAGTGAATTCAAAGAAATCTGGATAAATTCATTGTTTTCGCGTGTATCTAAATAACGGAAATCCGGATTTTGTTCTTGCCATTCTGGTATCATTTTCAAGTTTTTTCGCGCTATCTTTTTGAGAACATTTCGTAATTTCGTTTTTTCATTGTTCTCTTTTTCCCAGATGTCTTGATCCTTGATATATACTGTTTCGCGTTTGATATCTGTACAATGTACTGGACGCATTGTAACATCCAACTGTTTTAGTGCTTGCACAAATATTCGTGTTATACCTTGCACATATCCTAAGCGGCCAGTTTGCTCTAAATCATTTACCGTGATTTTTAGGGATTCTACAAAATCCACTATGTTGATAGCGTCTTTACATTCCTCATTCAAAAATACATTCAAATTGAATTGATTGTTTTGCGTATTATTATTTGTTGTATTATTGATAACATGAGTTTGTTTTGACATTTCGACAAGTTGCTTTTGAAGCTCATTATTTTGTTTCAATAGATCGAGAACCAATGTATTTACATTCAATACTTCGGAAGGGTTTTCTATTTGTTTTTCGGCGATATCAAAACTGTTACTATTTATGGTTTGGGTTGGCGAACTTTGACAACATTTTTTTCGATGATTCCATATTCCACTTTTTGAATAGTATATTTTGTTACATTGTGAGCATTTATACTCAGGGGTTTTTTTGGGTAAAATTGGTTCGATTTGGTTCGATGCCGCACTGAGAACGTGTTTACGAGTGAGTAAATGTCGGTTATAATCTTTTCTATTGCTCGATATAAATGCGCATTTATCACAGAAAAATTCAGGGGTTTTTTTGGGTAAAATTGGTTCTAAATCCATTCTATATTTTAGAACCAGAAAAAACCCTTAAATCATTTTACACAAAATATTTATTTTTTTATGCAGCGCATTTTAGAATGAAAAAAATGGTATTTACAGCATTTTGGTCTGAAAACACGATTTTCCATGTTTTTAAAAAGTATATTGCCATTTTTCAAAAATGGACATTTTAAAAATGTCCAAAAAAAAAAATTGACCTCGACTTTATTTATAAAAATATTTTGGATGTTAGAGTAAAACTATTTAATTTTTTGTTTATTTTCAAAATTTTATGAATATTCTACTATTTTTGTATGCACAACTGGTAATAATTTTGTTTTTATATCTAATAAATGGATACGAACCGTTTCTATTGAACAATCCATTATCTCAGCAATAACAATATTTGAACGTAACATTTCAAAATCATTCGAATATTTGTAATACATTATTCTCATTTGGAATGGCGGTAGTTCACGTATTTTCTTCCAGATTCTGATTTTGAACAACAATTCATGTTCATCATTCAACCATTTGTTTTTATGTGAATATATAGAGTTATATATAGTATTTTCCATGAGATAATTATCAAATCCAATATAAGTAGGTTTCAAATAAATATTGTATAATTTGTTGTTTTCTTCAGTTGTTTTCTTTTTTTTGAAAATTGTTTTCGGTAATGCATTGATTGGTATTAATTTTGACATTCCTTTTTGAAGTTCATTTTTGATATATGATTCGACATATGTAATAAATGTATCATTACCGTTGTATCTTTCTATACCCTGATAAAGTCCAAACAGAGCATATGAGGCCATTTCATCATTTTTAATATGATTACATTTCTGTTTATGGAATCGTTTGAAATGAATTGCTTTTGAAGTAGCCCATTCTTTATAACTATCAAACAAGACATAATTTATTTTTTCTCGCATTTCAGGAGTAGTAGCTGGATGTTGAATAATATATTTGATCCGGTGTTGCGAAAGTTTGTTTAGATATGCGCCATTCGATAGTACGAATAATGTAATGAAGATAATAAGAAACATTGTATTTTTTACATCTATAATATGTAAAAAATATATAATCAATTTTTTGTTTTTACATCCTTGAAGATTTGTAAAATTACCAAATAATTTTGCGTGATAAATTATTAGCTGAATAACGGTTACTAACCCAATCTCCCTTAATTTTTCCAGAACGAGTCAAATAATTCTTACGCCGTACTTTATCGTGATGTTTAGTAAAATCTTCATAACCCATTTGACCAAAATTAACCCAGCGGTTATTTTTTTTATCAAATATGGAATATTTTTTTTGTGAATTGGATGCAGGATATAATTTTGCGGTGCGTCCTAAATATTTATATGCATTGGATTGCGCAGTACGAGGATTCGAGTATAGATTGATACGTGAAGGATATTTTCTCTTTTTTTGAGTTTTATTTTGCGCATGCATTTATAATAAACGAATATTTTTATCTAACTCATTATTTCTCTAATTTTATACATTCAATGGTCTATAAATTTTCGATAATTTTACGCGACTTATCGATAACTACTTCTTTGAGAACATTTCGGATGATCTTGTTCTCCGCATTTTCTTGTTCTTCTCGCGATTCTGGTCCTAATGAATTCAATGATATCTGTATAAATTCATTGTTTTCAGGTGTGTCCAAATATCTAAATTCGGGGTTTTGTTCCTGCCATGCTGGTAACATTTTCAGATTTTTTCTTGCGATTTTCTTTACAATGTTTCGCAGTTTTGTTTTTTCTGCATTTTCTTTTTCCCAGTTATCTTGATCCTTGATATATACAGTTTCACGTTTAATGTCGGTACAATGAAGTGGTCTCATTGTAACATCCAATCGTTTCAATGCATCAATAAATATTCTTGTAATACCTTCCGAATATCCTAAGCGACCAGTTTGCTCCAAATCATTTACTGTAATTTTGAGAGATTCTACAAAATCCACTATATTGATAGCATGTTTACAATTCTCATTCAAAAATACATTCAAATTGAATTGGTTATTTTGCGTATTATTATTTGTCGTATTATTCGTAGTATTATTGATAATATGGGTTTGTTTGGATAATTCTACGAGCTGCTTTTGTAATTCCTTATTTTGTTCTATCAACCCTAATACCATCTCATTCGTTACCAAAGATTCTGGCTTAGATGGCTCACTTATTAAAGGTGGTGTATTGATAAAACTACAATTCATTTTATGATTGAATAAGCTTTGCCGATGTTTGTATTGTTTTCCACATGCACAAATATGTTGGGGCGCTTTTTGTAAGTATTCTCCATTTTTTTGATGTTTACGAGTAGAGACGTGTCTTGTCCAATCAGATTGTTTACTGCATTTGAATATACATTTGTTACAATAAAAATCCGGCGTTTTTCCCAATCTCGGCGTGTCAGTCATCCGCGTCAGTATAAAATACTGACAGAAAAAACTCCTAAATAGTTTGACGCTAAACATTTAAAAAATTATGCAGTGCTTTTTGAAATAAAAAATTTGGTATTTACAGCGTTTTGCAGCAAAAACGTGATTTTCGATGCTTTTTAAAAAAGTCCATCGAGGTTTTTGAAAATTGGACATTTTTAAAATGTCCAAAAATAAAAATTGACCCCGACTTTATTTTTCAGATTTTATATAACTATTTTACAAAAACTATTTAATTATTATTGATAATATGACGATTTTTATATATTGATATATAAACAAACTAAAATGGAAATAATCGATCTTGAAGACTTTTTAAAAATATTTCATAAACCACCACAAACATACAATGATTTTATAAACAAGACAAGCGTACGTTTAGGTTCTCAACTACGTCCTTTGAAACAATATATCAAGGAAAAACAAATCCCAATCACCGATATCAAATTATTATTTGAGAACATTCAAAATCGTAACGAATATTTAACAAGATTCTATAATTTATCGTTGATGATTCGTGAAGACAAGTTGATTTTGTCTAATATCAAGCCCATGAAAAACCGACATTTCGATAACAACCATGAGTCTCTATGTAAAAATCTGATCCGAAATATCCATTACAAAGATATTTTACAGAATACAAAATCCGGAATTGAGAACATTCCAACGTTTATTGAGATGCTCAAGGATTTATACTTAAAAAACATCATAGATTATAAAATTCTTACACCAAGTTCTCTGTTTTATCAAAAAAATGGTCGTTTAGGTAGTGTTTTTTCATCATATTACTTTCGTGCATCCATATTAAACCCATATTTGATCTATTCCCTTAATCACTCCCTGTTAAAGGGTACGAAAATTTTCACACCTACATTGGGATGGAGTTCATATTGTTATGGTTTTTTAGAATGTCCTCATGTTCTCGAATATGTAGGAACAGATGTCATACCCCAAGTATGTAAGATAACCAAAGAGCTTGCTGAAATAGTGGCACCAGAAAAAAGAACAACTATTTATTGTAAGCCATCAGAAGATTTGTTTGAAACAACAGAATTTATGAAACAATATCGAGAACATTTTGACGTAGTATTCTTTAGTCCACCCTATTATAAATTGGAAATGTATGAAGGTAAAGATCAAAGCACAGAGCGCTATAAAACATATGAAGAATGGTTGGCTGGATATTGGGAAAAAACCATCCAATTATGCCATCATGTTCTCGAAAAACATGGAAAATTATGTTATATTTTATCTGGTTATGGTTCTGAAAATACGAAAGAGCAATATGACTTATTGGGTGATATGAATAATATTACAAAAAAATATTTCAAGTTTCATAGTCAACAGCCAATGTATAATAAAAACGTGAATGTTACAAAGCATCGTGAAACCGGAGAACAAATTATGGTATTTGTAAAAATATAATAAAAACAAAAATATATATATAATAATGAATTGTGATAATAATTTGATAGTATGCATAGATAAATCAAATAAAAAACCTTCTGAAAAACCGGTTAATAAAATCTATGAAAATATGTTCAATAATATAACAAAAAAAATAATAACTAACAAAGAACTATCAATGGAAGATCTAGATTTTATAGAATCACTGCCATGTGAAAAGAAAATGAAAATAATACGAGAATATGATAAAAAACAAAAAGAAAATGCACAAATAATAGAAACAATAAAAAACACAGGACTAAGATAATTATTTTTAGAAATTGTATTTAGAATACCATAATTTCTAAATACAATATAGATACAATATGAAAACTATTTTTGTACTCATGTCGTTATTTACATCATTTTTATGGGGTCTTTCACCAGTTATACAAAAACATTTATTACAAAAATTTGATAAACGATCATTGATGTTATTTTATGCGTCAGCCAATATTTTTTTTATCACAATGTTGATATGTTTTTTTGATAATAAGCTATATGCGGACATAAAAACAATCAATACTTATGATATATTTTTGATTTCTGTTTATACTTTTTTTACTATATTTCTGGCAAACCTGATATTTTTAGAAGTATTAAAATATAATAATTCACATGAAGCTGCTGCAATAGAGGGTATATATCCATTTTTTACATTATTATTAGCATATTTATTTTTGAAAGAAAAAATAACAGCATTTGGCATATTAGGAGTAATATTGGTTGTTTTAGGTGTAATTTGTATATCGATGAATGACACCAATTTCAAATTGGAAGAATTTATAGCCATTCGATAAATAATATGAATATTTTATCATGGCCCATCAACTCCCATCCATCAATGCCAATTAATTCAGTTTTATATCAAAATAAATTCCTTCGGCTTGACCCTCCGGTTTGGAACTGATGATAATATATTTATCGTTTTCTTCAAAATTTTCTTCTTCATATTTGTTTATTCTTTTACAATCATATTGTTTATTCAGAGGTGCTTTCAATTTCATAATATATGGATATTGTTTCAACAAATCACACTCAAAAATATAAAATACATCATATTTGTGGTTTATAGTCAATATTCGTTTAGCATCACTTCCTGTTGTGGAATAAGCAATCCATCCATGGTCTTTGCTTTCAAATAATACTACGTGTTTTTTTAGCATTGTAGTAAATTTATTGTTTATATATTTTTATATAATTTTCATTGAATTATATAAATTACTGAGCGGGTTACACCATTCAATTCTTCACTGGTATAAACAAGAAAAATGTTCTGATTGTTTACATTGGCGTCTGTATATTATGTGCATGTCGCCATGATCCATAACAACGATGATACCCATATTTACCAAAACAATTATCCATATAAGGACATGGTTCTATCAACATAACACTATTATCTGATAACCCGAAATCTATGTATGTTTGTGACACTAATATAGGACCAGTACGATAATAAACATAAACATCACGTGAATCATCTGTATGGTTTTTCTGTGCGGCTAATATTGTTTCATCAGGAATACGTTGGTTTACAATATTATCAATTATTTTTTTCAAAAACACACATCCTTTTGGTGCATAAAAAGCATAATTACCAACCAAATGTGCGGATTGTGAAGCTAGTATTTCATCAACTGGATTTTTTGATTCGATCGGAAATAAACATTTTTGAAGATCGATATCATCAAATCCACATACTATATCTATATCTAGATCCAAATACATCCCTCCGTAATAATAAATAGCTACATAACGAAAAAAATCAATCTGTTGAATTTTACCAGTTAGATTCAAAAAAGTTTCATAATATTCAGGTGTTGTATATTTCATAAATGCAATTATGTCATTATCGTCAAAGAACATATAGTTCCAATTCGGATTCAAGTTTTTTATTTTAGTTACGAACTCAATGTAATAAATAGGGATTTCATTTGTTTTCCATGTTTGAATGATGTTCATTGTATAAAATATATATTTGTATATTTATATATATTTTATTCATTATTATTATCGATATGTTCTACAGATAACATCATAGATAGGGTTCAAAATACAATAATTACAAATCAATAATTTATGATGGTTGACATGTTGTTTCGTGAAAAAATCACTATGTGCCAAATATGCAAAAGTAATATACAAATACAAACATAAACCTAGCTCAAAATAATTGAAACGTATAAACAAAATTGGGGTATGTATGGATCCTAATAAAAACATTGCATCGACTTTATCTATATAAAACGTATCAAATGGAAATATATCTATATTTTGGTGGTGATTTGAATGATATTCTTTATAATATGGTTCGGTATGCATCGCCCGATGATATAAATAATAGAAAAATTCTGCTATTATTGAATACAATGTAATATTATAGATACTTTGACTTATATTATGCATTTTGTTATCGAGCATCCTATTCAATAAAACTGAATAAACCAATATAGTTTGTCCTAATACCATACTGAGTGTAGAATATATTTTTTGACTTTGTTTTATAAATCGATATCTATTTTGCTTAGGATTGACAAAATGAATATTATTATAAAAACAAACCAAAAACGCAGTTAGAGTGGATGCTGAGAAAATACCGATAACAAATTTTGTTGAAAATATAATTGTAGAAAGCATTTATCATAATATATCAATAAATGTTTATATATTTTATAAATAATATAAAATCAATGTAATAGTATCAGTAAAATGAACCGTGTCGAACAAATGCAACAGATCCAAACTAACGCTTTGGAATTATTCAGAAAAAAAAATATAGATTATGGTGATGCATTTGCAAAATATGGAGTAATCGGTGTATTAATGCGTATAGAAGATAAAATACAACGATCATTATCTATAACAAAAAATGGCGTTAATTTAGTAAACGATGAAGGTATTAGAGATACATTATTGGATTTACATAATTATGCCGCTATGGCACTTATGTTATTAGATGAATAATTTTAGACTAGCATTGATTGTTTTATGAACAATGTAGTTGATTATAATTGTTTTGGTATCGTATTCAAACGCCAAGAACCATAAAATTTATGAAAGCCATATTTTCCGAAACAATTATCAATATATGGTGATGGTTCTAGTAAAATAACGCTATCGTCATTATTAATTGATACATAATCATAATATGTTTGTGAAATTAAAATAGGACCGGTAGTATAATAAATTCTCACATCTCTAGGAGTATCACCATGGGTAATAGATGCTTTTTCAATTATTTCATCAGATATTCGCTGATTCAAAATATTATCGATTACCATTTTGATGAATGGATGTCCTTTTGGTGCATAAAATGCATAGTTGCCTATGGATGGTAAATTATTTTTTATCAAAATTTCATCACTAGGATGTTTTAGTTCTATGGGGAATATGCATTTATTTATATCTATATCATCAAACGAAGTTACTATATCTATATCTAAGTCTAAGTACAAACCACCATAATAATATATAGCCACGTAACGAAAAAAATCGATTTGTTGAATTTTCTCAGTCAAATTACAAAAACATTCATAATATTCAGGTGTTGTTAATTTCATGAATTTATCAATATCATTATCATCGAAAAATATATAATTACAATTAGGATTTAAATTTCTTATTTTTTGAATATAATTGAATAGATGAATAGGTATATCTTTTGTTTTCCATGTTTGAATAATATTCATGATAATAAATATATATAATTGTTTTTATATATATTCATATAAATTTTTTATTGTTCTTTATCCTTCAATTGTCCTAATAATTTCTTCAGGATAATTCATATCTTTCAATACACGGAGTGCGCCTTTTATTGTTGATATACCTTTTTTCATCCTATACGTATAATCAAATTGTCCATTTTGGAGAACATTCACATTCATTTTATAATTTTGTATTTTTCCCGAGTTTTTGTATTTTTTACAAATTGATAAATAATGGGTTGTCAATATAAAATTGACGTTTGTATATCCAGACAAATACTCCAAGAATGCATAACCTGCTTTTGATGCCTCTTCTGGATTTGTACCAGAATATAATTCATCGAAACTACAGAAATGGCGATATTGGCTATCACTATATTTTGTAATAACATCCAAAATATCTTTACAACGTCTCGATTCCGCCTGAAATAGACTATCACGACCAGAAGTATCTGGTATATTCAAATAGGAATGAATATGTGTATACGGCATTAATGTAGCGGATTCATAAAATCCACAACCGATTTGTTGTGTGAATATTATATTCAAAATCGTTGTTTTCAAAATAGTGGTTTTACCAGCCTTGTTTGGGGCAGATATGATCATATTTTTATCGAATTTACACGAATTTTTAATAGGGTTCTCATTCATAATTGGTGGATAATATTGATTATTGAATTCACATGCCGGATCCATTGATACATTACCATAAGATAAAACCCCATTTTTTAAGTTATTACTAACACCGATCATGTTATTAATATACCCTTCAAAACCAGTTGAATAACGCAACCCTTCCTCATATTGTTGAACGGAATGTAATCTATAATAACAGCGTAATAGATTACCAAATTCCCCGAACTTTGAAATAGAATTACAAAAAGGTTTTATCATAGATAATTCACTATATAGATAATTTAAATAACCACAATGTTTTTCAACATCATTACAGAAACCATGATAAGATGGATACATGCATGTAATATTCAAAAAATTCTGCATGTTATTAATTGAATATCCTACATATTCACGTATTTCAATCAAGGTTTTATTTATTTTCATAATATTATTATAAAACCGTTTGCATTGATTAATGTTTTGATAAATCTGTAATAAGTACAATCCAAAAGTAACCAACAAATATACTATTTTATCCCAACTTATCGATTTCATACTAGAAAGAGCTTTTCCAATAAAATGGTTTTTCGCTAGTTCCATTAATAATTCACAATATAATTCAAAAGTAATAGGTATTTGTTGTATTTTTAATAAAATAAACGGAACTATTAAAAAGAAAATAGGTATAATTAGACTAATAAGTGGTGACATAATATTAATAAACGATAGTGCTTGTAGAAACCCACTGGATTCATTTAAATATTTCAACATATTCCAATCCATATAACCATATTTATCTAAAAACATATCATCTTTTTTAAGATCCTTCCAAATAGTCGTTATGTTACTACAGTCAACAATATATGGTTGCATTGTTGATTTGTATGAATCCATTTTTGTAAGAATTTCTTTAGTATCATTCAAATAACTTAAATTGGTAGTATATTCATTTTTCCATTTTTCTATCATTTCTTTTGCAAATTGGTTTGAGGGACAAAATAAATAATCATACATTGGTTTCGTGGTGTCTGTACTAATAATATTTTTGCTCAATTCTAAATCATCTGCAACTATATTCGATAGTGTAAATAAATGCGTTTTGTCTAAATAATTAAGGGGTAATCTGAAATTAGTATGTATAATTTCATTTTTGATTGTTGTTTCTTCAACAACTTGGATGTTGTCTTTTTGTATATTTTCTCGTTTTTTATATGTTTCATTAGTTTTAACAATTTCAATTGATAAATTTTGCATCAAAGATGTATTATTGATTTTGTCTAATTCTTTATGCACACTTGTTTTTATTATATCAATAAAATCTGACATCTTATAATATTTAAATAATAAATCTAAATATTATAAACGCGTACTATATTTGAAAGTCTTTTGGTAATTCATTGATAGAAATCTTATAATGTTCTTCTATGTTACGCATACATCCAATATCCCGTTTTGTAACAAAATTGATCGCTAATCCTTTTCTTCCCCAACGTCCACTACGTCCAATTCTATGTAAATATGTATGAACACAATTTGTAATATCAAAATTGATAACAGTGGCAACTTGTTGTACATCGATGCCACGTGCAGTAATATTAGATGAAATTAATACTCTATATCCACCGCTTCTGAAATTTCGAAATGTGTTGTCGCGTTCTACCTTATCCATTGAACTATGAATAGCACAAACCGAAAAACCTTCATCCGACATTGCTCTATGTAGATCAATAACCCTTTTAACACTATTACAATATATTATACATTGATTTACACTAATCATTGTAAATAACTGTTTTAAAGTTTCGAATTTGTAAAAATCATTTTGAATTGCTATGAAATATTGCTGTATTCCTTCTAAATTCAACTCTTCCTTTTTCATTGTTATTTTTATAGGATTTCTCATGAATTTATTTGATAAGGTCAAAATTTCTTCAGGCATGGTAGCACTAAAAATAGCAACTTGTATATTAGAATTGAAATGTTGAAAAATATTATATATTTGATCTTTGAATGCACCTGAAAGCATTTCATCTGCTTCGTCCAAAATAAATAGCTTTACAGTATTTACATTTATATTTTTCCTACGAATCATATCATAAATTCTTCCTGCACATCCAACAATAACATGTGGAGGATTTTCATTCATGTCCGATATATCTTGTTGTACAGATATACCACCAATCATAGTTTTAATCACTAGACCTTCCATAGAATTACCAATCGAAGTAATGACACTTGATATCTGTTTTGCTAATTCATGTGTAGGTACAATTATAAGACCTTGTAATTCTTTTTTATTGATATCTATACGTTGTAATGTACTAATGGAAAAAGCGCCAGTTTTACCAGTACCTGATTGAGCTTGAGCTATTGTATCATTTCCAGATATGATAGGTAAGATAGCTTTTTTCTGAATTTCACTAGGATTTTCAAAACCATATGCATAAATACCTCGTAATAAACCATCTTTTAATTCAAAATCATCCCATGTATTTATTGTTTTTATATTAACATTTGAATCAATATTATCATTCATGATAATAAAATACGTATAATTGTTTTTATACCTCTTATCAAAATATATAATAAGGATAAAACATATAAAAAATTGGTTTTAATAATATTAGAATGGATACAACGACTTATAATTTAGATAATTATAAAAATATTATTGTTTCTGGATATGAATATAAATTACCCGAAACTATTATAAATATTATTAGTAATTTATCAAATGAGTTAGGTGTGGCATTCAAAGAAAATACAAAGTCTAATAATCTTCAAGAAGAATATACAGGAGAAAATAAAAAATATTTGAAACGTAATTTTGGTAATAAACGCGTTAAACCGGTTGTAGATGAAGAACAATGGGAAAAAATAAAGGCATTCAAAAGTACACAAATCGAACAAAAAGAAGGTATAGAAAAATTAATAAATGATGTTCGTGTATGTTTGAATAAAATATCTAATAAAAATTATGAAACTCATCGAGATACAATTATTCAATATATCAAAGAAATAATAGAAAATAAGGAAACTGATACAGAGTTATTCAAAATAAAAAAATCTATATTTGAAATAGCTAGTACAAATAAATTTTATTCAGAATTATATGCACTTTTGTACAAGGACTTAATCAATACTTTTGATTGTTTCAAAGAAAACATTGAACCGTTTATAAATGAATACATCGATAGTATTCAGAACATCAACTATGTTGATCCAAAAGTGGATTATGATAAATATTGTGATTATAATAAAGAAAATGATAAACGTAAGGCGATGAGTGCTTTTATTGTTAACTTATCAAAAAATGATATTGTTGAAAAAAATACAGTAATAAATAAAATCATTTATTTAGAAGAATTAGTATTGAGTTATTGTGATACTGAAAACAAAACTAACGAATTAGAAGAAATTACTGAAAATTTATTTATATTGATTACAAAATCGTTATCAATACTGATAAACGAACCAAATTGGGAATTAGTTATAAATAATATAAAACATTTAGCTCAGATGAAAACAAAAGAGCATAAAAGTTTATCAAGCCGCGCTTTATTCAAATTTATGGATATATTAGATTCCATAAAAAAAGAGCAAAAATAATCTTATAAATCATATTATTTCTATTAATCAATATAGAAATAATAAAATAAATATATATAATGGTAAAATCGGTTATTTATCCTGAAATTGTATATAATGAATCGAAGAATGTAGATAATGATGATTTATATCATGCTTCTTCTAGATATAAATATACTCTTTATAAAAAGAAAATAGAGATTGTATTAGGAAAAGTGCGTTATACATATTCAAAATATGATGTATTATATTATCCTATTTATTTAGTATTTGATGATGAAATTGATTCTAAAATTGGTATATTTGAAATAGAGTCTAATAAATCATTAGGATCAATCGATAAAGATGGCGATGTAGATCTTAAAAAAGGTCATATATTACCATTTGTAAGTGAAGAATATTTGAAAAAAACGATTGCAGAAAATGAGAAAGAAAAGGAATTTCAAGAAAAACAACAAATAAATGAAATTGACTTAATAGAAAAAGGGATAATAGAAAAAGGATCTAATGAAAATGAATTATTAGAAACAAACCAGTCTGTTATAGATATTCATAATAAAACAAACGACGTTTTTTCTTTAGATATTCCTGAAAACATCAACAAAAAAGCAGATGAAACATTGAAAACCGGATTATTTATAGAAGATAAATCGGTAATACAGCCACCTGTACTGACACAAGAAACAAAAGCAGACAGTGATAAATATAAAAATGAATTTATTGAAACACCACTTGATACTTCTACTACTTGGATAGAAAAATTCACACAAAATAAAAATTATAAAATAATTGATAATGAGGGTGGTGGTGATTGCTTCTTTGCAGTCATACGAGACGCGTTCAAACAGATTGGTAAAATTATTACAGTAGAAAAGATCAGGGCATTGTTGTCTAAAAATGCTTCAGAAGATATTTTTTCACTTTATAGAACTATGTATTTAACACACTTTGATGAATTACAAAATATTGATAAAGAATTGGCATCTATTAAAAAAACAGGTAATATGTTGAAAAAACGTATCAATAGTGCACAAAATTCAGATATTCATAAAAAATTACTAGACGAAGCAAAAGAACTCTTGACAAAGCGCGAAATACTGTTGTCATCCAGAGAAATAACAAAAGAAGTTATGAAAGATTTTGAATATATGAAAAATATAGATACTTTCGAAAAATTCAAAGAATTCATATTGACTCATGAATTTTGGGCGGATGAATGGTCTATTTCTCTTCTAGAACATTTATTGAATGTAAAATTTATTATATTATCACAGGAGAATTTCGAAGAAGAGGATTTAGATTCAGTAATGCGTTGTGAAATATATAATGATTCACATATGAAAGCTGGTGAAAAATTCAACCCAGATTATTATATAATGACGAGTCACACAGGTAACCACTATACACTGATTTCTTACAAAAACAAGAATATATTCAAATTCAAAGAAATACCATATAACATAAAGACACTGATAATCAATAAATGCATGGAAAAAAATTCGGGTGTTTATTATTTGATACAAGATTTTTGTAATTTGAAAACCGAATTAGGGTTACCTAGTGATTGTGGTAAACCAATCGATAACGAAGATGAATTTATGAAACGCGATCTTTATGACAAAGAAGTAGTATTCCGATTTTATGCCAATTCAAATAAAAAACCATTAGCTGGTAAAGGTTCAGGAGAAACAATTCCTGATACTAGACTAAACGATTTCAATAGTTTGAACAATAAAAAAAACAAATCGATGGTAGATTGGCGTAAGAAACTAGATGATACATGGCCAGTAGTAATAAATATTGATAATCATAAATGGAGTACTGTAAAACATTATTGTTTAGGTTCTCAATTCAAGAATGGTTTCCCAGATTTTTATTTGGAATTTTCTTTGGATAGTGATAGTAAAATATCCAAAGATTTGGAACTTGCCATGATAGCCGGTAGTGAAAGTGGAAAATCAGAGAGTAAAATATTGAGAAAACCCGAAATAAAAATAGATGCCGACTATAATATTCATGCAGATGAATATCGAAAAAAAGCATTGATATCGAAATTTAGCCAAAATTTGGATTTGAAACGTATTTTATTAGATACAACACCAGCTAGGTTGGATCATTTTATTAGAAGAAATCAGACAGTTGTAGATGAATTATTATTGAGTATCAGAAAGGAATTAGCAACACACAAATAAATATTATATATTTTATAAAAAATATATCATACAAAAATATTAGTTCAAATACCATTTTAAATTATTATTGATATAATCAATGTCATATGTAGCTATAATACTTTTAGTGTCAAGAGCACTATATGATAATATCATATCATTATTTTTAATAATAATTCCGATACAAAATTCTACTTTACAATCTTCGAATTTAAATAATTCTGAATATCGAATTAAATTCATGTCTAAATCAAAGACCGCAAAAAAATGTTGATAATTGTAATAAGTAGTTGATTTTTTGTTATTTGTGTATTCAACGCTTTGAGTTTTATGAATTACAAACCATATTTCATTACCATTGATAACCCCAGATGTTGAACCTCTTGCATCTTTGAAATAATATGGAACATTATATTTTATATCAATAATATTCATTTCATTTTTTTCATAATCTATTTTACCTATTTGTAAAGGAAACCATTTGTAAACTATACATAATTCATTTTTATATATCACAAATGACCAGTTTTTTTCACAAATTCTTATTTTATTTAGATCATACATTTTTGGTAATATAATATTTTTGTTTAAATTATATGAATCGTTTTTTATATTATAAATACCGCTACATATAGATGGAACATTTCTATTTTTATCAAAATATGTTGCAATGTAATAATAATCATTTTTGAAATTGAAAATTCTTATATCTTCTAATCCAATAAATTTATAATTGATTTGTTCTAAATAATTTTCTTCTAAAAATATTTCATCGTTTATTTTATTGAAACTGGCATCAACTATATGTCTACTATTAGCCGAAAGCCATAGTTTTGGTATAATTTTTTTACTACCATCTTCATTATAATTATAATTAATCCATCGTATGTTTATTAAATAATTATTTGATAAATCAATAATAGTTGGTGTACTTGATAACATACTTATATTTTGTCCTAATATATTCAAATTGACTTGTTTTGACAAATCTATTTTTGTTTTTGGATTTAATATTGGATAATTATAAATAGATTTATCATTCCACATATCATAATAATATTTTGTTTTTTGGTTGAAAAATTGTTCTTTTCTGTAATCGCTATATGTGCTTAAAATAGGTAATTTATTGATGATAATTTTATTTCCATCAAACCATAAATCTAGTCTATCTATGTCTAAATTGTTGAAATATGATGACATCAATTGTGGTCCAGTAACACTATATGGATTATAATTGTATACATTATTTTTTACATTTTCAACAATTTTTTGTATGCAATTGTACAATATAGTATTATTTGGTAAAGTTACGAGAAATGCTTGATATATACCAGTAGTTGAATTAACAATTCTGTCTCTAACAAAATATTCCTTATTGGTCAAGTATTTCAATTTGAATCCATTCACACAACTAAACTTTATATCTAAATAAATACCGCCATATTTATATAATACACAGTATCTCCATAAATCGGATTTATATGCACCCGGTTTTAATTTATCAAAACTATATAAAACGTCTTTATCGTAGTTTTGTTCTATAAAATCTCTACACATTTTATCGTCATATAAGTAATATGTAAATTCAGGATTTTGTCGTTTTAATAATTCAACGCTATTTTTCATTTTTGGCGGTAAGTCTAATGTATGCCATGTTTGAAACAAATTTAATGGAATAATACTGTAAAAATTATAATTTTCTACATTTGTTTGTATAGCTTGATTAATTGCTTGTTTTTTGACTTGCTGTTTTGTATTTTGTTTTTTTTTAAAAATGCCAAATAAAAACATAATATAAAAAATTATAATATTATTTATTTGTGATTACAACTAAATAAATATATTTTACTAAATAAGAATTTGCGTTCTCCTAATTGAAAAAATTGAATTATAAATTTATCAATAACTCACAGTATTTATCTTTAAAAGCTACTCTTAATAACTCTATTAATAATTTTATATTTTATATCAACTTTTTGACAATATTTTATTAATAATAAAATGAATTCATCAAACGTTGTTTCTCAAATAATTTTTAAAAAAAATCTTCGTATTGTATCATTACCTTATGGTTATAGTACAGAAGACCAAGTTCGAGACTTGGTCGAAAACGTTTTACAAATAGGCAAAACAAGCAGTGTAAAAGTACAACAACGCCGTTTCAATAATGCATTCTATTATTCAGCATTTATCAATTTTGAATTTTGGTATGATAGCAAAGTTTCTATTGATCTTCAACTTCTTATTGAAGAAAATCTAGTTTTAGATTCAGATGAGGAAGGTGAAATGCCTAACACTAAAAACTTCAATCTTAGTTTACCAAATTTCTATTTCACTTGGGCGAATGGTCAGCCAATGAACCATATTTCATTCAAATTACTAAATGATACGCCAATTGAAACACCAATCAATTATCCAGAAACCAATGTTGAAAGACCTCTTTCTGAATCTGACTGGAAAAGTATGTATATTCCAATAATTCCTGACGATTTAGTCGCAGTTAATGGAACTGTTATGTCTCTTATAACACCAGATCAACTTATTGATATTGTTCAAAACCAATTACGTATTGGTGAAGTAAGTCGTATTGATTATGTTACAAGTGAACCAACTGATGACAAAAAACCAGTTAAATCAGCTTATGTACATTTCAAATCGTGGTATGATAATGCTGAAGTAGAATCTCTACGTAATGAACTCAATACCAAAGGCAGTAAGCGCTATTATTCTTTCGGTGTTCGTCCATCACAATATACATTCAAATCATATGATGAAAAAAAAGAAATGTATGTAAATCGTTATTTGGTATTCAAGATCAATCATAAGCCTTTACAAGAAGCTCCTGAAGGGTTAAATGTTCATCAGCTACATGCTGCAAATGAATTCCTGAATAACTTAGTAAAGGAAAAAGATGAACAAATTGAAGCCATGAAAAAGGAAATAGATGAACTCAATGAAAAGCTTGCATTGTTATCAAAAACCGAAACTGGAACCGAAACCGACGATAATTAATATTTTAAAAAATAAAACCCTATAAAAATATTTGTAAATAAATAAATAAATAAAAATATAAAAATAAAAAAATGTGTAAAAACATTTTTTTATTGTATCTCATAAACAGTCATTCTCAATGTTTCCATAATAGATTTCGGATTTTTTTTATTGAGAACAGTTTTTTCCATTGACTTTATTGCATCTAAATAGGATGTATTTTTATAATGTTCTCGAATGAATTCACAATATTTTATTAAATTATTAGGTTTTTTATTAAAATTGATAGATGATTGATTATGAGTAGCACACCAGTCTATATATTCATCGATAAAAAACATCATAATCGATTTCAAAATATAATAAGAAAAAACCGGTGTAGTTTCCTTGTATTTATGTATTCTTGCGTGAGCCGCACTCGGCGTATTTTCATATAAATCTGTATATTTCATTCCAAAAAAATGGAGAACCTTTACACATTGAAACAATGAGAACTCCCTTTCTATTTTCAATATTTTTGTTGTATTTTTTATCATGTTCTCTATGTTTTTGGTTTTAGATGAAAAAAAACTCACAAACATAGCATTGATAGTTTCCGCCCACATCTCACAATAGGTTTCGAAATATTTTTGTTCGTTTTTTATTGGAAATATATTATATACACATTGATCGATACCGTTGTTGTTGACACCAGAAAAATCCAAGCCTAAATTATGGAATGTTTCGTGTAATAATACTTTAAACCACTCTTCACATCTATATATATGTATTTCTGAAGCAGTATTACATGTTGTTGTAAATCCAGTATTTGCATTTTCTTGTTGTATATGTTTATGATTAGATGGTAATGCTTTTTGTAGGTCTGTTAAATATATAAAAATATTTAGATTTCGAGAACATTCATAAGCCGAATATTTTGTTGCAATATATAACCAAATAAATATTCTCTTGATTTTTTCATTACAATCATGTTTTGTAATATTTGTTCTCGGCATAACAATCGTTACTTGGATATTTCTACCATTCAAAACAAAGTTATATATACAACCAAATTTTTGCATAGATTCGATTTTGTTGCGTGCAATTTGTGGTGAATAATTATAATCAAATCCCTTTGGTAATTTATCTTTTTCAAAATCAATCCATTTATCTTTGATGCTCGCATTTTCAAATGCTTTTTCGCCATTCAACATGTGATCAAAAATACTAGATAACAATTTTTTTGAATTCACCGAGAACTTTGTTTTTGGACATTTTATATATGGTGAAATATTGGTTTTTACAAATTCTATTAGTTCAAATGAAATCGGTTTTAACATATTATATTATCATTACAAAATAAATAAACAAATATTGTAATATCAAACACATTTTCTAAATATTCAAAAAATTGAAACTTGTAATACGTTTCAAAATATAGAAACAAACTAAAAAAAAATATATGGGAATAAAAAATTTGAACAGATTTTTACGTGAAAATTGCACTAAGAAATCCATCAATAAAGTACATTTGAAACAGTTTGCTAATAAAATAATTGTTATAGATACCAGTATTTATATATATAGATTCTTAAGTGATGGGGCTCTTTTGGAGAACATGTCATTGTTGATTTCTATTTTCAAAACATACAAAATAACTCCTATTTTTGTGTTTGATGGTAAACCGCCGCCTGAAAAAAAACAATTATTGATACAGCGTCTCATGGAAAAAAAAGAAGCGGAAGAAAAGTTTTTGAACATTCAATCAACCATAGAATCCGTAAATGAAGACGAAAAAACAGCACTTTTGATGGAAATGGACAAACTTAAACGCCAATTTATACGTGTAACTGAAGATGATATTCGTAAAACAAAAGATTTAATGGATCTACACAAAATAACCTATTTTGAATCACTCGGAGAAGCTGATGAATTATGTGCTTGTTTAACGAAAAGTAGAAAAGCGTGGGGGTGTTTAAGCGATGATATGGATATGTTTCTTTATGGATGTTCATATGTTTTGCGAAACATCAGTCTAGTTCATCATACTGTCCTGCTTTATAATACTCGTAAAATACTGAAAGAGCTCGAAATGACTGAAAATGAATTTTGTCAAATAATGGTTTTATCCGGCACAGATTACAATATACATTCTGATACTTGTTTGAGTGAAACAATAAAATGGTTTCATGAATTCAAAAAATATTGTTTTCATAAAAAATTTACTATGGATTTCTATGAATGGCTATATAAATATACAAAATATATCAGAGATTACGATAATTTATTGAAAACTTATGAAATGTTTCAATTGACAAATAATAAAATTTGTAATCAATTGGAAAATATCGTGATTGACAAAAATAATGATGTCAAACAATGCCAGTTTGAACAAGGTAAAATTATTAGCGTTATACAATATGTTTAGGATATTTATATATGACATGGAGAATGATGACATAAATATTCTAGAACATGATATAAATAAAAATTCTGAAGTAAAACTTATAAAAAGTATAGAAAAAATATTATTATTGAATCAATTGAAAGAAACTTATGCAAATCGTTTGACAAAATATAGTATTGTAATAATTAAACGTATTATGCGAACAAATCCTGAAATTTTTTTATCTATCGAAGAAATAGTGAAACGAAGTATCGATAAAAATAAAATAGATAGTTGTGACATTTATATAGTTATATCAATAATAACAGACTTTTATAATGTATTGGTTGTTATAAACAAAGTATTATCCGATAGATCTGTTGATATGCAACAAAATGCGAATTTAACATGTATCATGACTGGATTTGTATTGAAATTTTTTTTTAGAATATGTATTCAAGAAAATATGATAATAAACGATAAAACCGATGATGAAATGCTAGTAATTAGTTTCAATAATATAATAACCGAATGTATCAAATTGTTAGAATTGAAAGAACAAAAAATAATAAGGTTGATTGGTGACAATGACAATACAACTAGTGAATATGATATACTGGTTGTAGGTAATCAATGTTGTTGTTTTTTTTAGATGTATTATACTTGTATATAAATATATGCAGCCATTTGTACATATATGTATTTATATGTGTTACCATTTATCGTAACAAACTCCAAATAATTATTTATATAAAAAACAACTTAAAGCTATATTATGATATATTGATATATAACAACCATATTATGAACTGCCAAAACATGATACAATTGAAACAAGCTTACGAATTGAATCCTATCAATCTTGAAAACGAATCACCGGAAAGACTTGCAGTTCGTGAATTTGTTCAAAATCAAAGTATATATAGATATGGTATGCCAATAGCTGAACATATTTTGAATGCAATTGTAAATGGATTTTTTATATTTAATTTGCGTAAAGATAAAAATATGGTTAAAAGTAAAGATGAATTATTAAAATATATTGCAGATGAAAATGTTTCACTTGAAGAAAGATTGTATTTTCGGGATATTTTTCTCTATAACCAAAGACCAAGATTTTTAAGTTTTAATGAACACGAATATATCAGGGCATGCGGTACCCTTGATGGTTTTTTTGAAAATCCTGACGATGAATCTGATTATGAATCTGATGAAGAATACGTGAAACCGATTGACACTCGTCCTACTGATACTCCGGTTTTTGGATTCACACGTCCAGCTACTAATGCATGCTCAACACCTACCACTGAAAGACGACCTTCCGGATTCGTAGCCCCAACCCTTTTAAGTGATGAACTTGCCACATTTTTAGGTAAACCCGTAGGAACTATGATGGCACGCACTGATGTAAGTAAGTTGATCAACACTTACATTCAAACACATGGTCTTCAAGATGTACAGAATGGTCGCATAATTAATCCTGATGCAAAGCTTCGTAAGCTTCTTAGATTAAATCATGGAGACGAATTAACGTATTTTAATCTTCAAAGATATATGAAGCATCACTTCAGTAGGTAGGTTGATGTATAAACTTAGTCATTGCAAGGTTTATCACATAAAATATAAAAAAATAAAAACGCAAACAAATCTATATATTTATATTTATAAAAATATAAACATATCAATACAATAGATAAAAATGCCAAATTGGTGTATCAATAGCGCAACAATAAGATGCCCATCCAAAGAAATATATGATAAACTTATAGGAGCTCTAATAGAAAATAGATGGTTCAAAACATTCGCTCCATTAGGGTTAGACCCAGACGAATACGAAGGTGGCTGGGATTTCAAAACAGCATGTGAGATTTGGAATACAAAATGGGACGCAGTTGAAGCTGAAATAACTAGCCGAGATGACGCCGAATACATATTGGATGTTTCATTTGATACAGCTTGGTGTCCGCCATTAGGTGTTTATGAAATAATGAACAAAAATTTTGATATCGAAACAACAGCATATTATTATGAATTGGGATGTTCTTTTTTTGGTAGATACATCAAAAACAAAACCGAAGAAATAAATGAGTCTTTCGAAATACCGGCATCACAACAAGAACTAGAAAAAATACGTAAAACAATATGTAGTGATTTGGACGATTTTATGTCACCAACATGGGAACAAATGGAGGAAGAATGGTTGGAAGAAGAATTAGAACAACAAGAATAAAACACAACACAAAACCCCCACATACAAACCACAAATATTGTTATGTGTTTACACATGTAAACCACATCAATAATATATTTTATTATTTAGTAATAAAATATATTTGTATATGAGATCCACAGAAACATCTATAAACCACAGAGTTCAAGATATTTTCAATGAAAACAAAATAAATGATTTGAAACGATTTATGACAAAACGTCAGCAACTAAATAGTTGTAACATGAAACTACGATATTTGCATTATATTATGCATTACTCATCTATACTTATAACTACAATCGCAGCGAGTTATCAAGAACATCCCACTGATACCTTTGTAAAAATGATATGGGTAGGGTTAACAATGAATATACTTTCTAGTTTGATCGGTTCATTTGAAAAAATGAATAAATCCGTTTCTAATAAACTATTGTCAGATATTTATAAAATAAAATCGAACACATATATCGATGAATGTGAAATGATCGATTCATTTCGTGAAACTAGTTCTACAAAATCCAACAATACTGATTCTAATAAAAAACATCAAAACAATGAAAAAGTTGTACCAGTCTAAGTTATTATGGTATATTTTTATTTTATATAAGCGACGACAGATAACAACCTTGATAGTCTTCTATTCCTGTGTGATTCAACGATATACTTACATCAGCCCAAATTGATCCACCCATTTTTGTCCATCTATGACAAAATAGCCAATCTTCTGAAAAGTAATGTCCTTCTTCTACACCACAATCAAAAAGGGCATAAGCAAACTTGTTTTCTTCAGGTTTTAAAAAACTTACATCGTCTACATATTTTGTAGACGGAAAAGCAGCTGACATTTTTTCAATAACAGTTCGTTGGATCATCATAAACCCAGTTGCAATGTGTTTTACTTTTGTAAGATTTTTATCAATATTAAGCGTAGTCGATAAATAATTTACATTGTATTTTAACAAATTATATTGTATCATGTTTTCATTTGTTATTATATTTTTGAATTGAGAATTATTCTTTTTTGATATGAGTTCACTGATTATATTGGGATTGTTCGCTAATTTTGACCAATTATAATTTTTCAAAGGATATATTCCACCTATAATGTTTTTATTGGAGATCATAAGTTTTATAATATCTAATGGATCCCAACTAATATCGTTATCAATAAACATAATATGTGTCATTTTTGGATTAGCCATTGCACGAGCAACAAGATTATTACGTGCACGTGAAACTAAGCTATCATTTCGACAAAATTCTACTATCAGTTCTATGTTGTATTCATTAAATAAACTAATAGTATTCATTAAACATGTAACATAATTCACGTAACATAAACTTGCGAAACATGGTGTTAATATATAAACACATGGTTTGGTTTCAGCTATATAAGTTTTTATTTTTTCATCGATTGGTACATTTTGATTTATAATGGCATTTTCCATTCCTACTTCTGGTGGTTGTGACATTTATAAAATATATTATAGAATATATTTTATATTGTTTTTTTATGGTTTCTTTTTTTATTTTTATGCGTTTTTGTTTTTTTTACAGATTTTCCTCCTTTTTTTGCTGATTTTTTTTTTGCTGATGGTTTAAATACTATTTTTGTTGCTGATTTTTTTGCTGATTCTTTTTCTGTTTTTTTTGCTGAATTTGCTACTGATTTTGCTACTGATTTTGCTACTGATTTTGGTGTAGTATTAAACCATTCATGATTCAATACTTGTTCTAAATTGTATCTTTGGGAAGGATTATGTTCCATCATTTTTTTTATCAGAACCTTCAGATTTTCAGTATCTTCTATTTTTGAATTTTCATCTACATTACCGTCAAAATATTTTCTTTTGAATTTTGATGAATTTATATCTAAATCAAGCTCATTATACTCTGGATCAAACATATCATCAGGAATACTAATATCATCAACAAAATACAACAAATATAACGTATACCCTAATGAATATACATCAGACTTCAAACAAATTTTTTTTGTGTAAATTTCTGGGGCTATAAAACTTCTTGTACCAATAGTTATTTGATTTTCTAAACAATCTCCATCCAAATAACGAGCGAATTCAAAATCAAATAACTTTGCATTACCATGTATATCAATACCAATGTTCTCAAGTTTTATATCTAAATGTACAAAATTATGTATATTCATACATAATAATGCATTTAATACTTGAAATATTATTATTTTGTAATCATAAATTCTATTTTTATATGTCGGTTTATTTCCAAAGATGATGCCATGTAAATCGGGTTCAACTAGTTTTTCAATAATAGAATATACACGTACATTATTAGAGCTTGATATTAAATAACCAAATTCATGTATTATGCATATGTGGGGACATATATTTGAAATATAGTTTTGTAAAAATAATCCAGATAATTCACGTATTAATATTGTATTACGACGATCATTTCTTTCTATTGTTGATATACGTATTACCTTATTATTATATTTATCTCCCTCCAAACTGTAAACCGTGTTATTACCACCTTCTCCAATTAGTTCATTGACTTTATAGATATTCTCATTTGCACAATCAATTATATATTCACTTGTATCTACTGAAGGATTTAGTTTATTTGCACCTTTCAAAATTTCAACAAGGGCTTTGTTGCTACACATTATTTGTTTTGTGTAAACTGTTCCATTGTATATTATTTTATTAGGTTGAAGAGGCGGATTGAAAATACTACTCAATCGAGATAACATTCTAAATACTATTATATAAATTATATTACATTTATTTGTAATATAATTTTTTTGTTTGATTATGTATCTATTTATAATTTTTCAAAATATGTTTCTTTTTATAATTTTTTATTGATCTAAGCAACTACTGCAGGAGTAGCCTTCATGAAGTGGTGCTTCATGTATTTTTGTAAGTTGAAATAAGTTAGTTGATCATCCTTACTTACCTTTAGTAGCTTTGTAAGCTTATCATCAGGATGGATGATTCTGCCATTAACCTTATCTTGAAGACTATTGGCTTGGATGTAGGTGTTGATCTCCTTACTGACATCAGTTCTGGCCATTTCAGTTCCAATAGTTTTACCAAGGAATTGAGCTAGTTCATCACTGATACGGGTTGGCTTAACGAAACCAGATGGCTTTCTGTTAACGTTTGATCTTCTCTTCTTTGATGAAGCCTTTTGTGCGTTCTTCATTTCACGAGAAACGGTCTTTTCAAGAGTCTTGAAATCGTTCTTGACAGTGGCGAAAAGTCCGCCTAATTGTTGTAGCTTAGCATTGAACTCAGTAAGCTTGACAGCAAGTGCTGCAGCGGCATCAAGAGGGGCAGCATCTGAAACAGGTGCAGGTGCTAATTCATTGACTGGCTCGGTAGGGGCAGCTGCAACCTTGGTCTTCTTGACCTTTGGCTTATCAGCAGCAGGGGCAGCTGCTGAGGCAGCAACAACAGGGGCGGATGCGGAAGTAGTAGTTGACTTTTCAGTAGACTTGGATGCTCTAACCATTCTGGCTATTATATTTGATTATATAGTTTCCTTTTTAAGTTATTTTTTGATAATATATATTTATTGATTATCTACACTCGATTTATCATAATATATATTTTTATTATTTAAAAAAAACAAATATTTCAGTGTAAAAATATTTAATTTGCGAATTTCAATTTTCAAAATGCAACCGATTGAAACAACCAAGGCATTGCTATTCTCGCATCAGTAGAAACTATTGTCAAAGCAGTCAATGCATGATATGCACCTAATATTCTATTACTATCATCAGTTCCTCTGTATACCATGTTTTCAAATGCGGTCAAACATGCGTTCTGAATTTGTAAAAAAGTAAAATTATTAGAATTCAATATTCTTGGTAATATTTCATCAAATGGACTTGTATTTGGGCATATTAAATTTCGTACTTCACGTGACATATTACTTCTGAAGAACCATATATCATATAATATACGATATAAACGTACATAATTACGGAAATCTAATTCACTAAACCATGTACTGCTTGTATAATTTCCCAAACTATCTATCTCTGTAAACAAATGGTTTATCCTCTCGTTAACCGGTTTTTCTCTTATTTCTAGTAATCTATTGTGTCTTATAAGCATTTCTGGAGTCATTGGAATTGTGTTATTAGTTGTTCTATTATTTGACATAGTATTCTGGACGTTGTTCATGGGATTATTTTGAGAAAATGTTCTTGAATTATTACGATTGTTGTTTACATAATTATTGTTGTGTGGGATCCTTTCATTATTATCTTTGAAGTGTGGATATACCAAAAAAGACAAATTGTAAAGAGTTTTTATTTCTCTTGTTGTAACTGGACCGATTTTTTCACGGTTATATGGGTTCTCAAATTTATTTTTTTTTTGTAACATTTGAACAAGTGATGTAATGTCAAACCCATATACAAACCCCTTACTGTCTTTGTAACTGTAAAACACATCTTTGCTAATTTCATTCAATGGTTCCATCGTAACAAAATCACTATCATTTACACATAATGATGTGTTTTTCAATCCAGGTCCTTTTAGTCTTAGTAAATGTCTTACTATCCACCCCCTGAATAATCTTTGTATTGCTATGCTGTTTTTTGTTTGTTTGAAATATATTTCTAAACGTTCAATCAAGACCTCTTTTTTTCCAGAAACTTTTAAATCGAGTAAGAACTCTTTTTTTCCAGAGATTTTTGAATTGTATTTTTTTAACGAATCTTTCAATTCCGTTAATTTGCATTTTTTGAAATCAATCAAGTTTTTTATGTAATTATCATAAGTTATTTCGACATTTATTAAATTAGCTTGTTTTTGTGTCCTTAACGTCTTTGGTTTTGTAGGTTTGATAGTATTTTCTAATTTTTCTATTTTTTTAATGGGGAGTGTGTTTTCTGTATTTATATTTATATCTTCCATATACATAATGGTATATTTTTTTATAAAATATTTATAAATATTTTATAAAAAAATTTCTAAGTAGTTTTACTGTTTTATAAAAAGATTTTATATTTCTTCTAATTCATTTGAAAATATTATACATTTTGATTTGTACGTTTTACTAATATCACTAAGACATTCATTCGCATAATTAATAATAGGCCCAACTTCTTTCAATATTTTGTCTTCCCAGTTTCCTGGTCGAGATTTTTCCAGGTGGTCAATAAACCGAATGACAATATCTGTTATTGTTGTTTTCAAAACATCAATAATATTATGTATCTCCCTGTATTTTTCACACTTTTTTTCATTTCGTTGAAGTACGGTTTTGAAATCATCTTCTGTTATAAAATTACGCATATATTTGATTCGTAAATCTTCATTTCTACGTTCTCGGTTTTGAATTGCATATCTAGGTAGTATAATTTGATCCATATGAATAGCATTACGAATCAATTTCTCCATAAAATTTTCACATGTTTTTGAATTCAAATTGTTTTTATGTCTACCTGTTAATAAATTACGTATTCTAGTAAATAATGTATGATTTAATTGGTGTTGTTGACATGGATTATCAAGTGGATTACGTGGTACATCATTTCCATTTCGACGAAGCCATTCAAAATAATGAGGGTTATGAACTGTATTTTCAATTCTCCCGGTACGCCAATTGAACGCGGTATGACATTGGGTACACCACATCTGATCGCAACCTGAAATTTTAAAAATGCCTGTTCTACAATTAGGACAAGGTTTTGTATCATTTGATAATAAACGAGCAGTAGCAAGTATATCAGGGTTACAAACATGTTCAGAATCACGATTAATACCCTTTATTTCATGACATTCTGGACAAGACCATTTTTCACATAATCCACATTTCCATTGGGTACTAAGATATCCGCGACAATTATTATCTGGACATGCACGAATAAATTCAGACCGTTGTTGTGTTGGTTGATTAGTATATAATAATCTAAATCTTTCATTTCTAAGATCATTTATTTTATTATTCAATTCTGATATTTTATGATGTAATTCATTAATATCAAGTAGAATTTTTTCACCTTTTATTATTCTTTCTATTTGTGGTTGAGTAGCAGGCATCAGTGAACGTTCGATATCAAATAGAATTTCTTCGCGCTTTTTTTTTAATTTTTTACTAATAAATATCGATGTAAATTCTCTCGCAATGAATTGACGTGTCCATTCGCGATTACATGGAGGGCTCATACATTTACTCGTTGTTTCACCAAGTATATATGTTTCACAACATGTACGACAAGCAGTAAATTCACAATATGGACAGGAAATTGGTTTTCTTGCGGTTTGGTTCAATGTATTGACACAAATTTCACATACATTCGACATTGTTTTTATTATATGATAAATTATTTTTAATTATTTTTTTTTATATATTATTTGATAAATAATATTACGTAAAATATTATTATTTTATCGATAATTCATTAAGTTTCTATCGGAGAACGCGTTTTCATATAATATATAAAAATATAGGGTTTCTTACGATAAATGCTAATCAAAAAAAATATAAATAAAAAAATTGAATTAAAGAAATGACACTATATAAACTATAACAAGTTCTTAGTTATAATGTCAAAGCCTTCAACTCCTATCGTTTTATCAGTCGCTGATTGGGCTCCTGCCCAAGTTCGTTATATGCAACCAAAGGTGAATGATCGTGGTGCAAAATCAATTAATCTTATAAGTACACAATCAAATAGATCATTGCATCTTACTACCCCACTTATGATGACATGGGGTATTAGTGATTTTGTAGATTCACAAACTGGTGAGTCTGATGGAAAATATACTATCTCACTCAATTTTCCTAATGATGATTTCTCAACACAATCTACAAATGATTTCTTAAAAAAAATGAAGGATTTTGAAAATCAAATTTTAGACGATGCTGTCAAAAATAGTGAAGCATGGTTTGGAGAAGAAATGTCGCGTGAAGTAGCAAAGCATACTTTCTTCCCATTTTTAAAATACACAAAAGATAAAAATACAAAAAAATTCGACTATACTAAGCCACCATCTATTCGCGCCAAGGTTCCAAACTATAATAACCGTTGGGCTGTTGAAATTTATGATACAACCGGTAAACTAATTTTCCCAAATGATAATGAAAATATGACTCCTATGGATTTCATCCCTAAGAAATCAAATGTAGCATGTATCATTCAATGTGGTGGTTTATGGTTTGGTGGTAAAGGTTGGGGTTTAACATGGAAGTTAATTCAATGTGTTGTAAAGCCACAAGAAGTCCAAAGCGTTTATGGTCGTTGTCATATTCAATTATCAAATGATGATCTTAAGGATATTGAAAAAGTACCAGATGTTCAAGATGATGAAGAAGATGAAGTCGTAGCTGTTGTATCTCAACCAGTACAAGTATCTACAGAAGTCGAAGATTCAGATGAAGAACAAGAGCCAGTGAAACCAGTTGTCAAGAAAGTTGTCAAGAAGGCAGTTGCTGAAGCAGAGCCAGAACAAGTAGCTGATGTAGCTGTTGCAGTAGAACCAGAGCCAGTTAAATCAGTCGTCAAAAAAGTTGTCAAGAAGAAAGCCACATAAAAAGTCTCTTGTAAAAGGTAAGAAAAAATGTTTAGATAGATTTTATATTTTTAAAACATGTAAAGTATAATTAAAGTTGTTTTCAAATGAGAATATTTATGAATATTCTCATTTTTTTATCTTGTATTTTTTGAATAAAAATTCATCTACACTTGATCTGCAATAGGTATGGATTCTGGTTCTATATTTTTATAAACAATGCTTGGAACTATATTTGTTACTTCAATAATTTCGTTTGCAATAATCATTGCATCTGTATCAATAATTATATTATTATTAATAACATTACTAGTCGATGTGTTTGTGATATGTTCATTTATATTATTATGTATTCGTCTTGAATTTATACAAAATAATGGATATAAAAATTTCATCAGTATGCAAAGTACTATAGAAACAAAAATACATAATCCAAAATAACTAAGTATAACGTAGAATGAACCATCATTATTTATAAATCCCATTGTGTGTTTTAGATACTTTTTTTATTTTTTTTATTTTTTGAATCAATTTTTTATTATACGTAAAAAATATACTTATAATAAATTTTATATTATATAAAAGTAAAAATGTATTATATTATACCTTATTCATTAGTTCTTTTATTATTGATCATGAAAAATAGTAACGTGTTTACATATAATTTATATCTACGAAGCTCAATTAAAAAAGCAACAAATCATTTTGTGTCAAAACAACAAATGTCTATAAATAAAACAAAATTATTCAATTCAGTTAATATACATAATAATGATGATTTTTTAAAAGACAAAAAAATAATATCTTTGTCTCCAGGTGGATATAAAGGATTTTATGTATTAGGAATATGTAAATTCATTAAAGAGAACTATGAATTAGACAACTATGTCTTTTCTGGCGCAAGTGCAGGTGCATGGAATTCATTGATGCTTTGTTTTAAACATGATATGAATGACATCATTAAATTGATATTGAATTCTAATTTAGAAAAATCGTCGTCGATACATGAAATCGAAAAATCGATAAAAAACATTATTTTAAATAAATATACAGCAGATGATTTTGATCTAAATCGACTGTATGTTGGCGTTACAATTATCGATAATTATAAAACAAATACTACTATTTATAATAATTTCGAGAACTTGGAAGATGCTTTGAATTCTTGTATAGCAAGTTCTCATATTCCACTCGTAACTGGAGGATTGACTAATTTTTATAGAAATCTCTTGACATTTGATGGAGGTTTTAGTAAATATCCGTATTTGAATACATCTAAATCGGTTTTACATATTCATCCAAATATGTGGAATCATTTTTCTAATACTACTGGGAAATTCAATATTACTGATTATACTACGTTGTTCTCGAAAAGTAAATATCCATTTCATGAAATGATACATAATGGTTATATTGATTCTAAAAAAAACAAGGATAAATTAGATCGCGCGTTTACTGAATAAATAAGAAAAAAATACAAAAAATATATTAATATATTTTAATGAATTACAGATTTGATTTTGTATTTTCATATTGGTTATTTGCATGGTATATTTTGTATGAATTCAAAATAGTATCGTATAATCCAAAAATTGCAATTATTATAGGAATTATTGAAAATATTTTAATACTATGTTTGATGATTTATTTTGAAAATTCATTTATTTATATTTTTATATTTTGTTTTGTTAATACATTTTTAAAATTATTACCTTTATGGTCATTAAGAAATACTAATTATGAATTCAAAGACATATACGCATCAATTGTATTATTTATTATTTATTTGTTTTGGTTATCTAGTAATAATGTAAATTTTGAAAAATATGCAAAAGATAAGTATTATCAGTTAAAAAATAACAAACCAGTAGCACCATTTACATATTATATTGATAAATATTTTTTACATAAAACAAATACAATATTATAAAAATATATTTAAAAATATATTTTTATTTATATAAATACCAATGATACCAAAAGTTATTGTACAAACATCACGCAATGGTATTCCTGATTATGTTGTTGAAATGATTCGTGAAAAATCACCTGGTTGGCAATATATACATTTTACTGATCACGATATAATCGATTTTTTTATTCAAAATCCAATAAGGGAATTTCCGAATGTCATCCAAAAATTTTATTCTTATAGTTATGGAGAACATCGTGCGGATCTGTTTCGATATTATTATTTATACGTAAAAGGAGGTGTATACATTGATTCTGATGCAATGATAGAGGATAATATTGAGAACATTGTAAAAAATTATGATTTTTTTTCAGTAAACTCTAGTTATTTACCTGGAAGTATTTTTCAAGGTTTTATTGGGTGCATTCCTTGTAATATAGTTATTTATGAGGCGTTATGTGATCTATATTCTATGAGTAATGAGAACCTTACCCAAGATTTTCATATTTTATGTAAAAATATGTATCAATTTGCAAATTTATATTCAAATGTTTGCTTTGTTAAATTATATCAAGAACAACCAGTCAAAAACAACTGTTATAATATTGTAGATAGTGAGAACGGAGATCGATTAGTATTGGTTCACTATAGTGAAACAAAGGTTATACCTCCTCGAAATTAGATTTTCGAGAACTATTCAACAGTAACTACTTTGGCTAGATTTCTAGGAAAATCTGGATTATTTCCTTTTAATATTGCAATGTAATAACTTATTAGTTGTATATATATATTTACTAATAACCCTGAAAATGTCGTATTGTTCTCTATCGTTATATCATTTTCCTTGGTTTTTGTATCAACCATATCTGTAAACCTTATTATAAATGCATTTCTAGCCTTTACTTCTTGGAAAGCATTTCTATTTTTATCTCGTTGTTCTTCTGTAATATCTATTATTACAATCGGTAGATTTTCCTCGATCAATGCAAATGTACCATGTTTCAAAGATGACGTAGAGTAACCTTCGGCATGTAGATATGAAATTTCTTTTAGTTTTAGAGAACCTTCTTTTGCAATGGCCTCGTCTCTGCCTTTTCCTAATAAAAATATAGATTTATTTTCTTTTAATAATGATGCTACATGTTTACATACTTCTTCATTATCCAATGCATTTTGCATTTGATAAGGGATATTACGTAGATCAGAAATAATTTTACGTCTTTTTTCTATGGCCGTTCCACGGTTCTGTGAGAACCAAACAGCAATCATGGATAAAACCACACATTGGTTAGTGAATGATTTCGTGGATGCTACTGCTACTTCTCTGCCCGCATTCAAATATACACCGCAGTCAGTTTCTCTTGCAATTTGTGAATCAATTACATTTACAATACCAATTGTAATTAAATCATAATCTTTTGCTATTTGAATACATCTATGTAGATCTTTCGTTTCTCCGGATTGAGATAATAAGACAACAGCGGACTTACGTTTCTTTGGAATATCTTTTACATTGAATTCTGCTCCATCATAACAAACGACAGTATCAAATATATCTAATGATTTAAAAATATCCATTGCCCATAATCCAGCATTGTAGGATGTACCACAACCTAATATGATCAAATGGTCTGTATCAAGTAATCGCGTTTTACATGTATCTAATCCGCCTAGTTTTACAGATACATTGTTCTCAATTCTTCCGCCATTATTTAGTGCACGGTTAATTGCATCGGGTTGCTCCATGATTTCTTTTAACATCCAGTGTTTGTATTTTGATGGAAGCGTCTCTATGTTTGACTGTGATTTTTCTTTGATTGTATATCTATGTATGTTCTTATTGTATATGATGTCTTGACCATCCTTTGTTATTTCAATTAAATCGTGATTATCGAGAACAATATATTTTTTAATATAATTACTGAAAGCAATATGCTCACTTGCAATCATTATAAAATCTTCGTCTATTCCAAGTAAAAGCGGAGAACCATTACGAGTTAGCCATATTTTATTAGGGAAATCTTTATGTATTATTACTAATGCCCATGTTCCTGATAATTCCGATATAGTAAGTTTTATAGCATTCTCCATTGTTTCATTATTATCTAAATGTTTTCCTATTAAAACAGCTATTACTTCTGTGTCTGTTTGAGAACGGAATGAAAACCCCTCTTTTTTCAAATTGTTTTTTAATTCTTGGAAGTTCTCAATAATACCATTATGAACAATAGAAATCCGGTTTTTGTTATCGTTGTGAGGATGTGCATTTGTATCAGTTTTTCCGCCATGTGTAGCCCAACGTGTATGCCCAATTGCTATGGTTGATGTACAATCTGTTTTATTTATACTTTTTTCTAATTGTACTAAAGAATCGTTTGTATTTGTTGAAGCGAATTTTGTTGTTATTAGTTCGTGATTCATGTCAATACAACTTATCCCTGCAGAATCATAACCACGATTTTGTAATAGTTTCAATCCAGTCATTATATATTCTACATAAGGTTCTCTTCCAAGATATCCTACTATTCCACACATCTTTGATTTGTATATAAATATTATTTTTTTTGACTTATTATACCGAATTTGTATCTTTGATATATTGAAATAATCTATGCTTAATATATATAATGGCAGAGTTTAGCATTTTTGGAAAAACAAAAACTATAGATCAATATCGGGCATTACGATTTGATAAGGAATACTTATCAACAAAACAATTAAATGAATTATTCAATAATGATATAGTGAAACAAAAAGTTATTGATTTACAATTGACTAATTGTAATATTAGAGAACTACCTGATTCAATTGGAAATTTAACTAATTTAAAGATTTTACGTTTACATGATTCAGAAATTACTACTTTTAAAGATAAAAGAGATAAAATGGAATTCATACCTAATAGTTTTAAAAGATTACCTGAAACACTGATAAATTTACCTGTATTAGAAGAATTACATTTAGAACAATTCGATCCATCCGATCCAGATAATAAAAAAAAAGATGATAAAGAAACTGATAATAAAGAAACTGATAATAAAGAAACTGAAACAGCAGCTGCCGAATATAATACAAAAACTGGAATATCAGCTGACAAACATAATATACAAATTTTATATGATATTTATAATAGAACAATAGGAGACAGAAGTAATCCCAGAATATATGTTAATAATCATTTTGGAGGTTTGGAACTTATTAAAGGTCGTACACAAAATAAAAGAAGACTACTGCAAGATGATTTTGTAAAACTTTACCAAAAATTGGATTTAAAATTAAAAAAACCGTCACCCAAACCATCTTCATCAAGAACTCTATCTACTGCACCAAAAACAACATCAAGAAAAGAACCTACTCCACCAAAAACAACATCAAGAAAAAAAACTGCTTCCGCATCAAGAAAAGCACATTCTGCAAGAACATCTTCTGCATCAAGAAAAACACATTATGCATCAAGAAAAACACGTTCTGTATAAAGTAAATATTTCTGAAAACTATTTAAAAAAATATATCTATATATATATTATCTCAATGTATCGTTTAACAAAACTCGTTTCTAGAAATTTCTCAACTGTAGATACAGTTGGTTCAAATGCATTTGATATCTTTAAAAAGTCATGCTACTACAAAGTTGACTTCAAAATTAATGAAGAACAACCCATTCAAGAAGCTGTAGCTCGTTTCACTGCAATGAATATTAGTTCCTTGGCTGTTGTTGATAAAAATGATAATTTGGTAGGTGTTTTATCCAAGCGTGATTATATTAATAAAGTCGCTGCATTAGATAAATTAAATGAAAATTTAAATGTAAGGGATATTTGCACATATGGTAGTAATATTATTGTTGCAAAGAAAACTGATTCTCTTGAGACATGTATGAACAAAATGCTTTTCAAAAATATCCATCATTTGTTGATCACTGATGATAAGAACAAGGAATTTATTGGAATGATTTCCATGAAAGATATTATTCAAGATATTATGAAAGATAAGCAAGAAACTATTACAAGACTTACAGATTTCAATATCGGTAAAGGTGCATTTTTCGGTAGTGAATAAAAAATTATAATATTTATAAGTATTTTTATAAATATTATTGTTTATATGTTAGCATTTAGTCGGTATAAATATAGAATGAAACCCTAATCCGATTTCTTCCTTTATATGTATATCAATAAAAGTATATGCATCTAAGTTCATTATAAATAATCTTGTATCTTTGTTATTATAAATACTATAATAAAATGCTATCAAATAATACGTATCGTCGACCTTTTTAATAGCGGGTTCTCCACAAATGAATTTATCAACTAGTTCTATACGTTTTATTAGTTCCATACCTTCACAAATAACAAACCCATTATTTACACGGTTCTCAATGCTTTTAAAAATAGTGCGATTTCCATATGAAATCGGAAACTCTATATTCAATTCTTCGAGTTCCGGATTTTTCTCTATCGTTACTAATTTTGTTCTTTTATTTATGGTTATTTTTCTGTATTTCCCCGTTATATTGAGTTCATTGAAATCTATTTTTTCATAAAGAGATGCATAGATATCTATATGTGTATCATTTTCTTTACTATTTGCAAAATGAAATACATAAAAGCTTTCATTCAAATGATACCGCTCTATTTTCATTGTTGTTTTGTCTAATACGTTGATAATTGTTTCTTTTGTTTCATCTAATTTTACTGACATGGGCGTATTCAAAAAATTATTGAAATCAATAATTAGAGGTGAATCTATAAAAATTATTTTGTTTTGAGAACTCCAAAAATCATGAATAATAGGGATATATTTCGTTTTTATTGTGTGGGTTTTTATTGTTTCAAAATTTTTATCTAATTCAAAGTATCTAACCTCGTTTCGAAAAATGTCACAGTCTATTGTCTCTATAGTTGATCCGTTTGTTTTTGAATGCGCTGAAAATTGTTGAATATGTTTGATTAATTTTTTTTCTATTGTTTTAATATTTTTGGTTTTGAAATTTATATCCAATTTGTATGGCAGATCTCTTTCATATAATGAATATGTATTATTATCGAAATGCATGAGTGCGGTGTTAGAAACACCTAATAATTTGGGCAATAATTTCATACTACTGAGAACTTCAAACAATATTTTTAAAATATTGTTTTTTGGTATTTTTCCATTTTTTTGTTCGTATCTTAATTTATCCGTCCTTATAAAATATTTTATGAAAGTCAGTTCTCCGTTATCGAAAAATACTCCATGTATCAAGCCATCTCCAGTAAATAAATCGAAAATAGTAGATACAGTTTTTATATCTATGTCTGGACCTATCATACCATAAAAACCATCTAATTTTTTCAATATATTTTGTTCACTTTCTATCAATTTATATTCTAGTTTTTTAGTAAATTCTCGATCCTTTATTTTGAATCTTGGACCAAATGGTATTTTTACAAAAAGAGTATTTATAAATATTGTTTTTATCAGCAATATAAATAAAAAAAAATAAATAGTCATATTGATAGTATATATATATTTGTATTTATATTTTTTAAATATATGTTACAACAAAATAATAAGAATATGTCCAAACGAAGAAACCAAGTGCAAAAATGAATGATATTGATTGGCTATTTCATTGTCTTCGCAAAAACAATATTGTCGATTTATATAACCAAAATAATATAAATATATCGTTATCAAAAAAGTAGATACTATGGTAATCATTAAACCTATTCGCTTGATATCTATAGGTAATAAACATTTTTTATAAAATAGCCATCCGCCATAAAATACTATAAATAATATCGAAATTTTATCCATTATATTTGTATAAATATTATTATTAGAATGCACTACTAATGATGTTATAACTAATAAAAAAAAAAAGAAAGAATACAAATAATAATCAAACCAAAATGCCACTATCGAATTTACTAAAAATATTGTACTAGAATAAAAACAACAATTTTGTTTTGAATTATATGATGTTTCCATTATTATAATATTATATTATAATAATGTTTCTTTTATTCAACACACAATAACTATATGTAGATAAATATCACTCTTTCTTGTTATATCATATATATCATTTTGATTTATTTTTGATATTCCTTGTTCTCTTAATATTATTGTTTGTGATTTTGTTATTTTTAGTTGACTCGGATATAAATATATCGGATTTTTACATATTTCTATATCAATCTTTTCTATTTCTAATAATTCATTTATATTGTATTTTAATCTTACATGTATATTATTATTACTGTCTATTTCTATATTTTCTGGTAACATTGGATTACATTTTACATAAATATCACATCCTGCATTATCATATACTAATTCATGATGCCATAACGGAATTATATATTTATTGTCGTTTATATTGAGTCTGTATAAATTGTTCTCAAATAGATCATTCAATACTGGATTCAAAATTATACATTCGTCATTTTTTATTTTATTTTTTATTATTTCATCTATCTTTTCATAAAAAAAATCATCGAAATGGAGAACATCCCTATGTATATTCATTATTTCGTGTATTTTTATAAGAGTTTTTTTATCTATTTTTTCTAACGTTTCCAAAGCCTTTTTTTCACAAGTTGTAGATAATCTTTGGATTATAGTGTAAAATAAATTATTATATGACTCTTTTTGGAGAACATTTTTCAAAAAAGAATAGAGGACCCAACTATATGAATTCTTATCTGATATATTATAATCATCATCAGAATCACTATCAATTACATCAAAAAATGTATTATTGTGTTTCAGTAAATATTCATATGCTTCATATATTTCTTGGAATTTTTTTCCTGCATCTGGACTATTATTTTTATCAGGATGATACTTAAGAGCCAACATTCTATATTTTTTTTTTATTTCATTTTTATTATTTTCATTATTTTCAAGGTCTTTTTTATTTATTTCGAGAACATTACATGCTTTTTTATAATTCATCATATTTATGTACCTTATTTATTATATAAAACATAATACTCTCTAAATGGTATATCGGACGATAATTATTATTATAATATTTTAAAAATACATATGATTTTTCTAGTATGTCTGAAATGTCTTTTCCATTTATTTTATTGTTCTCTATAAAATATTCTACTATATAAGATAAACATTCTACTGTATCTAAATTATATGTTAATATATCATATAATGTATCACGAAAGTCAGTGAAATTTATTTTTTTTGAAGATTCGATCTCTTGAATAATATTATCACATACAATATTGAAAACCTCCTTTGGAAATTCATGTGTATTATTTATGAATTCAAAATACCGTGTATCTTTTATATTCATTATTCCATCTAATCCTATATAATTGTATATAGGATTTTCTATTGTTTTATTATTTTTGTAATTTGTTATTCTATTGACAAATTCTATTTTGCTATTACCAATATTTGTAATATTTATATAGTGTTCTTTATTTGGCCTTCCTATATTTATTACTTGACATGCATTTATTATTGATGTTGGCATAAAACTTATATGTTCTGTTATTATGAAAAATTTTATCTGTATATTTGATTGTGAATGGTTATATTGTTGCATATAACTATAAAAAGTCTCTAATAATTCAGTATGTATCAAATGGAAATTTTTACACATAATAATTCCTATTTTTTCTTGTTTAACTGATATAATATCCACTATTTGAAAAAATATTTCATGCCATAATATCTTAGAGTTACATCCTAGTAACGACATATCAATTTCATAATGAATATCACTTAGTTTGTATGTGTAATTCTGTTTTTCAGTTATAGCTGTTATTTTCTTTTCATATTTCAATTCGTTATTGCTATATTTTTTTAACAAATACAACACCTGAGAATATTTTCCAATTCCAGATGGTCCATATATAATCATATTTTCTAATTTACTTATTTTGTCTGGAAGTAAATCATATTTTTTTTTTAATTCTGGATGTATATTGTAATTTTCTACTGATGATATATATTCTTCGAAATGCGTTTCATAATATTTCATTATTGTTTTCTATAATCTATAGAGAACAATATATATGTTTTTATACGAGTTTTTTTATCATTTTTCTTTGTCCATTAACTGTTGTCTTGATAATTTTGAAAAACCATCCCCTTCAAAAATTTGATATGCAGATATACCTATCAATGCTAACGATGCTGCTAATGTTAGAAATAATGTTTTACTTTCAAAAACAGTTTTAAATTCTAGTTTTGTAATAATTGTTAAAAAATTAGTATTCAATCTATTATTGTAATTGAATATTACAAATAAAATTACCGATCCTAAACAAAATGATGATATCATTAATCTTTTAATCAACTCTAATTTTTTTTTATATTTTTCCGGTAAAATGAATGGAGTTCCATATTTCTTTATATTTTTTGAATTTAAATTATTTGCAACCATCAATATAAAAATTATAAGAATTGTATGAAATACAATACCAACTATTACTGAAAAACTTGCTATCATTTCAACAAAATACTTTGATCTTTGAAAAATATCCATTAATTGACTGGTTGTATATAACATCACAGCTATGTTTATTACCAATAATACTGTAAACCCAATATATTCAGTATTTTTTTTATAAATAAATACGAAACAAATAATATATAATATAAAAAATGCTAGATAATTTAATATTCCGACGGATTCTGTTGTGATGGATTCTGACATTCTAATATATATCTCTATTTTTTTATCAATTTGGATCTGGCAATTTATATTTTTCACATAGCCAGTTTACGATTGTTGTTATTTCACATGTTAAGAACCCTTCTGGGAATTTTTTTATATTCAAAAACTCTGGTTTTTTCATATCAGGTCGCTTATAAAATACATACGGTCCATATTTACCTTTTTTGATAGACATCGTTTCATTCAATACTCTTAATGATGTTTTTTCGTTTGTATTTTTTTTGTTTCCTAAATATTCTGTTACATCTGCTAATGTTATTTCGTCTAATGGTTTTTCTATTTCTTTTATACTTTCCCTTTTTATTGGATCTGTTCCATATTCGACATATGGACCATAACGACCGGTCTTGATGAATATTTCCTCATCTTGATATTTACCTAAATAACTATTTTTTATTTCTAATACATCATTCAATGAATATTCTTTGTTTTTTAATTTTTCTAAATCTATTTCTTGATCTTTTTTTGCTGTCAAATATTCTACGGTTCCGTCTTCTAACGTGTGTTTTATCGCTGGACCATATCGTTCAAATATATACTCATATCCATGATCTATCAGTGGATATGATTGTTTTTTTATGTTTTTTATAGGACCAGACAACCGTTTTATTTCGTCGTAACATTCTTTACATATAGATGACCATTCTGGCTTGTCAATATTTTTTGATGATATTATATCTAGCTGTTCTTCCATTGTTTTCGTGTATTCGTATGAGAACAATTCTTCAAAATATTTCAATAGAAATTCTAATGTTACTATTCCTATGGGTTGTATCACTAATTTGTTTTTTTCATTTCCAAATATGCGTTCTTTAGTAGTTGTCTTTATAGTCTTGTCGATTAGACGGTATTCATCACATACGATTTTCTCACCTTCTAGGTCTGTCTTTTTTACATATCCTCTATCTTGTATAGTTTCTACTATCGTTGCAAATGTTGATGGACGTCCAATTCCAAGATCTTCGAGTTTGTTGATTAAACTTGCTTCTGTATAATGTTGGTGCTTGTTTTTGACACTGACTTCACTATCTATATACTGATACGGGCAAGGTTTTTTCGCATCCATTATCGATTGAAAATAAGTTAATAATCCAACATTATCATTTTGATTTTGAGAACCTTGTGCAGCCTTTTCCGAGACTATTTTCCATCCATAAAAAATGGGTATTTCTATAGTATACATATAGTGATGATCCAATGGTGCGGTTATTTTTATTGGTTTGCATTTGTATATAGCTTCCGCCATACAACTTTCAACTGTATTTTTCCAAATTAGTTTATATAATGATATCATACGTGTGTCTTCAGCATTTGGGATTATTCGGGTTTCTAATTGTGTAACTCGTATTGCTTCATGTGGATTCGTCGTATCTTTCAATGAAATTGGACCCAAGTTTCCAATATATTCCGGTTTCTTGTATTCCTTTATAATAAATGTTTTCATATTTTCTAAAAAAACGGTTGAATATTGAGAACTTTCCGTTCGCATATAAGTAATATAGCCATTTTGATACAGTTTTTGACAAATTTCCATGGTTGTCTTTGGTGACATATGTAAAACATTACTTGCGACTTGCAACAATCTAGATGTATGGAACGGTTTTGGTGGTGATTTTATACTTTGTTTATCTTCACCTATTTTTAAAACATGATTATGCGTCTTGGTTTTTTCTAAGAAATCGAGAACATCGGTTTTACATAAAAAATCAGTGTTCAAATGGAATTCTATTGATTTTGAAAAAAAAACACCCCGGGTTTTATAAAATTGTTCTATTTTTGTCTCGTCCTTTTCTTTTTCATTATCGTATACAAGCCTCAACGCTGGAGTTTGACATCGTCCTGCACTTAATGAATTCGATTTATTGTTGTATAAATATTTCCATAAATATGGTGAAATTTTGTATCCAACAATAATATCGAGAACTTGTCGTGCATGTTGTGCTTGGACTAAATTCATATTGAGAAATGTAGGGTTTTTTACAGCCTCTATTATTGCATTTTTTGTTACTTCATGAAATATAATACGCTTTGTCGTTTCAATCGGTAAATCGAATATTTTACATATATGCCATGCAATAGCTTCCCCTTCACGATCATCATCTGATGCTAATATTATATTGGATTTCGAGAACATTGATATTGTTTTTCGCATATTTTCTATATGATGCTCTTTTTCACTTATAAAAGTAAATGTTGGTTCGAAACTTTTTTTTGTATCTATTGCTTTCAAACCCTCGATGGATCTTATATGACCTTTCGATGCGATACAACAATATTCTTCACCTAAAAAATGCTCTATTTTTGCACATTTTGATGGCGATTCAACTATTATTAGATATTTTGCCGTAGATAAATGTGTTGACACGGGTTTAGATATGGTTTTTGTTGTTGTGAATTTTTTTTTGTAATATTTTGGCGGCATATTGTAGATATATTTTTACATGACATATTTCTAATTCATTTTACCTAATAGTTTTTGTTTTAATTTTTTTACTTCATTAAGTGTATTATTATATTCCGTTTGTGAAAATTCATGGTTGTTTGTCTCTATGTTATTATGTATTTTGTCAAAATAATATAATAATGATTCTGGATTTTGTTTTTTTTCTGATAAATATTTTTTTTTGTTATAAAAAAAACATTTGCAATATCTCGACATCTATATAATGTATGTATTTATATTTTATATTATTATAAAATAATCAATCTGATTCAAGATAGTTTTTTATTAAATTGAATAATTCTACGTCATTATATTCTGGATCAGGTATTTCCATTTCTAATGCTTCTTTAATATTAGTTGTGGGGTTTATATTATATCTATTTGTAGAGTTATAATATTCTAAATATTTGAATTTACTTTCACTTTTTAGCGATCCATTATACATTATCCATTTAGTTTTTTTTCCTAACATTTCGGCTACTATTATTCCATGTAACGATGATGAAATTATAATATCTTTTGATCTTATAAAATTAATAACATTTATTGCAGGTTGATTTGGATAACAACAATCTATATTTAATTCATTTATAATTTTTTTGTATTTATTTACATGATCTATATCGTTGAAATGTGGTATCAATCCTATATTATTATTGCTATTGTTTTCTAATGGTTCTAACCATTCTGGAAATAACCTTGGTATAAGTAATGCTGGATCACCCATTACTATATTGCCTATTTTGTAACCTTTTTTATTTATTAAATAATCTTTTGATAATTTCCCTCTTAAAGCTAATATATTAAGATTTTTATTAATATTTGGATGATTTGGATTAACGCCTGTTCCAATAACATCAATATTTGGCGGTAATGAATGCATTATTGATCCTAAAAATGAGAATGTTTTTAGTCTATTATTGAAATTTTTATTTATAGATAAATTAATATAATTTATATGAATATTTAAATTTAATACATCTATCAACTTGTTTATTATATAAACATTTAATTCATCTCCAAAATTAGACTTATATGGTATGAAATATAACATGTTTACGTATCTTTTATTCAGATTACTATAAAATTTATCTATTGTTGAATTTGATTGTTCAAATATTTTTTTATAATATGTAGATATTTTATATTCTGTATCATATTTTATATAATAACCTAATTCTTTTGAATAATTACCGTGTTTCCATCTAGTTGTTCCGTTAATGTTTCTTACTGAATACATTATGTATGGAAATTCCTTTACTAAATGTAATATTTTGTTTTCATTCAAATGAAATTTTATCAACTTCTCCATATTCCAATCATTTTTATTCTTCATTTTCATAAAATATTCATTTGATCTAATAACTAAATTATTTAATATATTCAAATATTGTTCAATATTATTCTTTGATAATACTACATGTCTATCTGTATATCCACCATATTGTTCACAATTTGGTATCCAAATATATTTATCACTCATAAACTCTATTTTTGGATGCGGTAATTGATAAATAAAATCACTTCTTGTTATTACAAATCTGTCATATTTATTTATTAGATCATTTTCAATAAGATTTTTTAATAAAAACCATCTAAAAAAAATTAATATACCACCTGATCCAGGATGTTCATTTTGTTTGTCTTTTATTCCACCAAATATTTGATTTTTTATTTTTAAAAATTCTCTCCAATATAAAGGTTTTTTATATGTAATTACATCTTTTTGATATACAAAATTATTATCACTTTTTTTGACACCGTAAACATGATTTTTCCAAAACTTATTTGGAAAATCTTTCGTATGTATTATTATTTCGTCATCATTAAAAATATCAAAATTTTTTACATTATTTATATTATTATTATTACAAATACCATAATATTTAATATTATTGATAGATTGTCCAGGATTTTTTATTTTTCCATATAATGTATTTATGTTTTCTAATTTTTCATATTTATCTCTGTTTTCGCATAGTATTTTGTAAGCATATTCAAAAGCTTCACTGTAGTCATTTGGTTCATTGTATAAAAATTTGTATTTAGCTAAATTATAGTAAGGATTATCATAGTTGTAATCATTTTTGATACCAATACATATACATAAATCCGCATTCAATTCGTCTATAACATTTTTTTTAAAATTTTCAAAAGTCAATTCATGTGCACGTGTTTCACATAGTACTATAACTAATGTATTTGACATATATATTATATATATATTATTCATCATCAACATATTCATCATCGGTATCATCATTCTCTGTTTGTGAGATTTCTTCTCTCGTTATTTCATAAATTCGTTTTATTAATATAATTTCTGAACCATTATTCCAGTTGAACTTCAATAACAATATATTTTTATTTTCAAATCCTATATATTTCACATTGTCGAATGTTCCAATATTATAATTTCTTCCTATTGTAAGTGATTGATTGTTACGATCTTTCGGTAAATTCATTATTTATTTAATATATATATATTATTTTTTATATTATTCAATTTTGTTGAGATAAAATTGAATAACACATTTATCATTTATTTATAATAATAAAAAATGACAATTTATAGTAAAAATATTCAAATTATAATCAAAGATCGTTCTTATTCTGATTGGTATTTTGTCGATTATGAAACTAAGCAAAAACTGAGTATAGATGATTACCCAGAATTAAATAGCATTATACCATCAGAACAAAAACTATTCAATATGGATGTTGTATATTTGGATAATTCAAACATTAATATCAATGTTATCAACAAAAATTCTTACATAAAAACTGTTCCATATTTATCTGGCATTCTAATTCTTGATAATAATAAAACGTATGGAAGAACACCTAATAAAAAGCGTCTTTTATATAAATGTATTCCAGATGATCCAGGTCTTCCTTCGTTTTTGATACCTTACGATATAAAAATTGGATTTTCTAAAATAATAAAAAACCGATATATAATTTTCAAATACGAAAATTGGGAAGGTAAACATCCAAATGGTATGATAATTGAAACAATAGGTGATGTAGATAACTTGGAGGCGTTTTATGATTATAAATTATATTGTAGTTATTTGCATATATCTATTTCAGAATTTACAAATAAAACACGGTTTACAATTGGTAACAAACCTGCACAAACGTATGTTAACGAGATATTGAATAATCCAAATTATAATATAGAAGATCGACGTAATGATTATGTGTTTACTATAGATTCGGCAACCACTGTTGATTACGATGACGCGTTTGGAATTAAAAAAGTTGGAAATAAATGGGTAGTCAGCGTTTATATTTCCAATATATTTCTTTGGATAGAAACAATGGATTTATGGGATTCTTTTAGTAAGCGAGTCGCTACTGTTTATTTACCAGATCGTAATCGTACTATGTTACCACCAATTCTGTCTGATAATTTATGTAGTTTAAAGTCTTTTCATCCAAGTTTCGCATTAGCTATGGATTTCATTATTGATGAAAATAGTTGCATCAATAATATTAGTTACAAAAATGTTTTAATACAAGTTAATAAAAATTATTCATACGATGACGCAAGTATGTATATTGATAATCAATATATTATGCTTTATAATGTTTCTAAAAATTTAGATTATAGTATTCAAAATAGTCATGATTTGGTTTCATTTTGGATGGTTAAAATGAATTCATATACTGGTACAAAATTATCTGAATACAAAACCGGTATTTTCAAAACTATACATTTAAATAATTCTATATTAAGACACGATATTAATAATGGCAATGAAATGTCTGAAAATACATTTCAGTTGATACGTAATTGGAATAACTCTACTGGAAAATATTTATTATATGATCTAGATAATAAAAAATCTGAATTACCGAAATACTACGCGCATGTAACTAGTCCTATAAGAAGAATGGTTGATTTTCTGAATCATATTATTTTATTAAAGGAATTTAAATTACTTGATAATATGAGTGAAAAATCACAAATGTTTTTGAAATTTTGGTTATCCGAATTAGATTATTTGAATTCAGCTATGCATTCTATACGAAAAATTCAATTAGAATGTGATTTGGTAAATAAATGTTTCAATGAACCAAGTATTATGGATAATACATTTCAAGGTACAGTATTTAGTAAAGAAATAAAATCAAATGAAAAAATAACATATATGGTTTATTTGGAAAAAATAAAATTACTTTCAAAAATTACTACATCAAATGATTTATCAAATTATTCTAAACATAATTTTAAAATTTATTTGTTCGAAGATGAAGACAAAGTTAGAAAAAAAATAAGATTACAAATAATAATATAAATGTAAACCGTTGTTTATCCTCTTTTATAAATAAATTTTTTATAATATAATATTTATTTATAATTTTTGTTTTTTAATTCCGTTCAATACAGCTAATCTTGCTATATATAACACTATAAATCCACATATACTTGTAATTGTAATTATAGGAATTAAATATCTTTTTTCTTCTTCACTTTCATATCTTATATCAAAACTTTTTTTGTTTATTTTTTTTGCAATAATAAGTATAATAAGTATATTTAAAACTATAAATACAAGGGTAAAAAATAATTCTATATTTATAATTTTAGATATTTCATTGTATAATATTTTAAAAAATTCCATATAATATAATAAAAGAAAATATATGCGAAGTAGAACAACGATATTGATTATAAATTTGTATTCTGTTAAATTGAGTTTTACTATATTAAATAGTAAAAAGCATATTGAAAATAAATAAAATTATTTTTTACCGATTGTTGTTTCTTTTGCTACTTTTATATATCCTTCACCGCCTTTACTTGTTGTGTCTGGCGGAGCATAATATTCTTCTAAGCATTTTTCATAATATATTTCTAATATTTTTTCTAAATTTATTAGTTGTTTAGTACATCTGATTTGTGAACAAACTTCCATCATATGTTGCGGTTCTGCTTCATTATTTAATTTTATAGCTTTTAAAATATATTCTTGTTTTATAGGATCATTCGGCAATTTTTTGATATTTCCGCCAATATAATAATGCCCGCCATATTGCTGTGAAAATTTTATGTATTCAAAAATTACTGAATAATCTATTTGTTCTTCTTTTTTATTGTTTTTTTCACATTCATTATTATATTCATCAAAAGTTTCTTTGTTTGTTTTTATAAAAATCTCTAAATCAATGAGAGATGGTTCTTTTCCTATAAATTCTTCATATTGTCTTGACATATACTCAGTTAATACAATAAAAAATATATATTATTTTTATTCAATTTTTTAAATATCATCTATATCTATTTCTTCTGTTTGTTCTAATTCGAAATCTACTGGTATTCGTTGTTTTGGAACTACTATAATATTTTCTTCTACGTCATCTGTAAAAATTAAATCATCGTCATTATTGGTTGCATTTGAATTTGTATATCCTAATTGACGTTTTAACAAATCAGAAATTTGAATACCTGGAATATTACGTAATTGATCCACTTGATTGCTTTCATAAATTGACAATATGTCACAATTTTTTGATGGATTTTCCCATTCACGAAGACCTATTAGAACTATGTTGTTTACTGACAACATGTTGTTTCTTTTTTGTTTTCCGCGAAATTTATTTCGAATATGCCCGATCAGACGAATATTATCATTTGTGTGTATTTCACACATACCGTTACCAAGCATTTTTGTAACTATAGCAAATAGTTCCAATTCACACTCAGGTAATCGTAATCTACTATCCCCTCTAGTTTGATGTTTTCTAGCGAGACCTTTTGTACCAGTGCCACCTGTTGTATTCTTTACCATTTTGTTATTTTATTAATAGATATTTTGTTATTTTTATGAATTCAATTTTTTATAAAGTTTTTATAAAGCAAGAGAAAATAAAAAAGGTAAATATAATTAAGTGATTACAGAGAAATAAAATTAAATGTGAATGATGTTATTGTTGTTATCAAGAGAGCCGATAAGAATATGATTATTGAAATCGAAGATGCGTTTATTAGCAT